>Ga0181571_10004375_pt1 | contig 10590 bp, 11 predicted proteins | sample 101ome_17_FD_132440 | JGI IMG/M metagenome (GOLD analysis project Ga0181571, IMG submission 132440) | Coastal salt marsh microbial communities from the Groves Creek Marsh, Skidaway Island, Georgia - 101407AT metaG (megahit assembly) | ecosystem: Environmental > Aquatic > Marine > Intertidal...
CTGGATGTACTTAACGGTAATGTAGCCACGACCAGTAGTTCCCGCGCTGGTCTTGCTATAAATCGTTACGTCACTAGTACCAACATCTAACCAAGCGTCAGTGTCAGTGATAGTTCCAGTAGATCCCTGCTTGATTACATTTGCGCCAGTAGTCAGCGCCAAAGCAGTGAACAACTCAGTGGAGGTTGCAGATGTGCCAACGCTAAGATTCTGTGATGCACCATTACACGCGGTATTGATGTACATAGTAATCTCAGTAATTTGGCTATTTGCAGGGACAATAATCCCAGTGGATGCGGCTGTAGCTGACTGAGACCACGCTGCGGTCTGAGCCATCTCAACAAAGCCAACATTGGCGGAAGCGCCATCGCGGATAGTTCCAGCCTTAATAGGGCCAGAGAAAGTGGTAGTAGCCATATGTGTCTCCTGTCTTGGCTAGGTCTGCTTTCGCAGTCAGGAAAAACTAGGGGGTAGAAGCCTACCCCCCAGCAAGGTAGCTCGGTACGACTTACGAAGTACCGGGGGAGCCGTAGATGCCCAAAGGATCAGAGACACCGAAAGAGTAACGCTCACGCGCCTTGTAGCGCACGTTACCAGTATCGAAGTCACCGTCCATTGAAGTCTCAAGCGCAGTACGCTCGAAGTGCTTCATGCCATTCGGAACATCGGTAATGATGAAGAAAGCGTTGCTGTCAGTCAGGTAGTGATTGACGCTGTAACCTTCTGGGATCGAACCGTTGTTACGAAGTGCGTTGATGTCGTTATCGGCAGTACCGACTCGACCTTCTGTTTCCAGCAGGCGAGTAGCAACAAACATCAGTGCGGGCGGAACAATCAAGCGACGAGGACGCGCAGCAATCAGAAGACCTCGCTCATCAGTGTACGCAGCAATGTTAATCACAGCGTCCTCAAGAGAGACTTCGTTCAGGTCAGCCGCAACGGTAGGACGGTTGGAGTTAGTTCCACCGTTTACCAGCGGGTGAGCTGTATTGAACAGCGTTACGCCGTCACCAGATTGATAAGAGGTGAAGCCATCGTTAAGAGGGTTGGCCGCCTTAACTTGCTTCGTGTAAGCCATACCTCGGGCCAGAGCTTTGGTATAACGAGCAGACAGAGAGTCATAGAGGTTATCCTCCATAGCTTCTTCTGTGATGCTGAATCCCATCGCAATGGTCTCGTGGTTGTAACGGGCAGTGAAAGATTCTTGTGCGGAATCATAAGAGATTGCGCTACCTTCAGCTTTCACAGGAGCCGCGCCGAAACCACTCAGCTTGACTTCTTCTTCAAACGAACGCTCAGATGACTCACTGTCGTAAATCATTGTGTGTTCGTCTTCGTACTTTTCGTACTCCAAACCAAATAGAGCATTAAGCCCCGGCAGGAGTTCCTTCAGCATTTGCGCTCTAGAGATAGCCATTTGCTAAACCTCCTTATGTGCCAGTGCCAGTGGCGCTACGATACTGATGCATACCCCAGTTATAAGTAACTAGAACATCAGTGTAAGCGTCGCCTACTGCACTATCTGGGCCGTCAACAAATTCCACAATTCGCAGAGGAAGAGTGTTGGTTGTTGCAGCGGTTGAACCATCCAAAGCATTTTTGCTTCGACCAATATCAGTTGAGCCAGCAGTCTGAACTACACCAATGTTGTTACCAAGATCAGTCTGAGCCAAAGACTCATCACTCTGCATCTTGAATACAGCATCAGGATCATCCAGCACATAGGCAACAGCATCAGAAGCTACTGTGCCAGTGGGCCACATCTGAGAAAAAGTTTTCTGCTTGGTGTTAGGGTCTGTGTAAGCACATCCCATAAACACGCCAACAGGTGTCATAGTCGCAGTACCAGTGTCTTTTTGAATGACACCAGCAGCGACCATCTTCACAAAGTCGCCATAAAAGACATCAGCAGCATAGCCACTGGCAATCTTAATATGCCGCACCTTGCCGGAGAAAGAACCGCTGGCAGACAAAGTGCCAACTGGTTCCGCTCCCATAGGGGTTGCGGTTGCAGCCATCGATAATCACCTCGATTGTTTAAGGCCGAACCTAATGGAATCAGCCTTTACCAAATTGAGTCCTCGTGGTGCGATCTGGTCTTAACAGAGGCATACGGGGATCGTTTTCTCTCATGAAACTGTTGTCCACAGACTCCATCTGAGATGCTGCCATCTGCTGGTAGTAAGCCGCCCTTTTGTCCATCTCCTCTTTCGGAGCCTTACAAAGGAGCAAGCCACCAACTTCGATGTTGCCCTCAAATCGTGAGTTGATATCAGACATGACTTGCATCTCTGGATGATCACTAGCCTTAACTGGAACCCAGCCCTCTCTCATCTTCTGAGATACGTTAGTATTATCCGATTGTCCCAGAACGCTTGTGCGTATCCATCTGAATACCCAACCGTCTTTCGGTGCAGGAACTGGTAATACTGAAGCCGGAGTCCAAGCATCGGACTTTCTAGTTTCATGCTCTCTGCTCTCTTCAGAGCGTGGTGTGCGCTGTTCAGCCATTATTTACCCCTTCATGAGTTGTCTGGCGTATTGCTCGTTAGTGAGTCCAAGACGCTTTGCGAGGGCGACTTGACTAGGAGATAGCTCTATTGTGCGTGGTTTTGCGCCATTATTTCTATTGGCTGGGGCCACCACGTTTGCCCTACTTGGTGCAGATGGAGCTTCGCTCCCAGAACGAGCATCTTCACCAAAGTATTCAGGAAACTTCTGACGCATCGTTGCGTCAATCCTATTGTAGTACTCATCGCTGTTAGGATCTAACCTTTCGTCGCGTATCAGTTTTTCATGAACGCCATATGCCAAGGCAGTCATATCCTTGTGATCATCATGCATGAACCAAGGATTGTTTTCCTTCCAGCTAATTTGCTTTTGAGAAAGCTGCTGAGGCTGTTGGGCTGGTTGTTGGGCTGGTTGCTGAGGCTGATACTTAGCCTGAGCTTCCCTAGCCTTTTGAGCAAACTGCCTGCCCTGTTCCTTCTTTTCAACTTCCTTAAGCTCATAGTGAGCCAAGTTCATAGCTTCTTGAGTGGCTAATATCTTTTCAGTATCGCCTTCCTCATAAGCCGTCTTATAGTTCTGCTTGGCAGATTCATAGTCAGCTTTCGCTTTCTGCTTCACAGAATCAAGAAGAGCAGACTCACCACGATCTATCATAGATTGGTAGTTCTTGTTCTTCTCGACAAGCTCTTGAGCTACACGAACAGCCTCATCGCGCATCTTCTCAGCTTGCTCTCGCTTCCGGCGATCATCGTTGTTAATCGCCCGCAGCTTATTGATTCTCTTTTGAGCAGACCCGGTATAGCTTTTCAGCTCATCCTCAGTGATACCGTCATCAGCCGGGGTGTCATCACTAAAGGTAGGTCTGTTCCTGTCCTCTGGCGGAGTATCATCGACAACCCTGACCTCAATGTCACTAGCTTCCTCAACGGGAGCAGGCTCGGACTTCTTGCCAATCTGGGTCTTAACGCCAAAGAACTTGTCTTCACTACTTGTCTCTTGGGTTTGTTCTTCGCTCATACCTTCCTAATGCCTCTTGGATCGTCAATAACAGCCTCAACGCTATCGTCATTAATCAGCCTGAACTCTTTCCCGTGTATCGAGAATCGAGTCCCAGAATAAGATCTCATCAAAACAAAATCCCCTGCCTTGCAATAAGGGCCGTTAGGGAACTTCTTTTTGTCTTCATAAGCATCCGGGCCAAGCTTCATCACAAATCCTACAATGGAACCCACCTCTTCAAGGTGCATTGTTTCTTGTGCCTTAATGATTCCACCCTCTGTCTTTTCATCAACTTCAGGCAGCGCGATTAATATCTTGTATCCAGTAGGCTCAGGTAACTGAGAAGGCTTTGTATCCGCCTCAACAGAACCAACCTCAACCGTAGCAGCTTCGCTCATATCTATTCCTTTCGCACTGGAAGATGGTGTCCAGAGTCACCTTGCACCGCAATACGCGGAGAACTATGCCTTCTCAATCTTCTCGTTCAGATCCAGAAGTTCCCTCTCTGCCATAGCAAGACCCTCAATGATCCCGCAGCATTTAGAGTATTCATCATATGTCTTGCAGCTACCCGTGCTGACGTGATCGCTTACATCGTTCATCATCCGCCGGTAGTTATCACGCAAAACCTTTAAAGCGTTATTACTGAAAACATCACTCACCAGATAGCTCCTTCGCTATATCGACACCCACCTTAACGCCTTCAAGCATATCCTTTGATTTCATTCGAGTTTTCTCTATGTCATCTCTGGATGCGTCCTCAGCTATGCGAACACCCAATTTAGCGCCCTCAACCTTGGCGTCTTGAGAAAGTTTGTCTCTCTCAAGCTCAGTTTTATCTCTACTCTTTTCGAGATCCGCCTGAATCTTAGCCATATCAGTCTGGACTTTGTCTTGAGCTTGCTTCGCCTTAAGCTGCAACTCTGCTTGCTGGAGCTGGATGAGTGGATCTTGCATCTGCTCCTGTATGCGCTGGGCTTCCATCTCTCTCTTGTCCTTCCCGGTGAGTTGTGCAGCGGCAGGGGCAACGAGCTTGGAAAGCCTCAATTCGATGTCTTCTGGTAATGGTTCGTCTGGCGGAGGCAGCTCCACGCCGAGCTCTTTCTCTATCTGTTGTCGATAAGAGAAGGCAACGTGTTCTGAAATATGCGCCATCATTTGCGCCTGCTTGACTTTCGCGTCTGGAGCCATAGCTAATATCTTCAATAGCTTAGGATCTTCCATAGCAGACATATGCGTTTGGATATGCGCCTCATGATCCTGATAGATAAACGCCTTAACGGGTTCTCCGTTAATGATGTTCATGTTTTCGCTTACCGGATCTGTAGGCTTGATGTCTTTATCCGTTGGGATAATGTTATCGGCATCCCTTATGCCCAGTACTTCTATCATTTGACGGTGAAGTAGCGGTAGGTCATACATCTGTGGCGCGGTAGCTGATAGTTGCAGCGCAGCTTGGTACTGCATTATGCGCTGGGCCATCGTTCCACTGTTCGGATCGCTGACAGGAATGATATCAACGCGATCATCGAAGTCCTGAGCCATCAAAGGCTCCTCAGAATCGTCGTATGGGTAACGCATTGGGCCGTAATCCCTAACAATTCTGCTTAAAATCTTTAATTCAACGCCCATAGCGTGGTGAACACGGGCCTGAACGGCGCTTAACACCTTCATTTCGCGCTCAAGTATGGCTAATGTCGTGCCAACCGGCGCTTCAGAGTTCATGTCAGAGGCTTTTACGTCCGCTGAGGAGGCAAATCGCCGTCCTTCTTGGACAATGTCCCCTAATAGCTGGTAAAGGACGTTAGACGGCTCCTTATACGGCATAAAACTGATGTTATCCCGTATAGTTCCGCCCGGAACGTCCACATCTCGGAACTCTCCCGGCATAATTGGGGTGTCATCCCCCTTAATCTTGAGGCCACGGGCCTTCAAACCGCCGGGTAGGTTGGCTAAAGTGCCTGAATCCACCAATTGACGCAGTAATGAGGTAGCAGATTTGCTCAATCCGCCGATCATGTGGACTAATCCGAAGCCGTAGAAGCCCAATCCGGGCAAATAGGTGTAGTGAACGAAGTGTTCTACCTTAAGTTTCTGCGGATCTTCCTCATTCCAGTTGCGTTTTATGGATAAAACCTTGCGAGAACCCTTGTCGATGGTGATTACATAGGGCAAAGCTATGCCAGTTTCCTCTCCGCCCTGCATATCTTCAAAGCCGGGGAGGTCATAATCGACAACCATCTCCAAAAGAGTGTGTCTCTGATCAACTTCGTAGTTGATACTGCTGCCTGTGAGCTTGTTGTACTCCTCCTGAATCTGCCCAATGTCTGGACTAGGGGTAGGAAGGTCAACATCTCTATAAAAACCAGACACTTGGAGCTTCCTAATCTCGTTAGGAGTCTTCTTCATGACGTGTGTAGCACGTTCACAGGTCTTTAAGTCGGATGCGCCGTAGCTAACGACGAAGTCTTCAGCAGGAACGAACATACTGCACGGCCTGCCAAGGTTGGGATCGTAGTAAACTTTCCTGAAAGCAGAGCCAGCAATAGGCAAAGAGAACAAAAGCTTCTCAGTTTCGGAGCGATACTCCGACATTCTCTCGGTCATCAGGTAGTTCAGGTAGTCCTGAACACGATGAGCCTGCTTAACCTTATCGTCAGTCAGCTTACCAACGATAGATGTCTTGGCTGGGCCACTGGCAGGAAAGATTTCCTGTATGGTCTGAGCCTGAAACCGAACCACTGCCTCAGAAAGCATTGGGTGAAACACACCACAAGCCCCTGCCCAAGGCATAGTTCTGTCTTCAAATCGCAATCCCAGAAGATCTAAGCCCCTGACATAGGACTCTTCCCAATCAGACCGGCTATCTTTGTCGGCGTTATACATACCAACAAGATCCGCCCCGATCATATCGAGAACATCTGGCTCAATGTATTCAGCAAGGTTAGCGCCGTGTTCTTCGGCGCCCATCATTGATGCGTTAGGATCGAAGTCAAAGATAACGCCACCCTCTGGAGTCTCAATAGAGACCGCCTCCGGGTTAACGATATTAACCTCGACAGCTTCCTCGCTATCTACATCAAGCGGATTGCTGACTAAAGACTTTTCAATAGCCATTAAACGACCTCGAAGTTTCCGCCTTTAGTGGCAGCGCCCATACCACGGCACTTACCGCCAGCCTTCATCTTCTTGACCTTGGGGACTTTCTTGCCACCCATCATCTTCTTTGGCGCGGATCTTCCACCCTTCATCGCCATAACCTTTTTACCGGCCCGCATTCCCTTCTTTCTCATCGAGGAATCTCCTGTAATAGTCTTTACGGATTTCGTACATTCTAGTTATCTCAGTGTTACCTTTATACACATCGTAGTAACCCTGAGTCTCAAGTTTGTTAGCAGCCTCTTGAAGAAGAGAAAGCCTTTGGATAAACACTAACCCATAGCTGTATTCGCTGATAGGCTCAAAGCTCTCGTCGTTTAGAACGTCGATATCCTCATCAAGGGGATGGAATCCCATCACCCATAAGTCCGTATCGCCCCAGACATCTTGGCTAATAAGACTATTAACTTCGTCAATAGCATCATGAAAGCCTTCCTGATCTTCCGGGTAGTCGGTCTCAACGATGATCACTAGGTCATAGTCATCATCATATCCAGAGATGAACTTGAGTAGCTGCTCATCCCTGCCGTTATGATCGAACACTATCTTAACGAGATCCTTCTCCCACGCTGCCTTGGCATAGGGGCAGGTAGGGATGTTGTTGAAGTAAGGGTTGGGCATCTCAATGACGCTGGATGACCATTCCCTAATCTCGGTCTCGATCTTCTGTTCTTCTTCTTCAAGATCAATAGTAACTGGCTTTTCCGCCATAGAAAGGCTCATCCTCTTCATCGCTGTGCAGTCTCAAGAAACCGCCCTGACGAAATCTCAGTAGCGCCTGTGTGGAGGAGTCCACCAGATCGTCATGCTCGCCCACCGGGAAAGCCGCGAACTCATCCATCACTTCCTCAGCAAACCTCGTCTCTGGACACCACACGTTGCCTGAAGCAAACAAATCCGCCACAGCGTTAACTCTAGCGATCTTGTCATTGCCTCTGGACGGGGTGTACTCAGATACCGGGATACCCATTGCCCGTAGCTCAAATATCAATGGGGTTCCAGCGGCCTTGGCTTCCACAATAAAAGCGTCCGGCTGCATCGTCTGCCACATCTCAAATGCCTTCTGCTTAAGCTCTGGGAACTCCAGACGCTCCTTGTAGGCATCAAGAAGGATTATGTTGGGTTGAGTCTTGCCTTCATCGTCCGGGGCATAGAAGACGCCCCACGTTGTACAGGCCGAGTAGTCTGATCTCTGTGTCTTGAGAAACGCCGTGTCCCAAGACTGAATCACAAATTCGCAGGGAGGCGGTCTGTCATTCTCCCAGATCTTCCACCATTCCTTCTTAACCAGCGCACCCTCCTCAGCGGTAGGGTTCTGCTGATACTGTGCATTCCACTTAGAAGGCGGCAGTTCCGCTTTCAGGGCATCCAGTTCCTTCTTAGACCAGAACTGAGGCCACAATGACTTCTCCCTCTCTGTGTTCTCGTACATCAGAGCAGGGAACTCAATCAACTCCCATTCATCGGTTCCAGCCCGTTGGGAAGAAGACTTGAGTATCTTGCCGGTCAGATCTCGCATATGCCATCGAGTCATTACGATGACAATAGCTCCTCCCGGTTGTAATCGCTGACGAGGCCCGGATGTGTACCATTCATAGGTTCTGTCGAACACAGTGGGGTCGGCACTCTGTCCTTCCTGCTCCGAGTGGGGGTCATCGATAATGAGCAGGTCAGCACCTTTACCAGTTACAGCACCACCAACACCGATAGCGAAATACTCGCCACCGACACTGGTACTCCATCTCCCAGCAGCCTTGGAGTCGGGCCTAAGAGTCAGCTCTGGGAAAACTTTCTTGAAATCCTCACTATCTACGAGGTTACGAACCCGCCTACCAAAACCAACAGACAACTCGGCGGTATGGGCGGTTTGTATTATTTTCTTATTTGGGTACTGCCCCAGAAACCAAGCTGGGAGCATATAACTAGCAAATTCGCTCTTGGTGTGTCGAGGCGGCATATTTACTATCAACCGCTTCAACTCGCCACGAGCAATACGCTCAAAGGCCGAGGCCATTATCTTATGGTGTTCACCATCGATAAAGGACGGCCACATCGTGCGTACAAAGTCGATAAACCCACCACGGGCAGCTTCAACCTGCTTAAGATCCTCCAGCTCTTCGATCAGAGCAAGGATCTCAGCCTTATCTTCAGGAGAAGCCTTATCCAGAGAACTGATTAAATTTTGATCAATGTTCACGGATTAGCTATATAAACGCCATCAAATGCAGCAGAAATGGCTATATCAGCACCTGCTGAGTCACCTACGCATCGATACTCAATGTCAGTCTTTTCTTCAAACTTCAAAGGAAAAGCGTATTCAATTGCGGTCTGACCCTCTGCTTTAACAAACCTGTCTTTAACCTGAAACACCTCACCAAGAGGCCGAGCAACAAGAGAGGCCGTGGCATACTTGTTGTTCTGCGTGGTGGCTACAGTGACATCAGTCTGGTAGATGTACAGCGTAAATCCCGCCGGTACAGTCCACAAAGCCATCAAAGTCTGCCCATCACCTATCGCTATGGTGGCGTACTTGTTTGCAGGAACGCCGGTTGTGACGGTTCCAGTGCCAGCATAGATAACCCCTGCGTTAGTGCCACCAGTTCCGGCAGTGCGAACAACCATACGATTGATACGCAAGAATGAATTGGTAGTGTTGACAGCGGTCTGACCGTTAAGGGTGACGGTCTCATTGATTTCGTTATAGTCGGCGTCCAGCCCATATAGCTGAACAGTCCTAGCCCCAGTACCCGCTGATGTGTCGGCGGTGCTAGAGCTGGAAACCTTCAGAACAGTCGCGGCGGATAAGTAGGAATACAATCCCCCCTCAGCCCACACGGTCTCCAAAGCATCATCTACGTCCGGGTTAAATCCAAACTTATGCAGAGAATAGTGAAAAGATATCTGGCCTCGGGAAACCTGAAGCTCAAAAGGCTCAGATGTCCCGACTCTTGTAATAGAACTCTTTTCAGCCATAAGGATTACCCTAGTAAGGATTACTCTAGATAAGAATTACCCTTCTATTTTTTTTACTAAAAAAAAATAAGGATTACCTAGCGTAATGCTAGGTATACCTCGCTAAGAGTAATCCTTAGTAAGGGTAATCCTTAGACACAACTGTAAGAAATTTTAACATATTTTGCATATTGACAAGGGTAAGGTCAATTTTTTTTGCAAAAATTTTTGGGGTACTAGGATTCCTAGACCCTTTTCTGTACAAATTTTAACCAACCGCGATGCAAGTTATTGATTTCATTAGGCATTCCCAGAAATTAGGGTGGGGGTGGCGTCAAAACTAGGGAATTATTTGAGTGGATCACTGTGTACTGGGTACACAGGCCCGGCCTAGCTGTCAGGGGGGGTGGGGGTCAAAGTGTGACACTTGTCACGGGGGTCAGGTGTATCTTTTGGGTGGGGTCATGTCACACAGATAGGAAGGGTCAGGACTATTACTAAGGAAGGGTAATGTCACTTATGTTAAAGGTGTCAGGTATCACAATAGACTAGTGCAGATCACTGGCCTCACTAGGCTGATCCTGTTCGCTTGCCAACAGTTGCTCAAGCTTGGCCTGTAGCTTGGCCTCCACTTCAGCAGAGTTGGCCGTGCTCTTCTGCTCGACAACATCCTTGAATAGGCCAACCGACTTGCCCAGCAGCTCGGCTGACCTGATCTTCATTGCATCTGCACCCTCGGCTGATTCCATCCAGCCACGCAGCTTGCTGAGAACCTTCTCTCTGTCAGAGACGGCAGAGGCTTGCACCTGAGCCTCTTTTGCAGCTATTAGCCTGTTGACCATAGAGGTGATGTCAGGGTTAGCCATAAGCTTACTGGCCTCACGCCTTATGCTTGCGGCAGACATATCTTCACAGTCATACGCTTCCCTGTAGCCGTCTGCATACGTCATTCCCCGGCTTCCCACGCAC
>Ga0181571_10004378_pt1 | contig 10584 bp, 10 predicted proteins | sample 101ome_17_FD_132440 | JGI IMG/M metagenome (GOLD analysis project Ga0181571, IMG submission 132440) | Coastal salt marsh microbial communities from the Groves Creek Marsh, Skidaway Island, Georgia - 101407AT metaG (megahit assembly) | ecosystem: Environmental > Aquatic > Marine > Intertidal...
AAATTACAATGTTGGCACGGGTAAGCGTACTTCATTAAAAGAGTTGGCTGAGTTGATCGTAGAAATCACTAACTGTGAAAAACCGATTCAATATGCACCTCGCAGTCAGGCAACGCTTGTTCGTAATCGTATAGGCTGCCCGAAAAAAGCTACTGCTGAAATTGGGTTCACTTCAACTATTGAGTTACGCGAAGGGCTCCAGAAGCTGATCGACTGGAGAGCTACTCATATCGCTGAGGTTGAGGCGCGTCGTAAAGCGGTTGGGTTAGCTTAATCTTGGATGAAAAAATGAACATTCCTATTGCACGATCAAGTCTTACTGAAGACGAAATTCAGTCCGTACTCGAACCCCTAAGTAATGGTTGGCTGGTTCAGGGCCCCAAGGTTAAAGAATTTGAGACCCTGTGGTCTGTGTTTACTGGGGCGCAACACTCTCTAGCAGTGACGTCTTGTACAACTGGTATGGAGTTAGCACTAGCGGCGCTTGGATTAAAGCCTGGAGATGAAGTCATACTTCCTGCTTTTACATGGATAGCAACAGCTAACGTAATAGAACACTTTGGCGCAAAACCTGTATTTTGCGATATTGATTTAGCAACGTTTAATATTGATGTGCAGCTTATAGAAAGTTTAATTACGGATAAAACTGCTGGCATCATGCCAGTGCATTTATTTGGGCTATCTGCGGACATGGACCCTATATTGGCCCTATCAAAAAAGTATGAGTTATGGGTTGTGGAGGATGCGGCTTGTGGCTTTGGTGCTAAGTATAAAGGCTCACATGTCGGTTCATTTGGCGATGTAGGTGTGTTTAGTTTTCATCCACGAAAAGCAATTACTACTGGTGAAGGTGGTATGGTAACTGGTTCTAATGAAGAGCTGATTACCAAGATCCAACAGTTACGCGATCACGGAGCAGTAATGAGTGATTTGCAACGTCACCTTGGCGCTAAGCCTTATCTGCTTGCCGACCATATTCATGCCGGCTATAACCAAAGAATGACCGACATTCAGGGTGCTCTAGGAGCTAAGCAAATGGAGAGGGCATCGGATATCATTGATGAGCGTAGATCCATTGCCGATAAATATAATGAGGCATTTGCAGGCCTCGAGTGGTTAGGGTTACCAGCTGACATAGCTGGGTATGAGCATGGATATCAAAGTTACCCATGCTTGTTAAAGCCAGAGCCGGTATCGATTAATAACGTTGAAAAAATCAACGCGGCTAGAAATAATTGGATGGATGAACTCCAGACTAATGGTATTTCTACTCGCCCTGCAACTCACGCAGTACATATGCTGACTTACTACCGTGAAAAGTATGAACTGAAGTCCGAAGACTTTCCAAATGCTTACATAGCTAATGATTGCTCTATATCACTACCTCTCTTCCATGGAATGACGAGTGAAGAGCAAGACTATGTGATTCAAACTGTATCTAATAAAACTTTTTAAGTTGTGCATAATCTTATAAAGCCCATTGAGTCATCTGAATTAGCTGATGCACTGGGTTTGCAGTTTATCGGTGAAAAACAATCAATCAATAACATTTCATCGCTTGATAGTGCCTCAAAAGGGAGCCTGTGTTTTGCCACCAAAAATGTATCAAGGATTGTAACTGGTTCAACATGCTTAGCTAAGAAAGATTGCTCAATATTTGATGGTTTGATTTTATGTGAAAACCCGCGTTATGAATTTATAAGAGCGCTTAACTATCTGATCAATAATCAGTGTATCAGTAATAAAAAATTCACCGGCTTGATTTCTAGTGACGCAAAAGTACACCCGACAGCAATAATTGAGGACGGCGCTTCAATTGGTGATGGATGTATCGTTGGGCCGTATGTGTATATTCATTCTAATGTTGTCATGAATAATGACTGTTCCGTTGGTGCTTATACAAGCATAGGTCATGCTGGATTCAGCTTTGAAAGACATGAGAATAATATTTCAGCGAGAATGCCTCATCTTGGCAAGGTTGTTATGGGTAACAATGTAGAAATTGGTATTCATTGTTCTATTTCAAGAGGAGTCTTGCAGGATACTGTCATAGGTGACGATGTCAAAATTGATGATCATTCATACGTGGCACACAATGTGAAAGTAGGGCGTGGATCTCTTCTTATGTCAGGTAGTAGATTGAATGGAAGGGTGGCGGTTGGAGAGTTTTGCTGGATCGGTACAGGTGCGGTTGTAAAAGAAGGCGTTTCTGTGGGTGCCAATGTCATCATTGGAATGTCCTCTTGTGTTATCAATGATGTCAGAGCTGATGTAACAGTTGCCGGGAATCCCAGTAGGCTAATTAAAAAATAATTTTTGTTATGTGTGGTATTGCAGGTTTAATTAATCTTGATGGTTCTCCTGTTTCGCCTGTTATTTTGAAAAAAATGACTGATGAAATAGCTCATCGGGGGCCAGATGGCGAGGGTCAATGGGTTGAAGGCAACGTCGGTATTGGCCACAGGCGTCTTGCGATCATCGATCTCAGCCCTGCTGGCCATCAGCCCATGATCAGCGCGGACCACCGTTATGTGCTCAGCTACAACGGCGAGATCTACAACTACCGTGAATTGCGCACCGATCTGGAAGCCGAAGGCGTCTGGTTTCGCAGCAACACCGATAGTGAAGTCGTGCTGTACGCCCTTGCCAAATGGGGCACAGATGCGCTGCTCAAGTTCAATGGCATGTTCGCCTTGGCTCTGTGGGACCGAAAAGAGCAAACGCTTTTGCTGGCGCGTGACCGCTACGGCATCAAGCCGCTGTACTACGCAACGCAGGGCAACACCTTCGCTTTTGGCTCTGAACAAAAAGCCATCACGGCGCAACCAAGTTTTCAGCGCAGTCTTAACAAGCCCGCGCTGCTGGAATACTTCACCTTCCAGAACATCTTCACCGACCAAACACTGCTTGAAGACATCCACATCCTCAAGGCCGGCCACTACGCTACTCTCAAGGTCGAGTCCCCTGTCTTAAGTACCCAACAATATTGGGATTACCGCTTCCGCGAACCTGATCACCCAGCCAGCAAGCATGAATATAAGGAAGAACTCGACCGCCTGTTCCGCCAGGCCGTCAATCGCCAACTGGTCAGCGATGTTGAAATGGGCAGCTACCTCAGCGGCGGCATGGATAGTGGCTCCATCACCGCCATCGCCGCGCAATCCTTCCCCAACCTAAAAACCTTCACCTGCGGTTTCGACCTCAGTTCCGCGTCAGGTATCGAACTCTCTTATGACGAACGCCCCAAAGCGGAAGCCATGTCGGCACGCTTCATGACTGAACACTATGAAATGGTGCTCAAAGCCGGTGACATGGAGCGCTGCCTGCCTCAACTTGCCCATCATCTTGAAGAGCCCAGAGTGGGACAAAGCTACCCCAATTACTACGCCGCAAAACTGGCCAGCAAATTCGTCAAAGTAGTACTTTCTGGCAGTGGTGGTGATGAACTTTTTGGTGGTTACCCCTGGCGCTATTACCGTGCCGCCAACAGCCAGAATTTCGAGCAGTATATAGATCAGTACTATCATTACTGGCAGCGTTTGGTAGACAACCGACTGCTCAAACGGATGTTCGCCCCAGTAGCCAATGATGTCAAAAGCGTTTGGACTCGGGATATCTTTCGCGATGTGTTCGCAAACTACGACAACGTGCTCGACTGTCCAGAGGACTACATCAACCATAGTCTTTACTTCGAGGCTAAGACATTTCTGCACGGTCTGTTCGTGGTGGAAGATAAACTCAGCATGGCTCACAGCCTGGAAAACCGGGTCCCCTTCATGGACAACGATTTGGTGGACTTCGCCATGCAATGTCCGGTTGGCCTGAAGCTGAACAATCTGGCCGAAGTGCTCAAGATCAATGAAAATGAACCTGGCGACAAACGTGGCCATTACTTCAAGAAGACTAATGACGGCAAACAAATTCTGCGCGACATGATGAGCCGCCACATCCCCGAGGACATTACCCGTGCCGAAAAGCAGGGTTTTTCTTCACCCGATGCCAGTTGGTTCAAAGGTGAAAGTATCGAATTTGTGCGGAGGAAGCTTCTCAATGGCGAGGCCCACATCTATGATGTGTTGGATCGCCAAGCAATAGTGCCATTGATTGATCAGCATCTGACGGGTAAACAAAACCGTCGGCTGTTAATTTGGTCGCTGTTAAACGTTGAAACCTACTTGCATGAGTTTATGTAAATCCTTAAGGGTCTCTAAGCAAGACCGTTCCTTTTCAAGGAAATCATGATGGCCAGCCACAAAGAGTCAAAACAAAATAACCCGAAAGATTTTCTGACATGGTTCGAGAAATTGCGGGAGTTCATGTCTGATCTGCCTGTCAAAGATACTTCACGTAATAACAAGCTGCGAAATGATATTATGCGTCGAGTGGTCAGCCAGTGCTTGACTGACGATGAGCGCGCCGAATTCCTTGGGCTCCCAAAAGGCTGTCGCATACGTGAGGGTGCAAAAATTATCACGCAGGAGAATCTCCGAATTGGTGAATATTGCTGGATAGGTGAAAATGCCATCCTTGATGCATCGGGTGGTCTGGAGATTGGGTCACATTGTTCTATCGGGCTATCCGTTTTTATCTGGTCGCACTCAAGCCATTTAACCAACCTTACAATGAACAATGAATCAGGAAGCGATTTAATCTATCGTAAAGGCACCAAAATAGGCAATGGATGTTTCATTGCAGGACCTTCAGTGATTTTGCCTGGAGTAACAATTGGCGACCAAGTCCTTATTAAGCCTTTTACTACAGTTGCTAAAGATATTCCTGATAGATCGATAGTTAATGGTAATGACATCAAGAATGGCGTGTTAACTGATGCTTTAATTCGACGTCAAATTGCAAAAGTAAAAAAATCTCATCAAGAAAAATGAAATCATTATTGATTACAGGTGCAGGCAGCAAATTTGTGCCCTATTTGTTGAAAATATTAATTGAAGAGTTCGATCAAATAATACTTCTATCGAAGTGTTCAGTTAATATTTATAGTTATAAAAACATTCAATCAATAAAATTTGATTTAAGTTCGTCACATAAGATTCCAGCAAAAGTTGATATTATTATACATCTCGCCTCTATCGTTCCTTATGGACGCTGTTTTGATTCTAGCTTTTCGTTATTTACTGAAAATTTAAAGATAACAAACAACGTGATGAGGTACGCATTGTCTGTGAGTGCCAAAAAATTAATATTTATATCATCATCAGATGTTTACCCGCTTTATAATGAGAATATAATTTCTCTAGACACAAACCCCAATCCTCATAATGAATATGGTCTTTCTAAGTTGGGATCGGAGAGGTTGTTAAGTGTTTATTCGGCAATGTATGACATACCAGTAAGTATTTTAAGGCTTGGTCCCGTCTATTCTGAAAATAATTCAAAATCAAACGAAGTAAGTAGAATGATTATGGATATACGAGAACATAGGACGATTTTTTTAAAACACCCGAACAGCGTACCATCTTTAGTTTCTATTGAGAACGCATGTTTGGCTATAAAAGCATCAATAGAGAGTCCCGAGGGAACCTTCCTAATTTCTGGCCAGCCACTTTCCTTGAGGGAATTTTTTGAGCTTGCCAAAATTACATATAATTCAAGAAGTAAGATATCGCTTTCTGCTAATCTCGATGCAAATATAAAATTAATATTTGATACAAAAATTTCACATGAATCTTTGGGATGGGATCCAATACACCTTAGTAAGGTTTTTAGTAACTCTGCTATTGATATTCAAACTTAAATAATGGCTATTGGCGAAACTCAAGTTGTTTTTGGTGGAGCAGGGTTGCTTGGAGATGCATTAGTGAGACGCCTTCTTAAAGAAGGATCAAATAAAGTCACTATATTTGATATTTATCCTCCAAAAGATGATTTATTATCGGATCCACGTATCCTTTTTATAAGGGGTAATGTGGAAAGCTTAGACTTTGATTCAATTATAAAAATAATGGGTGACGCACAAACTCTATTCTATAAAGTTGGCAGCTTGGGAGACCCGAGTATTTCTAGTGATGCGGATAAATCTTGGGATTACCTTTCAATAAATGCCTTATCATTTTGGAAATTATTGCCGGTCATTGCTAATACTAATGTTAATACTATAGTGGTAGATTCATCAATCACTGCAGTAAGCGATTTATCATATGATTCGCCAATTTCAGAATTAAAGAGAATTGGCACTCCAACTAATTTTTATGGTCTGAGTAAAGCCATCCTTGAAGACATATGTTTATTTGAAGAGCATAAAAGTAAATTGCGAATTAGGATTATAAGATATCCAAGAGTTTATAGCTCTACGCAAAATAGTTTCTTAGTCAAATTTGCAACTAATATTTATAATGGCGAGCCAATCAAAATATTTGGCAACCCAGATAAGTTGATTGATTTAATTCATATCGAGGATGCAACAGAAACCGCTATTCGCTGTATGCAGTATAGAGGTAAAGAAAGTGTGTTTCACGCTAGCTATAATGAAACACTTACGCTCACCGCGATTGCCCATCTGATGTGTAAGAAAGCTCGGAGACCTAGACATCAAATAATCCATTCTGACAATGGTGTTGCGCCCAGAGAGCCAAAAAATGCATCTTTGAATAGTGTGATTTCTCAAAGGGCTCTTCAGGTGGATTATGTTTATTCCTTAGAAAAAATATTAGACGAGGTGCTAGAAAATGCTGGCATTACTTAATATTAATCTATTTTAATCAGGATATTTGTATGACATTAAAAGACACTTGGAACAATCAATACAACGGAGACAGGGTCTCTGCTTTGAAGGATGATAATTTATTCCGAATGGAAGTGGAGGCTATAGTTGAGACATGCAAGCAGCTCATCAACGAATGCCCTGAAAAAACAATCATTAATATTCTTGAGCTGGGTAGTGGCAGTGGTGAGTTAATACGCCAGCTAGAGAAAAATTTCATATCTCTTGAAATTGAAATTAAATTTGTTGGCGTTGATTTTTCTGAAAACGCAGTCTCTCTGGCCAGAGAATCTTCTAGTAAAAATCAGCAATTTTTTTGTTCCGATTTCTTATCTTACTTGCAGTCCATTGGTCCATGTTTATTTGATCTAGTGGTAACACAGAGATCCATCATGGCACTTATGGCAAGAGAGGAGCAGGAGGGTTTATTAAATGAAATATATCGTATATTAGTGCCAGATGGCTTTGGGGTTTTTTCTGAGTGTTTTCAGGCGGATTTGGAAGTATTTAATGAAATGAGAACAATGTCAGGGCTTCCCGCTATTGATAAAGTTTGGCATAGTCGCTATCTTGATGAAGAGATGTTGTCTAACGTATTTGATGGAGTTTCTTATAATCATTTTTGTGCTACATATATGTTAATTACAAGAATTATTTATCCTTTTTTCCAAGACCCAGTGCACAATCAAAAGATTCATGATTTGGCATCGTTATTACCTAATTCTGGTTCGACCTCATTCTTGAAGCTAGCAACTGTGAGGAAAAATTAATGATTTGTTCTCGATGTATATATACGAGCGATATTCCTGATATTACTTTTGATAAACATGGAGTATGTAATTACTGCAATCAAATTGACAGTCTAGTAGTCGAATATGGAACCGGAACTAGGTTGGGTGAAGAAAAATTACAAGATATAATATCGGATATTAAGAAAAAAGGTGAGCGCAAGAAATATGACTGCGTAATAGGATTGTCCGGCGGCACAGATTCATCATATTTATTAATGAAGGCATGTGACTGGGGGTTAAGACCCTTAGCCGTTCATTACGATAATACTTGGAATTCAGCAGTCGCGACTCAAAATATAAGAGTGATTACTTCAAACCTCGGAGTTGATTTATATACATACGTTGTAGACAACAAAGAGCATGATTCTATTAAGTTAGCTTACATGAAAGCTGGTGTTCAAGAGTTTGATACAGATACCGATCTTGCTTTTGTTCAAGTGCTCCGATCAGCTGCGGCAAAATTTGGTGTAACTTTTATTCTTGAAGGCCATTCATTTATGGAGGAAGGGATTTCTCCTGCATCTAATAATTACTTTGATGGCGCCTATATCGTAGATATAGTTCGGCGTTTTGGCGCCATGAGACTTCGTTCATACCCACTTATGAGTTTTTGGCAGTTTATGAAGTGGGTTCTCGCATACCGCCAGCGCTTCATTCGTCCACTTTGGTATATTAGTTTTTCAAAGACTGAAGCTCAAATCGAGTTGGCTGAGCGCACAGGATGGTCAGCTTATAGTGGCCATCATTTGGAGAACCGGGCATCAGCGTTCGCACACGACGTTTGGATTCCTCGTAAATTTGGGATGGATTATAGAATTCTCACCTTGGCTGCTAAGGCGCGAAACGGAGAAATATCAAGAGATGAAGCTCTTGCACAATATGCTGCACCGCGACAGCAGAACCCAGAGTTGGAGGAATATGTTCGGAAGCGCTTAGGATTAAATCTTTGTGAATATCAGGATCTGCTTCTTGGTGAAAAAAGAACTTGGAAACAGTTTCGTACATATAAGAGACGCTTTGAACGCCTTCGGCCAATGTTTTATGTGCTTGCCAAGGCCAATCTGATACCCATGAGCTTTTATTTGAAATACTGCTTTCCGGTAAAAGCCCCGCAATGATCACCATCGTCAATTACGGTATGGGCAATCTGGGTTCCATGCTAAATATGTTCAAGCGCATCGGTGTCCAAGCCACTATCGAGTCTGAACCTTACCTTATCCGGCAGGCAGAAAAACTGGTGCTCCCCGGTGTTGGCGCTTTCGACAGTGCCATGTCCTGTATCAACAGTGTGCCTGGACTGCGGGAGGTTCTGAATCATAAAGTCTTGGTCGAGCGCGCGCCGATCCTCGGTGTGTGTTTGGGCATGCAGTTACTTACCTACTCCAGCGAGGAGGGCAGCTTGCCTGGCCTTGGCTGGATTCCTGGCGTCACTGCGCGCTTCCCGAAACAACAGGGCCTTAAGGTGCCCCACATGGGGTGGAATGTTGCCCAGCCGAATACGCCGAGCCGCCTGACTGCACAAGTAGGTGATGAACCACGTTATTACTTTGTTCATTCTTATTGCGTGCATGTCGATGATCCGGCTCACTCGCTAATGAGGACTCATTACGGCATAGACTTCGACTCGGCAATAGGGCGCGATAACATTCATGGCGTACAGTTTCACCCTGAGAAAAGTCACCGCTTCGGCATGCAGATTCTGAAGAATTTCGCGGAGATATGACCATGCTGCGCACCCGCGTTATTCCTGCCCTCCTGTTGCGCAACGAAAGTCTAGTTAAGACCTTACGTTTTGGCAAATTCACATATGTAGGTGACCCGGCCAATACCGTAAGGATATTTAACGAGATGGAAGTGGACGAATTATTGTTTCTTGACATCACCGCCTCGCGCGAAAATCGCAGTCCCAATCTCAAGCTGCTTGCAGATATTGCAAGCGAGTGTTTCATGCCCGTAGGCTATGGTGGCGGTATTCGTAGTCTGGACCAGGCTAAAGCGGTGTTCGATATTGGTTTTGAAAAAGTCGCTATAAATACCCAATCATCTGAAAATCCTGGATTGATCGAAAAGATCGCCAGCCATTATGGTAGCCAAGCAGTGATTGCTTCTATAGATGTTAAGAGAGGTCTTTTCGGAACTCGGACCGTGCGCACGCTTGGTGGCAAGTGCAACACCCGCCGCGACCCTGTCACATGGGCCGTGGATGTTGAAAGAATGGGGGCGGGCGAAATTCTGCTGACCTCCATCGACCGTGAAGGTACCTGGGAGGGGTTTGATCTTGAACTAGTCAAGAGCATCACTGATGCTGTTTCGGTCCCCGTCATAGCCCATGGTGGCGCCGGAACAGTTGAGCACATCGCGCGAGTTATCAAGGAGGCGAATGCCTCAGCAGTAGCGCTGGGCAGCATGGTGGTTTTTCAGAAGAAGGGGATGGGGGTTTTGATAAATTTTAGTGAGTTGCTTCGTCATATATGAAACCATGAACAGAAAAAAAAGTAATAAGATTGCAATCATCGGGAATATGAACAATAACGGTTTCGCATTATTGCGACATTTGTTGGATACTGGTAAAGACGCATACCTATTATTGACGCCAGTAGATGTAAAGAGAAAATCAAGCAAGCATTTTTTGCCAACAGAAGACACATGGTATCCAGATAAGTATTTAGAAAAAATAAAATACATTTCTACTCCGATGAGTCTCGGGATGATACTTTCATGTAAGGGTTATATATATAATTTTCTAGCATTTTTCATCTACCTAGCAAAAAGATTTGGAAAGAATGAAAATAGTTACTTATGGCTGCCTGGTTGTAACAGAGAAAAAATAAAGTCAATACTATCTGATTATTCTGTACTAATTTGCTCTGGTGAGATGCCAGCGGTTCTTAATAAAATAAATCGCTCATGCTCGTTATACTTTCCGTACTCAATCGGAGGGGAATATTACAAGGATCCGGAATTCACTAAATTTTTAAATGTTAAAAATATATTAACTAGGTTTATTACAGGAATTATTCAAAATGCACAATGCGAAGGGCTACGAAAAAATAAATTAACATTTATAAACGACTC
>Ga0181571_10004380_pt1 | contig 10578 bp, 10 predicted proteins | sample 101ome_17_FD_132440 | JGI IMG/M metagenome (GOLD analysis project Ga0181571, IMG submission 132440) | Coastal salt marsh microbial communities from the Groves Creek Marsh, Skidaway Island, Georgia - 101407AT metaG (megahit assembly) | ecosystem: Environmental > Aquatic > Marine > Intertidal...
AAAAGTGACCCATATCCGAATACCCACAGTGTCATAGCTCTGGCCCTCGCATTCGCCCCCCTTTAAACACGGCCTCGCAGACGGAAAAAAGGGGCCTTTATGCGTCGTCTTACCTACATCGTGCTGGCACTCGCCACGCTTTATGGAGGCTATTGGTTCATAGCCCGCGCGACCTTCCTTGCCCAAGTCGAGAGCGGTCTTTCCCGCATGCAGGATGACGGCTGGGCAATCGCTTATGACGACCTTTCCATCATCGGCTTCCCATCCCGCTTCGATGTCACCGCGGATCGCCTATCGGTTGCCTCGCCGGATCGCAGCTTCCAATGGGACGCACCGTTCTTTCAGGCGCTCATGCTGAGCTACCGCCCCAATGAGGTGATAGCCGTCTGGCCCGAAAGCCAGAGCTTTACACTTCGCGGAGCAGCTTTTGACCTTGCCGCGCGCGGTCTGCGCGCCAGCCTGTCGGTCAATCTCGACAGCAGCGCCAGCCTCAGCGCGGCAACCCTCGAAAGCGCGCCTTTGCTGCTAAGCGGGGCAAACGATTGGTCCCTAGGCGCGGAAAGCATACTGCTCGCCCTACGCGAAACCCCGAATGCGGTGGCAGCTGCAACCTATGACCTCTACCTCAGCGTCGAGGGGCTTACCCTGCCGGACACGCTCCGACAACAAATCGACCCAACCGGCCAACTGCCCTCCAGCTTCGGCAAGAGCACGGTCGACGCAGCCGTCAAAAACGCAGCACCCATCGCGCTCAACGGAGCAACCGGCGCCGTGCAGAAGATCACGCTGAACAGCGCCCAAATCGTCTGGGGCGGGTTCCGGCTTTCTGCTTCCGGCGCGCTGACGATCACCGCAAACGGTATTCCCGAAGGCCGCATTAATCTCGATATTCAGGATTGGGAGCGCCTCATTACCATCGCCGAAGCATTGGGATGGATCGACGCTGGCGTCGTTCCGACTTGGCGCAATATGGCGGAAATGCTCTCCGGCGGCAACGATACGCTGACCCTGCCTCTTGCGTTCCAGAACGGGTTCATGTCCATCGGTCCGATCCCGCTCGGCCCTGCGCCACGCTTCTAGATTACAGCGTTAGCGCTTGGCACCACTGCGCCCGAAGTCAGGCGCATCAGTATCCTGCCCAGCTTCGATAATCCCCCGCCGGATCGCCCGTGTCCGGGTGAAATAGTCATGCAGAAGATCCCCGTCCCCCGCGCGAATGGCCCTCTGCAAAACAAACAGCTCCTCCGTGAAGCGGCCCAGAATTTCCAACGTTGCATCTTTATTGCTGAGGAACACATCCCGCCACATGGTCGGATCACTCGCCGCAATGCGGGTAAAGTCACGGAAACCTGCCGCTGAATATTTGATGACCTCGCTATCCGTCACCCGCCGCAGATCATCGGCCACGCCGACCATCGTGTAGGCAATCAGGTGCGGCGCATGGCTGGTCACGGCCAACACCAAATCATGATGCTCCGCTTCCATCTCGTCCACATGCGCACCGAGCGCTTCCCAATAGCCACGGTACTTCACCGTTTCGCCTGCATCCGCGCCCTCCGGCACCAAAATGCACCAGCGATTATCGAACAGTTCCGCAAAGCCCGCGCGTGGGCCGCTGTGCTCGGTCCCTGCCAGCGGGTGCGCGGGGATAAAATGCACGCCTTCGGGCAAATGCGGGCCAACGGCTTCGATCACCGGGCGTTTGACCGACCCGACATCGCTCACCACCGCGCCCGCCTTCAAAGCTGGCGCGATTTCCTTGGCGACCGCCTCCATCGCACCCACCGGCACACAAAGCACCACTAAGTCAGCACCATCGACAGCTTCCGCCGCCGTTGCAACAACGCGATCACAGAGGTTGATCTCTTCAGCGATACGGCGTGTCTCTTCCGAGCGGGCCGTCCCCACGATCTCGCCGGCCACACCCGCGCGGTGCATCGCATGCGCCATCGACGACGCGATCAGACCAAGCCCGATCAGCGCCACGCGATCATAAATCACGGCCATCAGCGCACCCCTTTGAATTGGGCAATCGCGTGCAGCACACGGCGGCAGCCGGATTCGTCACCCACAGTGATGCGCAAACAATTCGGTAGTTTGTATCCGGCAACGCGGCGCACAATGATCCCGGCCTCCTTCAGATGTGCGTCACAGGCATCCGCCTCATCGGCATCGGCAAACCGCGCCAGAACGAAATTCGCATGCGACGGATCACATTCTACCCCGATTTCCACGAGGGCGCTGCGCAGCCATTCCCGCAGCCGTGCGTTGTCGAGGCGGCATTTCTCAGTATAGCCCGTATCGCGCACCGCAGCTTCGGCAACCCGCAACTGCGTTTCCGAAAGATTAAACGGTTGGCGTACCCGCTGCATCACTTCGATCAACTCTTTTGGCCCATAGCCCCAGCCAATCCGCAAACCGCCCAAGCCATAAATCTTCGAGAAGGTGCGCGTCATCAGCACATTTTCCCGCGCCTCAACCAGCGCCGCGCCGCCGTCCGATCCTTCCACAAACTCGGTATAGGCCCCGTCATGCACCAGCAAAACGCCGTCTGGCAGACTATCCGCCAGCCGCGCCACTTCCGCATCTGGGATCATGGTGCCGGTCGGGTTGGCGGGGTTTGCGATAAATACAATCCTAGTTTTCTTGGTGCAGGCCTTCAGGATCGCATCCACATCGACCGTCCGGTCGGTTTCCTTCACCTCAACCGGCGTTGCGCCCACAGCCCGCGCGAGGATCGGATACATGGAAAACCCATGCTCGGTGTAAATCACCTCATCCCCCGGCCCCGCAAAACACTGCGCCGCAAACTGTAATACCTCGTCCGATCCGGCACCACAGATGATCCGGTCAGCATCCAAACCATGAACTTCCGCAATCGCTTTTCGCAGATTTACATGGTCTGTTGACGGGTAACGGTGCAGATCATGCCCTGCACGCAGGTAGGCATCTCGCGCCGCATCGCCTGCCCCGAACGGGTTTTCGTTCGAAGACAACTTCAGAACTTCACTCTTACCTGCCACGGTGGAAGCGCCGCTCTCATAGAGGGCGATCTCCATAATTCCGGGTTGTGGCGTAATCTTTGACATTGATCTTCGTCTCCACAGGCGTCCGGCTTGTTCTAGCGACCCTTCGGCACCCTTTCCAGTAGAACCGACAAAGAAAAAGGGCCGCGGCGGTATCCCCATCGCGGCCCTGAACTCGGATGTCCGTGAACCTTAGTTCTGGGCGTAGAATTCGATGACGAGGTTCGGTTCCATGTGTACCGGATACGGCACATCCGACAGACCCGGCTGGCGCACGAAGGTCGCAGTCATCTTGGAATGATCGACATCGAGATAATCCGGTACATCGCGCTCAGGCAGCTGCGATGCTTCGAGAACCAGAGCCATCTGCTTGGACTTCTGGCGCACTTCGATCACGTCGCCTTCCTTCACACGGTAGGACGGGATGTTGACGCGCTTGCCGTTCACGGTGACGTGGCCGTGGTTCACGAACTGACGTGCAGCGAACACGGTCGGCACAAACTTCGCACGGTAGACAACAGCGTCCAGACGGCGCTCGAGCAGGCCAATGAGGTTTTCACCAGTATCGCCACGACGACGCTCGGCTTCACCGAAGATGCGGCGGAACTGCTTCTCGGTCAGATCTCCGTAGTAGCCCTTCAGCTTCTGCTTGGCGCGCAGCTGCAAACCGAAGTCGGACAGCTTGCCTTTACGGCGCTGACCGTGCTGGCCGGGGCCGTATTCACGGCGATTGACGGGGGATTTCGGACGACCCCAGATGTTTTCACCCATCCGGCGGTCAATTTTGTACTTGGCAGAGGTGCGTTTGGTCACCGTCTGATCTCCTTCGTTTGGTCGACGCCACCCAATGCGGCATCTATGAAGGGCGTTGTCCTCTTGAGCTAGGCTCATGACAGGCATCCCCTTGCGGGGGCCACCAACACCAATAGAGCCGCGCGTATACAGGCCACGCGCGGGGAGTCAACACCTCTATCACTCACATAAAGATCGGGCGCCGCCCTGTGTCATATTGCAAAACAGCCGCTTCACTGGCCGAAAGTGCCCGGCGGGCGAAATGGCCGTAGGCATACGGGTCGTCTACCAATTCCGGCATCCGTTCATAAAGCCGCTGCCGTTCGTAGGGTTCGATCGTCGAAAGATCCGCCGCGCCGGGGTGGAAACTTTCTGTTTCGATCCGGTTGGCAAAAACGACCTCATGACTCGGCAGGAACAAATGGTAATACTCCACCTCGCGGACCGTCCGGTCAAACAGGATACTATGGTCGTTGACCAGATCGCGCGCCATCACGAGCACTTCATCCGCGTTGAACAGTGCCCGCGCCTGCACGCCTGAAATCACGATCCGATGATCTGGTGAAACCAACAGTTCGGCATCGGGCACCTTCTCACCCAGCGCACCTGCCCGCAGCCGCACCGGCGCCAGTTGCGGCATCGCGTGGAGCCGCGCGCCATTGATCCGGCGATGACCCTTCCACAGCAGCTCGACACAGCCATTGTCCTTGGTCTGGATCAGATTACCCTCACGCAGATCCTCCACCCGCCGTGGCCCGCCCTGTGTCTGGATCATCGCACCTGGCGTAAAACAGATCACCCCGCCTGGTTTCCCTTTGATCGCCTCTTGCGCGGCAAGGTCAACATTGTGCCCCACCACCCATAAATCGACATTTCGCGGCGGGATTTCACCGTGGAACATCAAAAGCGGCGCGTTGCCGCCCTGCGCACCCAAGATGGTCACAGTCCATGTGCTGCGCCCGTCCGTTACAACAAAATGAACGTCGAACAGCGGATCCCCCACCGCGACCTCATCAAGCCGCGTAAGATCCGCCTCAACCGCCTTTAGCAAGCGCCGCACGGTCATTGCCGCACGTCTGCGCAAGTCTGCCGACCCAGCCGCATCTCCCAACGGCAACACGCCGCTGGGACCATCCACACGCACAGCCTCGCCGGTCCACCGCCAGCCGGTGCCCACACGAAGAGCATCCATTGGCGCAGACCAAAGGCCGTCTATTTCTGTTTGCGACCAGGAAATGACAAACGTGCCACGAAAGCCCGTTTTCATCCTGCTCCGCCTCAAAAGCGCTACGTCTTTTGAGTCTCTTTTATCTCAAAAGGATAGCAGTGATGATTCGTTCGGATCAAGTCTTGATTTGAGCCAAAGCCCCGCGAGGGGCATCCGAAGTTGAAATTGAGCTGCAAAGATCCCAAAAATTGGCCCTCAGGCTGGTCTTTCACTTACTTCGACAAATAGGCCAGCCCGTAGAAAAACGACATATCCAGCGCGATCTGCCAGTGCAGGCCAGCCCGCGCGCGATACCGCAGCGCATCGGTTTCCAAGCCACTTGCCGCAGGCAAATAAATACTATCACCGACATAGGCCGCGTCAGCGCCAAGAATATAGCCGAAGCCACCCCCTGGCCCTTCAATCGCCCGCGACATCTGACCGGTGACAACATCCCGCAGATAGAAGTCCTCATGGCCGACACTGCCGATGATCACATCCGTCCCCACCCGCGCGATCTGCTCAGAGCCAAGCTGCCCTTCGGCAAAGGGGCGGACAGTCAGTCGATCATTGACTTTGTACTCATGTGAGATCTCTACAGACCCCGCCAGATGGAAGGCATTGGCAAGCTGCGCATCCAGAACCGCGTCAGAAATCGAAGGTAAGCTGAACAGATCATGCCAGCCCGATTGCAATCGCGACATCCCGCTCTGTGGACCAACCGCAATCAGGTCCGCACCTGCGCGCATGTTCAATCCGGTCACCGGCTGGAAATGGGTCAATACCCCCGCTGATATGGCACCGACATAGGGGCGGTCATCCGATCCCGCACCGCTCAGCGTTGAAGGGGCGATGATCTCGCTGCGCAGTCGGTATTCCATCAGCTCGAAGGGACTGTCCGGCGCCTCTCCGGTGAAGCCTTTGCCGCGCAGAATCGAGAAACTGTACGAGCCAGTGCGCCAACGGTCCCCGCCATCGCCAAGGAAGTCATTGCTGAATATCCGCCCGTATCCGAGGGTGCTATGCCCCACGAGCGCGCCAAAAGCGCTCCAGATACCCTCAGCGGCGGCACCGCTTCCAATTAATAAAGCGCCCACAACGGCAAAACTACGCACCAGCTTCATCGCTTGCTCCGTTTTTGCCCCCCGGCTCCTCCCTTATGGCGTAACCATAGGGTGAGAAGCGAGCGTTTCTTAACTACTATATGGTGTAGGTTGGCGCGATCAGCCGCATTTGGAGTAGCCGCAGGATGCACAGGTCATGCAGCCTTCGACCATCCGCATCTCGTAAGATCCGCAGGAGGTGCAGGCCTTTCCGCGCGGCGCATCGAGGTTGACGACCTCGGATTGCGGATCGCTTTTCAGCCCCTGCCCTTCGCCCGCCAAAAATCCGGTGGCGATCATGTGCTTTTCGATCACGCCACCAATGGCGGCCAGAATGGACGGCACATATTTGCCCTTCACCCATGCCCCGCCGCGCGGATCAAACACCGCTTTCAGCTCTTCCACCACAAAGGACACATCACCCCCGCGCCGGAACACCGCTGACACCATCCGCGTCAGCGCCACGGTCCAAGCGTAGTGCTCCATATTCTTCGAGTTGATGAACACCTCGAATGGCCGGCGATGCCCGCCCACCACCAAGTCATTGATGGTGATATAAATTGCATGCTCACTATCGGGCCATTTCAACTTGTAGGTCGCACCTTCAAGCTCCTGTGGCCGGTCCAATGGCTCGGACATATAGATCACATCACCATTTTCCCGCACAGGCGCAGGGCTGTCGGCTGGCGTCTTGTCTTCCGACACACTCAGCACGCTGCCGGTCACATCGTTCGGGCGATAGGTCGTGCAGCCCTTACAGCCCGTCTCATAGGCCTCCATATAGACGCTCTTGAAAGCTTCGAAATCGATGTCTTCGGGGCAGTTGATCGTCTTGGAAATGCTTGAGTCGATCCACTTCTGCGCCGCCGCCTGCATCCGCACATGGTCGAGCGGCGCCAGCGTTTGCGCATTTACAAAATAGTCAGGCAACGGCGCATCGCCGAACTTGTCGCGCCACATCTGCACCGCGTAATCGACGACCTCTTCCTCAGTCCGGCTTCCGTCTTTCTGCAAGACCTTACGCTTATAAGCATAGGCAAAGACCGGCTCGATCCCGCTCGATACGTTGCCTGCATAAAGGCTGATCGTACCCGTCGGCGCGATGGAGGTCAGCAGCGCGTTGCGAATGCCGTGCTTGCCGATTGCTGCACGCACATCCTCATCCATCTGTTCAAGTGCGCCAGAGGCTAGGTACTTCTCCTTATCAAAAAGCGGGAAGGCACCCTTCTCCTTGGCCAGTTCAACACTTGCCAGATACGCCGCACGCGCGATGGCATTCATCCATTCTTCGGTCTTGGCAGCGGCTTCCTCCGACCCATAGCGCAAGCCCATCATCAAAAGCGCATCGGCCAGTCCCGTCACACCCAGCCCGATCCGGCGCTTCGCCTGCGCCTCGGCCTCTTGCGCCGGAAGCGGGAACCGCGACGCATCAACCACGTTGTCCATCATCCGCACGGCGGTGGCGACAAGGCTGCTCATCTCGTCAATGTCGAGCTTGGCGTTGGCCTCAAACGGGTCTGCCACCAACCGTGCAAGGTTGATCGACCCCAAGAGACAAGCACCATAGGGCGGCAGCGGTTGCTCGCCACAAGGGTTCGTCGCGGCGATCGTCTCGCAATAGGCGAGGTTGTTCATCTTGTTGATCCGGTCGATGAAGATCACGCCCGGCTCGGCAAAGTCGTAGGTTGAGCGCATAATCTGATCCCACAGGGCGCGCGCCTCGACCGTCTTGTAGATCTTGCCGTCGAACACCAGTTCCCAAGAGCCATCAGCTTTCACCGCTTCCATGAACGGGTCCGTCACCAGAACCGACATGTTAAACATCCGCAGCCGCGCCGGATCGGATTTCGCGGTGATGAAATCCTCAATATCGGGGTGGTCGCACCGCATCGTTGCCATCATCGCGCCGCGCCGCGATCCTGCGCTCATGATCGTGCGACACATCGCATCCCACACATCCATGAAAGACAGCGGGCCAGACGCATCCGCAGCCACGCCCTTCACAATCGCGCCGCGCGGTCGAATGGTCGAGAAATCATAGCCGATTCCGCCGCCCTGCTGCATGGTGAGCGCAGCCTCTTTGAGCGCGTCGAAGATGCCGCCCATCGTATCCGGCACCGTTCCCATGACGAAACAGTTGAACAATGTGACCGAGCGCGCCGTTCCCGCACCTGCGGTGATCCGGCCTGCAGGCAGGAATTTGAAATCCTCCAAAGCGGCATAGAAGGTGTCTTCCCACGCTTCCGGCTTCGATTCAGGTGCCGCCAACGCCCGCGCAATGCGCCGCCAGCTGTCCTCGACACTGGCATCTATCGCTGTGCCATCCGCCTCTTTGAAACGGTATTTCATATCCCAAATCTGTTCAGCGATGGGGGCAGCAAAACGGCTCATAGGGTCGATCCTCTGGCAGGAGAAGGGGAAACAGGCCCAGAAGATATTGAGAAGATTTCTCAGGGTCAAACACTATATAGGGGGTGGCGCCCCTTGATCTTCGTTTAAGGCACGCTACGCTGACGTCTTCTCGCGAGGAAGCCAATGAGCAATTACACCCACCTGGTCAAACTCTCCGTCGGCACTGAAGCGATTGCCGATCTTGCTGCTTGGCAAAGTTCACCCCGCGCCAAAGGGCCGGATGGCCTGCCCTGCCACGTTACCCGCATGTGGCCAAAACGCGAGAAAGAGATCCTGAACGGCGGCTCGATCTATTGGGTCATCAAGGGCGTGATCCTCTGTCGCCAGCGCATCGTCCGGCTCGATGAGGTTCATGGCAGCGATGGCGTCCGCCGCTGCGCCATTGTGCTTGATCCGACGCTGGTGCGCGTTAATCCCACACAGAAACGCGCCTTTCAGGGCTGGCGCTACCTCAGCCCCACCGACGCCCCTGCTGACCTGCGCACCCAAGGTGGCACTGGCGAGGAGGCCATCCCCCCGCAGCTATCGGCGGAACTCGCCAAAATCGGCGTGCTGTAGCAAACCTACCTCACCCCGCATCCACGCTCACGCGCCCGCCGCCACGCCGGATCACGACATATGTTCCCTTTCGGCGCCAAACGGTTTCGCCCGCCGGAGCGATACTCCGCACAAATCCGATATCTTCCAGCACATGCGGCGCGGCCTCGGCCAAGCGCTTTAGGTCATCTTGAAAAGGATCACCCTCATCATCCCCACGCTTGAAAAGGGCAAATCCCCCAAGCATTTCGATGAGAGAAAAACTAAACAACTTGTGATTACGTGGAAGTACAAGAACTTTCTGCATTTGCGATATATCCCTATTTTTGTTGATCATCGCAGGCCAGAACATTGCAAACAAACCAAGTTTCTGTATCCTTAGGGTCAGATAAACTGATCCTATGCTATGTTGAAGCTTCCACCTCTCAACGCCCTAGGCGCCTTTGAATCCGCCGCCCGCCACCAAGGGTTCATTGCGGCGGGGGGAGGAACTGCACGTTACGCGCGGCGCCATCAGCCGCCATGTCAAACTACTCGAGGATCATCTCGGCGTTCAGCTTTTCGTTCGCCATGCCCAGGGCGTCCGTCTGACCCCCGCTGGCAGGCGGCTCCAGCCGGTATTGGCAGATGCGTTCGCAATGATTTCGGCGGAGGCTCAAAAGCTCGCCTCAGATGCGTCGGTTCTGCGTGTGCTCTGTCCCCCTGGTACATCGATCCGCTGACTGATCCCAAAGCTCGACAGCTTTCGCGAACGCCACCCAGAGATCCAGCTCCAACTCACGACCGACTTTCGCCCCAACGGCGGCTTTGCGCCGCAGGAGGTGGATGTCGCCTTTTCGGTCACCAACTGGCCATCACGCGCCAAAACGGTCGAGACACTGCCCCTCTTCTCCATCACCATGATTCCCGCCTGTGCGCCGGATTATCTCCGCGCGCACCCGATGGTGGACCCAACCTCACTCGCCGCCTGCGAGTTGCTTCATGAGTCAAAAACCCACGAAGACTGGAGAGAGTGGGCCGCCTGTTTCCCTGAGGTCGGCATCAATCCAGACGCGGGCCAACAGTTTCCCAATCTCGATATGGCGACAAAGGCCGCCGTCATGGGTATCGGCGTCGTCATGGCTGATCTCGTCCTATGCAAAGATGAGCTGACCTCCGGCGCGCTCGTCACGCCCTTCCCTGACATGGCCGCGCAATCCCCTCGCGGCGATATTTGTCTTACCGCCAGTCAAGAGGTCTGGACCGCGCCCAAGGTCGAAGCCTTCAAGGCTTGGGTCAGCGACGCAGCCAAAGTCGACCGTGAAATGCTCGCGGGCAGAGCCCTCGCAACCCCGAGTGCTGCATCACCTCTGATTGCCGCGCCTCACCCGCCATAAACGGGCGCGGGCCACCATCAGGAATAATCGTGGTCACATAGAGCCAGCGCTGCATCGTCCGCGCCAGCAGCGCGTCGCCCGTGACGAACATCCGCTCCGCTTCGATCTCGCGCGCAACGGTAGAA
>Ga0181571_10004381_pt1 | contig 10578 bp, 7 predicted proteins | sample 101ome_17_FD_132440 | JGI IMG/M metagenome (GOLD analysis project Ga0181571, IMG submission 132440) | Coastal salt marsh microbial communities from the Groves Creek Marsh, Skidaway Island, Georgia - 101407AT metaG (megahit assembly) | ecosystem: Environmental > Aquatic > Marine > Intertidal zone...
CCACATCGGATGACACGTCGGACGAATCGTGCGTCGCGTCGTCGGCGGTGATGACCGCCGCGTCCGCGTCGGCGTCGCGGCTCCTCTCGGCGGCTCGAGGCGACCGCCGTACCTCCCTCGTCGCTCAATCGTCCGGCGCGGCGGCGGCGTCCGACGTGGCGGCGTCCGACGTGGCTTCCGACGTGGATTACGACATGGCTTCCGACGTGGCGTCGTTTCTGTCGTGGCTCGACGGCGACGCGCGAGAAAGTCGACCGGAGGTCTTCACGCGGTCCACCCCCTCCGCCGCGCCACCGCCGCGACCGCAACCACCGCCATCACCTCTCATTCCTCTTATTCCTCCTCCTCCGCCTCCTCCTCCTCCTACAACGACAACGACGACGATACCACCAACGGCGACAAATACGACGACGTCAACGACGACGACGACGGCGACGAAAAATTGGCGTCCCGACTCCGCCTTCTTCGCCGTCGTCATCGCGGCGCTGCTCGTGGCCGCCTTGTTCGTCGTCGTCGTCTGCGTCAGGTTCGCGCGGCGGTGGCGGGACGTCGGTATAAGCGGTGATGACGAGGTTGGGGGAACGGGAACACGCGCGGGTGAGGAGGGCGAGGGCGGGGGGGAGGTGTTGCTGGTGCGGCGGCGCGCGACGCCGCACCCGGGGAAACCGTAAATGCGTCAAATTCCGTGCCTGAGCAAACGATCACGCGTCGATGGCATTATTTTCCATTTGGCTTTTGGCGATGTGGCTCATGAGACGATAGTCATACCTTCGTACAAATCAAAAACCCCCACTGATGACGTGTCGCAGAGATCGGCGACCCTTCGCGCGGCAGGTTTAACCTGTTGACTTTTTTGGCAACTCACGTGTGACTTGAGGAATAATAACACTACTCGAGGAGCTTGTTGAACACTCTTCCTGTGCACAGGACCCGCCGACCAAACATCTGCCAAAATGTCCGATAAGTGGAGCACCGGCCTCTGCGGCTGCTGCTCAGACATGGAGACATGCTGTACCGCCATGGTGGTCCCCTCCTTCATGCTCGGCCAGCAGAACAAGATCATCAACCAGGGCGGTGAGTAATTGCGCAATGTTCCCGATTCGTCATACAACCCGCGCCCCGTCCACTTTCGCCACCACGCGCGCCCTCGCTCACCTGCCAACCCCACGCGATCACCGCGACACAGAGTGGTGCAGCCCCTCGTGCTGCCTTTACTCCTGCCTCGGTGGCCTGGACTATGGCCTCATCGCCGGCTGCTGCTGCATCGGCCCGAACCAGACCGCCCTCAAGGCGAAGTTTGGTATCACCGAGAGCGACTGCCTCGGCGACCGATGCTGCGCGGTGTGCTGCCAGTGCTGCGTGCTCGCGCGCATGGGCCGCGAGCTCAAGGCGCGCGGCATCTACTCCATGGAGCAGATGAGCGGCCAGCTGCCCGCCACCCTCGCGCCCTCCAACATGTCCTTTGTCGCCAAGTAAGAACCGCTACGCCGACACCGGCGCCCCGATTCTCGGCTGACGACGGTCTCGGAAACTCTGACCGAGGAGAACTCGATTCATTCGTCAATCGAGCGAGCGCACCGGCTGGCGACGCCAGGAGGGTTCAGAAACGACGAGTTCAGGCGCTCCGACGAAGCATCGACGCCTCTCGTTCGGAAACATCGCTAGAGTCGCATTAATTCGATTAAAGCCGCGTTCGAGCGACGCGTCACGGCGAAGCGGCGGCGCCGTAAGCGCCGCCGCCGTCAGCCGCCGACAGCAATCCCTCGACCTCCTTCCCACCCCCGCCGCCGCCGCCGCCGTCGCCCGCCCTGGCGCCGCGATGCCCGTGCCTGGCGGCGACGAGCGCGGCGACGATGACCACGCACACCACCCCGAGCACCGCGACCGCCGCGACCCCGTCCTCGCTTCCCGCCGGCCAACCCCCGCTCGCCAGCATCGTCCTCATCTCCTCCCAACTCGGCGGCGACCACTTCGCGTCCCTCGGACCCATGTTGTACCCCCCCGGGTAGAGCCAGACGTGTTTCCCGTGCTTCACAGCCTCCTTGCGCACGGCGCCGTCCGTGCACTGGAGATTGCCGAGCACGGGGTAGTTACCCTCGGTGTACAGAGCGCACGTCCCGAAGTTGGTCCCGGGTAAAACGCCAAACGCAAGTCGAGCGTACCCACCCTCGCCCCAGTGCTCCCCGTACGTGTTCCGAAGGATCCAGTACCACTTACCGGTGGCCTCGTCTTTGCCCCATCCCGTCAACACCGCCGCGTGGTTGATCGCCCGGAGCGGATCGTCCGACGCGGGCGGGCAGTCGTGAACGTCCACCACCCCCGACTCGTAAAACTGCAGCGCGTGGACGTTGACGCCCACCGCGACGGGTTGCTGCGCGAGCGCCAACAGCGTCTGCGCCTCGGTGGAATCGCCGAGCGAGGGCAAGTCGCAGTACCCCTCGGTGCGAACGACGTCCTCGTCGCGGATGGCGCCCAACGCGGACTCGTCGCAGACGCCGTCCCGGCCTCGGCGCGGGTAGGCGGCCATCGTGGGAATGCCCACGGCGGACGTCTGGATCCACGAGTACGCCGAGGCCATGTTCCCGGTGGCGCATCCCCGGTCGAGGTCGTCGCAGTCGATGAGCGCGTGGGGGCTCAGGCGCTCGGTCGTCAACCGCGATGCGGCGTCGGCGTCGCCCGAGCGCGTGGCGGTGGCGCGCGCGTCGATCAGGCGCGCCGCCTCGATCACGGCGGCGGTCGAGTACGCCCAGCACCCCGCGCACTTACCCTGGTGCACGATGTCGCCGAAATCCACGACGTCGGACCAGTCGAAATGCGTCGGCAGATTCGTCCCGAGGGGACCGGCGCCTTCGCCGGACGTCCCGGACGACGCGGACCCCACGCGGGAGCGCGCGGAAGACGCCGCGTCGTCGACGCCTCTCGACGTCTTTCGCGTCCGTTCGGACCTCTTCCCGCGTCTCGCCGCCGATGGGATCGTCCTCGACGACCCCAACGCCGGGAAGACGTTGCCGAATATCCCATCGGGACCCGCGGGCTCGCCGTCATCCTCGTGTTTTGTATTCCTCTCAGACGGCAGGCGCTCCCCCGCCGCCGCCGCCGCGTCCGTCGCGAGCTTCAGCGACAGGGGCAAAGTTCCGTCCGCCGCGTGAGACGCGAGGTAGCGCTCCTTCGCCGACGAAGCGGCTCGTTCGCCCCGTCGCACGTCGAGCGGGAGCTCGGCGCGAGTCGCCGCCTTTGAACTCACGGTTGAGAGCAGCGGGGTCTTGTACGTCGCCGCGTTCGTGGTGAACTCCTCGGAGGTCATGTCCGCGAACCGCGTCAGGCCTTTCTTCATGAGCGAGCCTGTTCATTCATGGGCGGGGAGGGAGCGATGATCGATGAGGTTCGGCTTTTGCTTTGGTTTTTGCCGTGGTTTTGGTTTTTGGATTTGGTTTTGGATTTGCGGGAGGGAGTCTCGCGGGTGGGGGATCGGGACGCACCCGAGCGCCTGTTGTGCTCCTCGATGTGCCGCGCGTTTATCCTCCACACCGCCTCGCGCCTGAGGGACTCCGCGCACGGAACCGCGCCGTCCGGGCAGTACTCCGGGAGCTTATCGTAGCGCCGGGCCCACGCCAGAAACTCGCGCGAGTGCTCACTGGGTAACCGCTCGCGCGCGGTGACCGCGCGCGACGCAGGCGGAGGAAGCCCCGCGCGGTCGGCCACGGACGGAATCGTCGACGCCGCCGTCTGGACGATCGTGCTCGGGCGCGCGCTCGCCGCGAGCGCCTCCTTGAACCCTCCGCGCGACGGCCCCGCGACGCGCGGCTCGTCCGAGGCCGCGGGCGCCAGATCAGCCGCGGATGCGCATCCGGTGAGCATCGCCAGCGCGAGGAGGAGGACCCCGACGGGGTTGCGAGCGACCGCCCGGTGCGGTTCTCCCGCGATGCGAGCGCGCGTGCGCCGCATCGCGCGTGCGACGCGGTTACCTCGTTCGCTGAGGTCGACGCGAGACCGTCGTCTCCGCGCGCGTCAAAGTGTCGTGTAACCGCTCGCTGCGGGAAAAGGCGGGTGCCGGCTCGCGGTGAGCGGGGGGATGGCCCACACCGATTTGCCCGTGTCGCAACATCCATTTGCGGTTTGAAATAAATTGCTGCATATGGAGTCATAGTCACATGGAAACCCGTGAGAGAAATCGCCGATGATCCGCTTTTCGTGCGAAAAAGCATCTGCGATCCGGAGCACTACATATCTCGATCTCGCGGCGGGATATCGTCGAGGCACACGTCCGCGCACGATGTCTGCGTCCCTAGCAGCGGCCGCGCGGCGCCCCGTCGCGCGCATTGACACGAGATGCATCCGCGACGCGCGCCTGGCGTCATCCTCCCGCGCGTCCACGTCCACGCGTACCCCATCGATCGTCGCGAAGGTGCATCGTCCGAATCATTCGATCCAACCGTCGGCCGATGATGACGTCGGCAGGAGCCGCCGCGACGTCCTCGCGATCGCCGCGCTCTTCACGCAGTTCGCGGTGGGCACCCCACTCGCATTCGCGGCGGCGGATGACGACGACGATCTCGACGAGGAGGCCGCGCAGGCCGCCATCGAGGCCTCCATGAAGGACGTCCTCTCCAAGAACTCCGGCGAGGTGTCCTACCCGAGACGCGCGGCGTTTGACGGCGCGTTCGGCGTCGACGGCGTCAAAGCCGCGTCCTTCGAGGTCTCCAACCTGTGGACCGTCGCACCCGTCGTCCAGGACGTCACGGGCGAGAGCGGATTCCCGGCGATGGCGCGGTGGGGCGAGATCGTGGACCCGGTGAACGGCAAGGTGGCGGTGGAGGCGAGGGTGTTCGTCACCAAAGGGTTCGCGAAGCCGTCCATCGCGGACCTCGGAAAGCCCGAGAACGTGCCCGTCGCCAAGGCGCTCGGCCTCGACAAGTACGACGACTCCTACAGGCGCGCGGACATGCTCGGCAGCTACAAGCGCGTCGACAAGACCGACGGCGACAGGGTCTACTACGACTGGGAGATGGTCGCGTCGCCGCCGCCGAGAGAGTGCCCATCCGCCGTGGGATGCCTGTACCCGCAGCACATCTACCTCATGTCCGCCACGGTCGTCGACGGGGACCTCTACGTCCTCTCGCTGGACGCGTACCCGGAGAACTGGCGGCTGGCGGGCAACTCGCTCAAGCGCATCCGTAACTCTTTCAGGATCAGCGCGCCGGAGATCGTCCAGCCCGTCGATCCCAACGAGGTCATGCTCGGCGAGGTCCCGGTTGGCGCCATGTCGTGACCGGCGACGGAGCGGAGAGCGCTCGCGTGATGCCCGGTTTATGGGGTTCACGAAAGACTCGAGGTGGTTCGCGATCGTGCGCGTGATGTTTGGAATTGAAATGACGCAGCTCGTGTGCGTTCGTCTAACGTCGTACAGTTAACCCCCGTCCCCATTTTTCGCGCGACTCTTCGCGCCTCTCGACTGAAACTCGAACTCGTTGACGCTCTCACGCGTCGGTGACGTCGAGCCAGGAGAAATCCATCCCGAGGTAGAACCCGTGCTCCTTAGCCTTCGCGAGCGCCTTCAGGTACGTCTCCTCGCTGCCCGTGCTGCCCCTGCCGCGCTTGGGTCTCGCCTCGAGCCACTCCTTCTCCGTTCTTTGCGCCAGTTTGGCGTTTTCACCCTCGAGCCACGTCACGAACGCATCCTCGTCGGCGATGCCGAAACGGTTCACCACCTCCGCGGAGAAGAGCTCCTCGCGAAGGACGTCGAGGTTGACGTTGGGGATCTTGCATCGCTCGGATGCGCTGAACATCGCCGGGTACAGTTCCTTGATCCGCTGCGCGGCGCCCTCGAGCATCCACTTCACATCCGGCGGCGCAACGCCTGGCATGTCGACGAATCGAACGGGCTGCGCGGCGTTGATCTCGGTGAAAATCTCAGACGCCCTCGCGTCGTCGACGTTCTCGAAGACCTCGACCAAGACGGTGTGATCGGGGGCGATGACGCCCTGGCTCAGGAGAATCTCCAACGCGCCGACCCTGTGTTGGCCGTCGAGTATGTGCGCGCCGGTGTTTGCGCTCGCGCCGAAGAGGAGCGAACTCTTCTTCTTTGTCTTTTTACCCCTCACCGCCGCGGTACCCTCCGCGAGGGTGACGACGCCGGGGAGGGAGAAGACGGCCTCCTTGGCCTTCTCCCTCGCGATGACCTGCGCGCGCTCCGCCCTGAACGCCCTCTGCTGGTCGTAGATGCCCACCTTATCCTTCGACACGAGGTTCGCGGCGGCCATGGCGTAGATCTTCTTGTACCCGAAATCTCGCAGCAGCGTCCCGTACAGCTCGTGGCTCATCGCGACCGGCTTCTCGGCACTCGTCTCCGCGAGCTTCGTCTCCGCCGCCGCGAGCGCAGCCTCGAGCCCCCGCGCCTTGGCCTCGGTCGCCTCCAGCTTGGCCACCTTGCACTCCACGGACGCGAGCAGCGACGTGTGCTTCTCCTCCATGGACATTCTCAACTGGTCAAACTCGGTTTGCGCTCGCGCCGAGACTTCGGCGACGGCTTCGTCCTTCGCGGCGACGACGCGCACGGCGAGGTCCGCCTCCCTGCGTGTCGCGTGCTTCAGGTCCTCGCGGACGGCGTTGAGCGCGACGCGGGCGTCCGCGGCGTCCTGGTTAGCCCGCCACAGCTGGTCTCGTAGAACTCGCATCTGATCCGAGTCGCTCCACGTCTTGCCCTCGAGCTTCGTGACGGACGCGCGGAGCGACGCGGTGGTGGACTCGAGGTCCGCGACGCGATCGAGCGCGACGTCGCGCTCGCGGCGGGCGGCGGCGACGGCGGCGAGCGCGTCGGGGTCTCCTTTCGCGACGCCCGCGGCGGCGAATCCTCGGCCGTCGTCGTTCGCGTTCCGGTCGGCGAGCATCGCGGCTCTCTGCGCTGGGGTCAGCGCCGCGTCGAGCATCGCGCCGATGAACCTCGCGAAGAAGGGAAGCGCGCTCGCGGACGAGGCGGCCGGTGGAAGCGCCCGCGCGGCGGCGGGCGCAAGGTTGAGCGCGTGCGCGGCCTTGTCTTTGGTGCCGGACGTGTGCAGCGGCCGCGAGAGGGCGCGCGCGAGCGCCCGCGACGCGACGCGAGTCGGTCCGCCGCTCATGATGGATGTGCTCCGAGAAAACGCACGGAGGGGAACGGAAGTTCCGAGGAGCCGAACGAGAGTATCCGGCGCGGTATGGGGCGTGCGATCGAGCGCGTCGAGGCGTTGACGCTCGCGATGGATGGACGATCCCGAACGAAGCTCCGATACCCGCGTCGACGGCGAGGAGGTGACTCGGAGGTGCGACGAGGACAGTGCCCCGGGAGCGTTCCCCCGCGCCGGAGATGTTCCTTTCGCGGATCACGGATTGGCGCGAAAATTTTCACACGTCGGCGCGACGCCTTCTCATCACGCGTGTCGTACTCACAAGGTGTCATCATGCAAAAACGGCCACACCACGCTCTGTCCCGTCCTACGCGGTACCCGCGGGCGGGAGCACGGTCACCTCCGCGTGCGCCCTGAGCCACTCCATGCTCTTCCTCGCCTCGATCGCCTCGCCCGCCTGCTCCACCAGCCTCTGCACGTCGTACTCGGTTCCGTATCTCTCAAACTCCTCCTTCGCGGCGACAACCTCCGCCTTGAACTCCTCCTCCGAGACCTGGATGTTCTCCAGGCGGAACAGCTCCTCGCACGCGATGGTGCGACGCACGATGAGTTCGATCTCTTTCCTGTCCGTCTCCAGAAACTTCTCGACCATCTCCGGGGACGCGAGCTGGTTGACGACCTCCATGCTCAAGCCGCTGCCAACCTGCATCTCCAGCATCTTCTGCGAGTACATCTGCCGGCCGGTCTCCTCGACGATGGACGCCGGGAGAGGCGCGTCGCAGATGGCGGCGAGGGCGTCCACGAGCGCCTCGTTGGTCGCCTGCTCCAGCATCGCGGCGGTGGTCGCCTTCTGAGACTCGAGGATCTTCGCCTTGGCGTCGTCGATTGTCATCGCGTCTGGGAAAATCTTGGACGCGATTTCGTCAGTCGCCTCTGGTACGTCGTTCTGGAAGAGCTCCCGAAGCGTGATGGTGAAGGTCGCCTCGACGCCTCGGATGAACGCCTGCGGCCAGTCGTTTGGCATGGTGATCGGGACCTCGCGGGTCTCGCCCGTCTTCATGCCGACGATGCCGTCGACCAGCCCGGGGAGGTTCAATCGCGCGGCGCCCGTGTCCAGGTTGAACTTTTCCTGCTTGATGCCCTCGATCTCCTCGCCGGTCGCCTTGTTGATCGCGCTGAGGTCCATGACGACCTGGTCGCCAACCTCCAGGCCGCGGTCCGCGACGACGCGCATGGTGCCCAGGTTGCGAACCGCGGCGTTGAAGATGGACTCAGCCTCTAAAGCGTCGGTGACGTCGTCGCCGGGCGATTGCACCGTCACCTTCAGCTTGCGGTAATCGCCGGTCCACTTGATCGTCGGCACGACCTCGACGCCGATGGAGTAGGTGAGATCGCCGATCGGGGCGCAGTCGCCGCCGCTGAACGCCTTCTTCAGGTCGTCGAACGCGGTCTCGATGCGCTCCGAGTCCTGCAGCGCGGTGGCGGCGACGGTCTCCATGGCGACGGGGATGGACACCTGGAGCACCTCCTCGACGCACGCGGACGCGAACTCTTTCGCGCCGACGAAGTTGACGATGACGGACGCGGGCGGGAGCTTGGCGTCGCCCTTCTTGCGGCCGCCGCCCTTCTTGTAGTTGAAGCCCGGGATCTGGCACTTCTCCGCGAAGCCCTCCAGGCACGCCTGGTACGCCTCGTTCTGCACGGATACGGGGACGGCCACCTCGAGGCGAACCTTGCAGTCGCCGAGGTCGTGCTGCTTGACGGTGACCTCGTCGGCGGCGGCGGCGACGGTGACGGTGGGGTGGACCTGAAGGGTGGATCGGGTGGGTGGGGACGCGTCGGTCAGCGCGACGCTCGCGGCTGGGGGGAGCGAGGAGAGAAGATGAAGGAGGATTTGCCCTAAACCCTGTGGGTGCGTGCCGAGAAGATTGGAGGGCGCTCGCGGGGCGCGCACCGAGCGGACGGCGCGGAGGGGCTTAGCGCCGCGCTTGGGGGCGACCGGGCGAGAGGTAATCGCCGCGCGCGCCGAGGACATGACCGCGGAGGCCATCTTTGTCGTGTGGAAAGGGTCGGTGCGACGGGTCGCGACCTGATGTGACCTGGTTTGGATAGGCTTTGCGGCGGAACGCTGTCGGATGGATGCATGCTGGCTGTCACACGCGGGTGTCTGACCAAGTTTTATCGCAAACGTATCACAAAATCGTATGTGTATTCAATGTCAAAATGAAACAATCTGCAATTGCCAAATCTTTCACAATCTGCACGCGATTGCGGTTAGGTTTTCCTACTCCAAGATTCGTCAGCCCGAAACGAGCCAAAAGCTGCTTTTGGCGCACGCTTCCGCCACTTCGGAGGCGCCCCCGAGGTCGACGGATGCCCCCGAAGAAGAAGGACGCGAAGGGCGGCGGCGATGACGACAAGCCCCCGCCCCCGCCCGAGCTCCCCGAGCTCACCTCGCACCAGCTCGAGATGAACGAACGCGCGCTCCACGCGGCGAGGCTTCAGATTTCCCTCGACGCATTCCGCACCCGGACGACGTCGCTGGAACGAACCAACGCGGCTCTGAAGGCGGCGGTCGCGGACACGACCCGAGCCACCTCCGACGTCGAGGAGTACCTCACCTGGGAGCTCGCCGCGAGGCGGGAGATCGTGGACGAGCTTCAGGCGCGGATCGACGCCAAGACTCGCGAGTGCGAGGGGGAGACGCGCGGGATGGAAGATCGAGTCCGTTCGGCGAGGGAACGCGCCGACGGGGAGACGCGGGCGCTCACCGCGCGCGTCGACGCCCTCCGCGAGACGGAACCCGACATCTCGCGGCGTCGAGACGACAAGACGCGCATCCTCGACGGCCTCGCCGAGGTCTCCGAGACCGTCGCGAGGGAGCTCCACGAGATGAAAGCCAACCTGCACGACCTCGAGAGCGCGCTCGTTCGAGATCGAGAGCGCCTGCGAGCGGAATCCGCCGCGCGAATCAAGGCGACGAGGCTCGCGCTCATGCGACTCACGGACGAGGAGCTGGAGAACACCACGAGGCGCGTCATCGCGCGGAACGAGCGATTGGACGTCGAACTCAAACAGAGCTCGTCAGACGTCGACTCGTTGGACGCGAAGACGATCGCGCTCGCGGCGGAGCACGAACGGACAATGCGCGAACTGGAGCTGCAGCGGGCGCTGGTGCGCGAACAGGGGCGCCGGGAGGGTGACCTGCGTAAATGCGTGGATGCACTCGCGCGGGAGGTTGGGCGGAGCGACATCGCCATCGCGTCCGCGAACGAGGGCGTCGGGACGAGGGGAAGTTCGGATGGGGATGCGACCGGCGACGGCGTCGAGTTCGATTTCGACGGCGCCGTCGCCGAGACGGCCGAGTTGGAGCGCGAGACGGACGCGCTGAGGCTCGGGCTCGAGAGGCACGTCGCGGCGGCGCGCGAGTTGGCGAGGAGGGCTCGCGCGTTCGGGGCGGGGGGGACGGGGATCGGGA
>Ga0181571_10004385_pt1 | contig 10576 bp, 9 predicted proteins | sample 101ome_17_FD_132440 | JGI IMG/M metagenome (GOLD analysis project Ga0181571, IMG submission 132440) | Coastal salt marsh microbial communities from the Groves Creek Marsh, Skidaway Island, Georgia - 101407AT metaG (megahit assembly) | ecosystem: Environmental > Aquatic > Marine > Intertidal zone...
CCGTGCACCCATTGCTGGACCCAACCATGCTATATCTGGAGTATGATGAACCCTCATTGCAGCAATGGTATTTTCTATTATTCCCCCCACCAAACCACGCCACCCAGCATGCACCACAGCAAGGCATTGGCCATCCTGATCTGATAATACTATCGGCAAACAATCTGCAGTCATAATCGCGCAAACCACCCTCGGTTGTAACGTAAACAAAGCATCGGCCTCCTCAGCCGTATTTGTACTAATTGACGCTTCAATTACCTTGGTACTATGTGTTTGTTTCAACCAAACGGGGGCATTAGGAAGATTTAGATGTTGATTTAATCGACTTCGATTGGCCATTACAGCTTGAGGATCATCGCCGACATGCTCAGCTAGGTTAAAACTATCAAAAGGTGGCTGACTGATACCACCGACACGGGTAGTTGCGACTACAGTGACTTTATTCACTAGTGGCCACTGTGCTGAAATTATTTCGGGATGTGTCATTGTAAAGCAGAATGTGTTCGCAGCGCTTTAAGAAGCTGTTGCATGTCTGCAGGTAGGTCTGATGTCCATTGCAACGCTTCACCACTGACGGGATGTTCAAATGCTAGATGATATGAATGCAACGCTTGACGAGAAAAGGCACATATCGCTTCATTCAGCTCATTGGGGACATTAGCCACGCGCTGGATCCGCGGTGCATATACACTATCTCCTACTAAAGGCATGTTTTTGTGGGCAAAGTGAACTCTAATTTGATGCGTCCGTCCTGTCTCTAACTTTGCTTCAACCCATGTATGACGCTGAAACTTTTCAACGATTTTATAATGTGTACGTGCTTCCTTACCCTTAATATTTACAGCCATTTTGATTCGATCTGTTGGATGACGCCCTATTGGCTCATCAATCATTCCACCAGAAATGAGTTGACCTCTTACAATGGCATAATAGCGACGATCAATGCTGTGCGCTTGGAAAGATTCCACTAAGCTCGAGTGTGCCTCCAAAGATTTTGCAACCACCATTAAGCCGCTAGTATCTTTATCTAAACGATGCACTATCCCAGCACGTGGCAGAGCCGCCTGTTGTTTGCTGTGAAACAATAAGGCATTCAATATGGTTCCAGAATGGTTGCCTGCTCCTGGGTGTACCACCATGTCAGCAATCTTATCAATCACCAATAAATGATCATCTTCGTAGACAATATTCAGCTGAATATCCTCAGGCTGAGATTGAATATTGATCACCTCAGGTTGAATTCTCAACTCAATATGTTCTCCACCTTTGACCGTATAACGACGGGACTTAAACTGACCATCTACACGCACTTGCTGCTGGCTGATCCATATTTGCAACTTCGCCCTTGAGTAATCAGGGAATAGTTGCGCCAAACTTCGATCTAGGCGAGACCCAGCATGCTCTTGTGGTATTTCTGTTGTGTGTAATTGTTCTTCTGTCATGGTACTGATTCAGCTAAATATTAATGTATAATAAATTAAATTATCCGACGATTGTTTGCCATGAAACTCATAAGACACCTCCTCATTATACTGCTTTCTTGCTCATATCTTACTGCATGTTCTACTGTTTCTGGCTTATTTGGTGACGACGAGGATGAGGAGACTGTTTCCGATGACGTCCCTGCTCGAATGCTTTATCAAAAAGCTAATGGTGAAATGCTATCTAACCGATTAGCCGATGCCATCGAAAGTTATAGTCTCTTGGAATCACGTTACCCATTCGGCATCTATGCGCAACAGGCCCAGCTAGAACTCATCTATTTATACTATCGTCAAAGTGACATGGACAGTGCAATCATGAGCGCAGAGCGCTTTATTAAGAACAACCCTCAACACCCTAGACTTGCCTATGCTTACTATATGAGTGCATTAGCAAACTTTGACAAAAGTAAAACGCTTCTTAATTTTATACTACCACGCAATCCATCAGAAAAAGATCCTGCCCCTCTAATGGAATCCTTTGAAACTTTCGGTTCGCTGATACGAATGTTTCCAGATACCGAATACGCGGATGATGCAAAACAGCGTATGATCTACCTACGCAACGAATTAGCTGAGTATGAGCTGACAGTTGCTGATTTTTACATGCGTCGTGGGGCATATCTAGCAGCTGCCAATCGCGCGCAATATGTCATCGAGCGATACCAAGGTGCTCCAGCCATGCCACAAGCTGTTTACATGCTAGAAGTCGCCTACAGGCAGCTTGAAATTAATGATCTTGCCTATGACACACGAAAAATATATGCCGCTAATTACTTGGGAGAAGACGGTCGATTATTAGCTCCAGATTACGCCACTGAAAAAATTAGCTGCGCAACAAACGCCTGGCAGAAAATTTTAGAGAAGATGAATTTTAAAACCTATTATTGTGATTAATTAGTCCTAGATTAACTAACGCTACCATTCAATCATTCAACAATTCTTAGAATACTTGAGGACGCCAGAGGTCATGGGATATCGGCGATCCTTGCCGAAGGCTCGCTGAGTAATCTTCACGCCTGGAGGTGCTTGACGACGTTTGTACTCATTATGGAATACCATTTTAATTACCTTGGCCACTGTCTCCTCATCAAACCCTTCAGCAATGATTTGTTCCATTGTTGCATCTTGTTCAACAAACATTTGTAAGATTTTATCTAGAACTGGATAGGGTGGGAGACTATCTTCATCGACCTGATCAGGTGCTAATTCTGCAGATGGAGAACGCTCAATAATACGCCTTGGGATATCCTCTGAGAGCGTATTTCTATATTCACACAGCTCATATACCATCATTTTTGCGACGTCTTTAAGCGGAGCATAACCGCCAGCCATATCGCCGTACAAAGTAGCATAACCCACAGCCATTTCACTTTTATTTCCTGTAGCAATCACCATAGAGCCAAATTTATTAGACAGCGCCATTAACAACGTACCGCGAATACGAGACTGTATATTTTCTTCTGTAGCATCTTTATTTGTATCCACAAACAATTCCGACAAGGATGTCTCAAAGGCACTCATTAGCGGCTCAATTTCGATGACTGAGTATTTCACACCCAAATTACTTGCTAACGCTTCGGCATCTTGCAAACTCATATCAGAAGTATATTTAGATGGCATCATTACGGCATGCACTTTATCAGCACCTAAAGCGTCGACCGCTAACGCTAAAACTAAAGCCGAATCTATACCACCAGACAAACCTACTAAGCCACCTTGAAAATGATTCTTTTTGACATAGTCTTGTAATGCCAATGTAAGCACCTGATAGTTGAGCGCAATACCCTCTGCTTGATTATGGAATCGATCACTCTTAAGTAAATCTTGTTGTTGTTGGTCATATTCCAGGATTAATGTATCCTCAGCGCAACTCAGTGCGCGACAAACTGCTTGTTGGTTTTTATTAATAGCAAATGAGCAGCCATCAAAAACTAATTCATCCTGCCCACCCACCTGATTCAAATAAATGATAGGCAATTGGCTCTCAACTCCACGCATGCAGAGTGTTGTCAAACGTTCTTTATGTTTATCAATGTGATATGGACTAGCATTAATATTAATAATTAATTCAGCATGTTGTTGTTTGGCTTGAGCAATTGGCTGTGGACTCCAAATATCCTCACAAATAGTTATGCCAACTGAGCAATTATTGATGGAAAAAACACAAGCCTCGTTACCAGGTGTAAAGTATCTTTTTTCATCGAACACATTATAGTTAGGCAAGCAATGCTTAAAATATTTCGCATGCAAACGCTGATCTTGCATCACTAGTGCTGAATTGTAGATCGCCCCATCTTGAAACCAAGGCGTACCCACTACCACTGTCAAACCTTTACTGGCAGCTTGTATGTTAGCAATACTCCGTTCAATACGCTGTTGAAAACCTAAGCGAAATAATAAGTCTTCCGGTGGATATGCTGATAACGCAAGTTCTGAAAAAACAATGCAATCAACTGGTGATTGAGACTGAATCTCGGTGATCTGATCAATGATTTTGTCACAATTCCCCTCAATATCGCCCACCAAGAAATCAAGTTGAGCTAATGCAATTTTAATCATATATGTTTTGTACCAATACTAAGTTGAGCTCTATTAATTTGTATTTAAACAGTGTATTGCAGTTAACCCTGTCTATTCCAGTTAATTATTAATACAGTAAACTGTATGAAAAGCACTGCTTAGGTCTACTACCATAATCATACTTCAAGCAACTTTTTTACCTATCAATCAAACTAACGGGTCTTAAAATTACCAATTAAACAAGTATTTTTACCGCTTATCTCTTTTCACCTCTGTAATGAGTAAAAAACTGTATTGTATTAATGAAGTTTTTAACTTTGCACGACAACGTTATGAACGACTGTGCATGCAAACATGAATAACCAAACAATGGTTGCTATCACAAAATAACTAACTAAGCATAATGCGAATACATCCCATACACACCCTATAATAGGAGCAGAACTAGATGAAAACTATACAACAAGGTTTTACATTGATCGAATTAATGATCGTAGTCGCGATCATTGGTATTCTTGCCTCAGTTGCATTGCCCGCCTACCAAGACTATACCGTCAGAGCGCGTATATCTGAGGTATTAGGGTTCACAGCACAAATAAAAACTTCCATGACTGAGTGCTTAATTAGCGAGTCATCAGCTGATAACTGTGACAGCGCCGATGAAATTGGTGTATCTCTTACTGACATCGCTTCAGCTTCAGATTACATCACCTCAGTTGCTGTCACCAGCAAGACTATCACTATGTCACCTAACTGGACAGGTGCTGATGGACTTGGAGCTGCAGCAGATACCACGGGCACAATCATCTTCACTGCTGACGATTCATCCAGTGGTGGGATTAAATGGAGCTGCTCAACCAGTGGTAGCATCACACAATATGTGCCCTCTAGTTGCCGTTGAGCAATATCGATCTGCATCAGCACCAAATATCACCCAAAACCAATGTCTTATTAATTTTTGTCTAATGCCTGTAATGTGCGCATAGCTGTTGATCAAACAAGCTAATAGCATCTACTGGCTCCTACAAATAATCACTGCTCTAATATTAGTTTGGAGCTTAATAACGCTCGCAGTCATTGATTTCAATACTTCACTATTACCGGACAGTTTAACTTTGCCTTTACTTTGGTTAGGTCTGATAGCCAACAGCTTCGAATTATTTTGTAGTCTGCAGGATAGCTTGTATGGTGCAATTTTTGGTTATGTATCTCTATGGTCAGTATTTCAAGCTTTCAAATTCATGACTAACAAAGACGGTATGGGTTATGGAGATTTCAAGCTTTTGGCTGCATTGGGAGCTTGGTTAGGTTGGAGCTTTATCATACCAATTATATTTATATCCTCTATTGTCGGCAGTATTGTCGGTATTAGCTTGATTACTTCAAGACGATTAGCCTCAAATGCTGCCATACCATTTAGACCCTACTTAGTATTAGGCGGTCTTATCTGTTTACTTTTGAGTAATCATGTAAAATCTTTGTTCAATATATTATAAAAAGAGTGAACTGTGCTTCTGATTGGCCTCACAGGCGGAATAGGTTCTGGCAAAACCACAGTGTGTCAGAAATTTCAAAGCCTCTTTGATTGTCCCATTATAGATGCTGACGAAATCAATCGTCAGTTGTTGGATAATGATGAGCAGATTCATCAGCAAATAGTTGATCAATTTGGGCCGCAAGTACTATCAGGTGATGGTCATATCAATCGAAACTATTTACGCCAAAGTATTTTTTCTGATGAACAGAAACGCTCACAATTGGAAGCCATACTCCATCCTAGAATATTACATACCATCCAACAGCAAACTACTCACATACAAGCCACTTACGTTCTAATTGTCATCCCGTTGCTATTTGAGCTAAATTTACAGAACCAATTTAACAGAATATTAGTCATCGATAGTGATGAGGCTTCACAAATGACACGTGTCTGTGCGAGAGATAACTGTGATGCACAAGCGGTTCGTCAGATTATGCAGAATCAAATTAATCGGCAAACCCGCCTTTCATATGCTGATGACATCATCTGTAACTATGGATCTGTTGATGCCTTAGATGAGCAGATTCGCCAATTACACAAAAAATATATGGAATTAAGTGCAAGCTCATCTCATAATAACTGAATGTCAGACACAGTCACTTTTGAACAACCATTAAATGAACGTATACGCACATTTATGCGCGTAGAGGAACTCTATGCGCGCTGTATTTATTATATCGATCAAGATCATCAATGGGATACACATATCGCCTTATCAACATTAATTGAGTTGTATGCATTAGTGACACGAGGTGACCTCAAGAGGGAATTACTCAAAGAAATTAATCGTCAGCAAACCACCCTCACACACCTAGCAAAGCTACCTGACATAGACCAAAGTAAATTAGCCAATATTATCAATCAGCAAGCCAGCCTAGTAATTGAACTTGATCATATTGAAGGCCCCATATTCGCTAACTTAAAAGAACATGACTTTGTTAATGCCATCAAACAACGTATGGCAATTCCAGGAGGTACTTGTGACTTTGACCTGCCCGCTTACCACTTTTGGTTATCCCATGAGCCCATCACCAGAAAAAGCAAGTTGAATGCTTGGTTAGCCCCTTTTGAGGTGATTCAGAAAGCTGTTCATAATTGCTTGCAACTCATAAGAGAAAGCACAAATTACAATGAATGCTTAGCAGAAGCAGGCTTTTACCAACTCAGCCTTGATCCTCAACAACCCAATCAACTTATTCGTGTTAGCATCGAAAAGAAATATGACTGTTTCCCAGTGATCAGTGCAGGTAAACATCGCATCTCAATTCGTTTCCTCACGCATAAAAATCCTGATGAAGCCGCCAGACAACTCAAAGAAAATATTAAATTTCAACTCAGCTGCTGTAATTTCTAGTCTAACAATCAATTTAAAAAACCACGAATTGAAGCAATACCCTGTCCACCATAAACCTGTGAGGTGCGCACATCTGTTCGGTTACAACCACCAATGGCATATACAGGTTTATTGATTTTTTGACACAAGCGACTGAACCCAATCCATCCTATTGCTCTTGCCTCTGGGTGTGTTTGAGTCGGGTGCACAGAACCAACAACTGCACTATGAATCGCACATTGATTGATCATTTCTACATCATGTTCAGTATGACAAGCGGCAGACAAAGCCTGAAAAGGTATTTCATCTTGTAAATCTCTATATTTGGAAAGATCACAACTTTTAATATGCACGCCATGGGGTTTAATTGATTGCCATAACTGCCAATTAGAGTTAAGCACCAGTGTGGCAGAATATTTATCGCATAATTTTTTAAGTATGTATCCAATTTCGATTGTTTGCTTTGGAATATATTCACCAGTTATTCGATATTGAACCATACGCACACCGCAAAGTAGTTGCTTTTCCACCAGTGAAATTATCTTATCACCGAGTACTTTATAATCTGCAATCATATATAAATCTGGCATCAACAATGCGTTACAAATAATTTCGTTCGCAGAAGGCAAATCTAGTGTCTTTAATTTTGACTTTTCTATCCAGCGTATATTTTGCTTTTCAGCATGATGAATTACGAGATCTTTCACAGGCACAATAAATACCTGAAAGTGCAACTCACGATCAGGATAACAATAATTAAAATCGATTAACTTTTTACATTCACCTAGGTTAATATTCAGTTCTTCCTTAATCTCACGCCTTAATGCTTGCTTGAAAGACTCTCCAGAGTTAAGTTTTCCACCAGGGAATTCCCATAAGCTTTCAAGATGAATACCTTTTTTACGTTGTGAGAGTAGAATTATACCCTGTGAATTAATGATAACCGCTAAACTAATTTTTTGTTTTAGCATCGTGAATTTAATGAAGAAATAATACTATAAATGCCTTTCATTAATGGTAATGATTAGCTTCGATAATCTGCATTGATACGAATATATTCATGAGTAAGGTCTGTAGTCCATACACTATGTTTATAGTCTCCTGCACATAAGTCCAATGTTATACAAATCTCATCATCAGCCATCGCAGCCATCCCAGCCGCGTTGGTGTAAGAATCGACTAATTGCGCATCCTGCAGTATCAAGACATCATTAATCTTCAGACTAACCGCACTTAAATCTAATTGATCATCATCAACTTTCCCAGCTGCTGCCATAATACGACCCCAATTAGCATCACTAGCAGCACATGCTGTTTTGACTAAAGGTGAATTTGCAATAGAAAAAGCTATTGTTCGAGCTTGATGATAACTATTGGCACCTTGAATCTGAACTGTAATGAACTTACTTGCACCTTCTCCATCACGAACTATAGACTGTGCCAATAGACACATGATTTCATTCAAGGCTAATAAAAATTGATCACGCTCATCTGCGTTACATTGTTCTAATTGTATTTTTGACTCACCTGTTGCTATCAATACACAGGCATCATTAGTTGAGGTGTCGCTATCTACAGTAATAGCATTAAAACTGGTCGCTACTGTCTGCTTCAGTAATGTTTGCAAAGTATCTACCTGCACGCCACAGTCAGTAGCAATGTAAGATAACATTGTGGCCATGTTTGGCTGAATCATGCCTGAGCCTTTTGCTATACCAGTAATACACACTGGCTTGCCCTGTAATTGTATTTTTTTGCTATAAATTTTTTCTTGTGTATCTGTCGTCATAATAGCTAAGGCAGCTTGTCGCCAGTTATCAACACTTAGCTTGGCTAATAATTCAGGAATTTTTACAATTATCTTATCAGCATTCAATCGCTCACCAATAACACCGGTAGAAAAAGGACAGATTTGCTGAGACTCGACATGTGTTGCAGCTGCAATTGCCTGTGTCGTTTGCAATGCGCTTAACATTCCCGCATCACCGACGCCAGCATTAGCATTACCAGCATTAATGATGAGATAGCGCGGGCAACCTTGTGAAATATTCTTGGCAGCCAACTCAACGGGAGCAGCGCGAAATGCATTCTTCGTGAAAACTGCAGCCACAGAGCTATGTTCAGCAATTTCTATTAGCACACAGTCATCACGATTCTGATATCGAATACCTGCAGCCACAGAGGCTAAGCGCACTCCTGCAATGCTATGTATAGTTTCATGTTGTATAAATCCAACTGGCATTAAGAGAGTTTACCGCAGCATTGTTTGTATTTCTTGCCAGAACCGCAAGGACAGGGATCATTTCTACCAACTTTTTTACCATTGCGAGTGATAGGGGCCAGTCCAGGTTTGGCTTGTGGTGATTGGCCACGAGATTGTTCTGGTGGCATCGCTGTTTGTTCAGGAGATTGAAGTAAACTATCAGCTTGAGCATGCTGCATTTGAATGGTATCAGATTCAACATTTGGGTCTATTAAGTTCGCTTCCACCGCATCAGGATTTTTCAGCTGTACTCTGCATAGGAATATAATCGTATCGCGCTTGATATCCTCAAGCATCTGTTGAAACATCTCAAAGGCTTCACGCTTGTATTCTTGCTTGGGATTTTTTTGTGCAAAACCGCGCAAATTAACACTCTGACGAAGATAGTCCATAGCGGCTAGATGTTCTTTCCATTTAGTATCTAGCATCTGCAACATAATATCTTTTTCTAGCGTACGCATCATACTCTCAGTAATGACCTGCAGCTTGCTGTCCATGATATTCTGAATGTTATTTTGTATACGCTCACGCAGTGGTTCTTCATGAAGGTCATGCTCTTCATCCAACCATTGTTGAATAGGCATATCCGCTTCAAACTCTTTTTTCAATTCACTCGTTAATCCTTCAATATCCCATTGCTCTTCCATGCTGTTAGGTGAGATATATTGACTAATTAGTGCATCGATAACATCATGACGTATGGCTTGAATATTCTCTGAAATATCATCAGTACTCATTAACTCTGTACGTTGCTCATAAATGACTTTACGTTGATCATTTGCCACATCATCATATTCAAGCAAGTGTTTACGAATATCAAAATTGTGTGCCTCAACTTTACGCTGAGCATTCTCAATCGCCTTAGTTACCCAAGGATGTTCAATAGACTCACCCTCTTCCATACCAAGCTTCTGCATCATGACACGCATACGCTCGGAGGCAAAAATACGCATTAAGTTATCTTCTAAAGATAGATAAAAACGACTTGAACCCGGGTCGCCCTGTCGCCCAGAACGGCCACGTAATTGATTATCAATTCGTCGTGACTCATGGCGTTCTGTACCAATGATATGCAAACCACCAGACTGAATCACTGCATCATGTCGTTGTTGCCATTGTTGTTTGAGTTCAGCAATCTTGTCTACATCATTAGTTTCATCCAGTCCTTCTAACTGCGCTTCAATATTGCCACCGAGGACAATATCCGTTCCACGACCCGCCATGTTTGTCGCAATAGTCACTTTCCCAGGCATGCCTGCCTGAATAATAATCTCAGACTCCGAAGCATGATGTTTGGCATTTAAAACCTGATGTTCAATATTTGATTTTGTCAACGCTGTGGACAGATGTTCTGAAGATTCAATCGACGCAGTACCAACTAAAATTGGTTGCCCTGTCTGAGCACAACTCTTAATATCTTCAATAATAGCGTCATA
>Ga0181571_10004387_pt1 | contig 10572 bp, 7 predicted proteins | sample 101ome_17_FD_132440 | JGI IMG/M metagenome (GOLD analysis project Ga0181571, IMG submission 132440) | Coastal salt marsh microbial communities from the Groves Creek Marsh, Skidaway Island, Georgia - 101407AT metaG (megahit assembly) | ecosystem: Environmental > Aquatic > Marine > Intertidal zone...
CCCGGTCGAGAACCACCTGCTGCTTCGCACCCACACCTCTCCCGTCCAGGTGCGCAGCATGCTCGAGCGTGAACTGCCGCTCTATGTTTTGTGCCCGGGTAGGGTGTTTAGAACCGATGAGCTAGACGCAACGCACACGCCTGTGTTTCACCAAGTGGAGGGGCTCGCGGTTGACAAGGGTTTGACCATGGCCGATCTCAGGGGAACCCTGGAACACTTTGCGCGGGTGATGTTTGGGCCTGAGGCAAGAATTCGCCTCCGCCCAAGCTTCTTCCCCTTCACCGAGCCTTCGGCAGAGCTTGATGTTTGGCACCCAGGTGCGAAGGGTGGCCCTCGCTGGGTTGAATGGGGAGGCTGCGGTATGGTCAACCCGAATGTGCTCTTGGCTGCGGGAATTGACCCCGAGGAGTACTCCGGCTTTGCCTTCGGAATGGGCATTGAGCGTACCCTTATGTTCCGCAACGGCGTAACGGACATGCACGATATGGTCGAGGCCGATGTTCGCTTCTCGAAGCAGTTTGGATCGGTGATCTAATGAAGGTTCCACTGAGCTGGTTAGCGGAGTTTGTCGAGCTTGAAGATGGCGCGACCGCGCATGATGTCATGGCCGATTTGGTTCGGGTCGGCATCGAGGAAGAGTCGGTTATTGGCGGCGACATCAGCGGCCCAATCGTCGTTGGGCAGGTGCTTAGTTTCGAAGAAGAGCCCCAGTCAAACGGGAAGACAATTCGCTGGTGCCAGGTTCAAACCGGCCCGGGCGCCGAAGACGTTCGTGGAATTGTCTGTGGTGCGCGGAACTTCGAAGTTGGTGACAAGGTCGTTGTCACCCTTCCCGGCTCAACCCTTCCCGGCGGTTTTCAGATCGCAGCGCGAAAGACCTACGGACACGTTTCCGATGGCATGATCGCCTCTTCCAAGGAGCTGGGCCTGTCTGAGGAGCACGAGGGGATCCTTCGCCTTGTCACCCTTGGTCTTGATCCCGAGCTCGGCACAGACGCATTGAAGCTGTTGGGCTTGGATGAAAGTGCTGCTGAGGTAAACGTCACCCCTGATCGTGGTTACTGCTTCTCTATTCGAGGCATTGCGCGCGAGTACTCGCACGCGACCGGCAAGTCATTTACTGACCCTGCGAGCCTGGTGGCACCGCTTGCCGGCAGCGGCTTCTCGCTCTCGATTGATGATGCCGCGCCGATACACGGCACCCCGGGGTGCAGCAGCTTCGTGCTGCTGGGCGTTGAAGGAATTGACCCCTCTGCTCCGACACCATCTTGGATGGCGACAAGACTGAAGCTTGCCGGCATGCGTTCGATTTCGATAGCGGTGGACATCACTAACTACGTGATGCTGGAGCTTGGGCAGCCGCTGCATGCCTACGACTTGGACAAACTCCAGGGAGGCATTTCGGTTCGTCGCGCATCATCGGGAGAGGTGATTGAGACTCTCGATGGCAAAGAGCGCAAGCTTCACGAAGAGGACCTGCTGATCTGCGATGAATCCGGACCGATCGGCATAGCCGGAGTAATGGGTGGCGCACGCACCGAGGTGAGTGATACCACCAGCAGGATTTTGCTCGAGGCTGCGATTTTTGACCCAATTTCGATTGCGCGCTCCGCCCGCCGGCACAAACTGCCCTCCGAGGCCTCAAAGCGGTATGAGCGGGGAGTCGATACTGAAGTTTCAGCCATTGCTGCGGCTCGAGCCGGCAAACTGCTCGAGATTCTTGCTGGCGGAAAGATTTCCGAGCTCGGGGCGAATTGGGCAACCAAGGCGGAGCAAAAGAGCATCCAGATGCAGCTCGATTTCCCCAGCAGGCTGGTTGGTTTTGAGTTCTCGCAGAGTCAGGTTGTCGACTCACTCGAGCTGATTGGCTGCCTTGTTCACGTGGATGGTGACCTGCTCACTGTGATTCCACCCACATGGCGCCCGGACCTGGGGCACAAGACGGATCTCGCGGAGGAGGTGGCTCGACTCGTCGGCTACGAGCACATTCCGGCGACGATTCCAGTTGCCCCGCCTGGGCGAGGGCTCAATCGGGAACAGCGACTGCGCAGAAACGTGCTCGGAACCCTTACCGGTGCCGGCTTTGTAGAGGTACTGAATTATCCGTTCCTCTCGGCCGAGCAGAATTCCTGGTTCTCAAGCGACAGCTCGGTTGTGCTGGAGAACCCGCTGCAGGGTGAGTATCCCGAGCTTCGCAAGAATTTGCTTCCCGGGCTATTGCAGGCAGCGGCGCGAAACCTTTCTCGCGGACACACCAACCTTGCCTTGATCGAGGAGGGGTCGGTCTTCCTTCCTGGAAACAACCAGCCTGTCCTCGATTTGCCGGTCGGCAACCAGCGCCCAGCTCCTGAGGTGCTGGCGCGGCTGAACGCCAGCATCCCAAGCCAGCCCCGCTACCTAGCCGGAGTACTGCTTGGCTCTTGGAGCACTGCCGGACCTGGCGCCCAGGCTCTGGAGGCTGGTCTTTCACAAGCTGTTTCCGCCGTGAAGCTGGTGGCAGCTGCGACCGGTGCCGAGCTTGAGATAAGGCAGGCCGAGCTGGCAGGACTGCACCCAGGCCGTGGTGCCGAGCTGATGGTTGCCGGTCAGGTCATTGGCCACGTTGGAGAGCTGCACCCAGACATTGCAGAGCAGATGCATTTGGGCGGCCGCGTGAGTGTGTTCGAAGTTGACCTCACAGAGCTGTTTGCCCTGTCGCCTCAACTGGTCGCGGCACAGGAGATTAGCGTCATGCCTGTTGCAACTCAGGATCTGTCCCTGGTGGTTCCGGTTGAAGTGTCTGCAGGGGAGCTGCTTGGGCTGCTTAGGGAAGCCGCTGGGGAGCTGCTGGAGTCAATCACCCTGGTCGATGACTACCGCGGGACGGGAATTGAGGCGGGAAAGAAATCGCTAACCTACTCGATGCTGTTCCGGGCTAAGGATCGTACCTTGACTCAGGCAGAGGCAACTGAAGCGAAGGAAGCGGCGGTGAAAGTTGCTGCCGACAAGTTTGGGGCGGAGTTGAGAGCATGAGCCTGAGTGTCGCGGTCGCAGGGGCCACCGGCTACGTCGGGGGAGAGCTGCTGCGGCTGATTTCCGAGCACCCAATGTTGGAACTCGGGTCGGTGACCGCGAATGCCTCGGCTGGGACGCGCCTAGGGGACCACCACCCGCATGTTCCGGAATTTGCAAACCTTCCGGTGCTGGAGACGACTCCGGAAAATCTCGCCGGCCACGAGGTAGTTTTCTTGGCCCTGCCACACGCCAAGAGCGCGGAGGTGGCACGGATGCTTCCCGAGCACTGTCTCGTCATTGACGCCGGAGCTGACTTCAGGTTGATAGACCCCACCGCTTGGGAAAAGTACTACGGCACCGAGCACGCTGGCACATGGCCCTACGGCATGCCCGAGCTCACTCTGGCCGAGGGTGGAAAGATGCGCGGCAGGCTGCGCGAAGTGCGCAGAATCGCCGTTCCTGGCTGCAACGTAACGGCGGTAACGCTCGCCCTCGCACCGGGCATGACTGCTGGCCTGCTGGAGCCGGAGGACATGGTTGCAACGCTTGCCGTTGGCACCTCGGGCGCCGGGCGTTCTTCGAAACCGGAGCTGAGTGCCTCCGAGGTCATCTCAAACGCAAAGCCCTATTCAGTTGCGGGCATGCACCGCCACATTCCTGAGATTTTGCAAAATGTCGCGTTGGCATCGGGCAAGAGCGGATCGATTTCCTTCACTCCGGTGCTCACAGCCATGTCTCGCGGCATTTTGGCCGTGGTCAGCGTCAAGCCGAGCAGCCGGTTCTCGCTAGAGATGCTGCGCGAGGTTTACGCGGATGCATACGGCGATGAGAGCTACATTCAGCTACTGCCTGAGGGTTCGCTGCCCCAAACTGCGGCTGTTTTGGGCTCAAACTCTGCACAGGTGTCGGTTCACTTTGATGATGCTTCGGGGCGCGTGCTTTTGATGTGCGCCATAGACAACCTGGTCAAGGGAACGGCTGGTGCAGCGATCCAGAGCATGAACATCGCGCTTGGCCTCACTGAGCAGACTGGGCTGAGCGTGAACGGGCTGGCCCCTTGAGCGTCACGTTTGCCAAGGGTTTCGAGGCTGCGGGAGTGGCTTCGGGCCTGAAGGTAAATGGCAACAAAGACGTGGCACTGGTTGTGAACCGGGGGTCATCCCGGGCCGCAGCCGCTGTCTTTACTTCAAATCGCTGCCGAGCAAATCCCATTTTGTGGTCCGAGGAGGCCATTAGCGATGGCCAAGCTGTCGCGGTAGTCATCAACTCCGGCGGGGCAAATTGCTACACCGGACCACAAGGCTTTCAAACCACGCACGCCACCGCTGAGCTGGTTGCTGAGCTGTTATCCGATTCGGCTGCCGACGTCCAGGTTTGCTCCACCGGACTGATTGGAGAGCAGCTAGATCGGGAAAAGCTCTTGGCCGGGGTCGCTGCGGCTTACGAACGGTTGAGCGTCGATGGCGGCGAGGATGCCTCGCTTGCAATCATGACCACCGATTCGGTGCCCAAGCGGGCAGCCCGAGAGTCGGAAGCTGGCTACCGAATTGGCGGCATGGCCAAGGGCGCCGGAATGTTGGCGCCGGCCCTTGCCACAATGTTGGTGGTGCTCACTACTGATGCCGATCTCACCTCAGCAGAGTTGGATGCCGCTCTGCGTACTGCCACATCACTGAGTTTTGACCGACTAGATTCCGATGGCGCGACCTCCACCAACGATCAGGTGACCCTAATGGCATCGGGTGCTTCGGGCGTAAGGCCAGATTTGGAAGAATTCACCAGCCTGCTCACTCAGGCATGCCAGGAGCTTGCGCTGAAACTGCTGGATGACGCGGAGGGCGCTTCACACAACATTCACATCGCCGTGAGCGGTGCAGCCAGCGAGGCCGATGCCCTGGCTGTAGGCAGATCAATTGCCCGCAATAACCTTTTCAAGACAGCAATTTATGGAAACGACCCCAACTGGGGCCGCATTTTGGCGGCCATCGGGACCACTGATGCCGAGTTTGATCCGTACAACATCGATGTCCACATCAACTCGGTTTTGGTTTCTGCAAAGGGTGAGCCTGCCGAGGATCGCTCCAAGGTGGATTTGACCCCGCGTGAGGTGAAGATCGAAATCAACCTGCATTCTGGAAGTCATCATGCAACGATTGTCACCAACGATTTGACCCACGCATACGTAGAAGAGAACAGCGCCTACTCAAGCTAATGATTCCCGCAACCCCCGACAGCGCGCTTGCCCGCATTAAGGCAGAGACCCTCATTGAGTCGCTCAGCTGGCTGCGCCAGTTCCACTCACGGATTGTGGTCATCAAATTTGGCGGCAATGCAATGGTTGACGAGGCGCTGCAGACGGCCTTCGCACAGGACATGGCCTACCTGAGATTTGTCGGAATCAAGCCGGTGGTGGTCCACGGTGGGGGACCACAAATAACCGCCCGACTGGCGGAGCTTGGAATCCAGAGCGATTTCCGTGCCGGTTTCCGCTACACCGACCACGAGACCATTGAGGTCGTTCGAGACGTGCTGCGCAACCAAATCGGAGCGTCACTAGCTGGTGAGATTGAGCAGTACGGTGCGAGAGCAAAGGTCTTATCTGGCGAGGACGAGAATCTTTTCAAGGCACAGGTGAAGAAGGCACAGGGCGACCAGGGCGAGATTGACCTGGGCCTAGTTGGCGAGGTGAGCAGCGTAAACCCAGGAGTTGTTTTGCGAGCACTTGATGCCGGCATAGTTCCTGTGGTGTCAACTGTTGCTCCGACGGTCGACGGCCAGCTGCTGAACGTCAATGCTGATTTGGCGGCATCTTCTCTGGCAGTTGCGCTCGGAGCAGAGAAGCTTATGGTGCTAACTGACGTGCCCGGGCTTTATGCCAACTGGCCAGATCGCGACTCACTGGTCTCGGAGATTTCTATCGCAGAGCTACGGCAGCTGTTACCCAAGCTAGAGACCGGCATGATTCCAAAGATGCAGGCTTGCCTACGTGCAGTTGAAGGGGGAGTGCCCAAGGCTCACATCATTGATGGCCGCGAGCCACACAGCATCTTGCTGGAGATTTTCACCGAGAGCGGTGTTGGAACCCAGGTATTGAGATAGGAGCCGAAGTGACTAGACATTTCCTGAAGGATGATGACATCACTCCTGCCGAGCAGGCCGAGATTCTGGACCGTGCAATTGCAATGAAGCAGGATCGGTTCGCTTACAAACCATTTGCCGGCCCGCAAACAGTCGCCGTCATCTTCGATAAGACCTCGACTAGAACCAGGGTTTCATTCGCCGTCGGCATCAGCGATCTTGGCGGAGTACCGTTGATTATTGATACCGGATCCTCGCAGCTTGGCAAGAAGGAGTCGGTCGCCGACACAGCGAAGGTGCTGGAGCGCCAAGTTTCTCAGATTGTTTGGCGCACCTACGCTCAAAGCGGCTTGGAAGAGATGGCGCAGAACAGCCACGTGCCGGTCATCAACGCCCTCAGCGATGATTGGCACCCGTGCCAGCTGCTGGCCGACCTGCTCACCATTCGCGAGCACTTTGGAAAGACCCAGGGGCTCAAGATTGCCTATGTCGGCGATGGTGCCAACAATATGGCGAATAGCTATTTAGTGGCGTGTGCCATGGCCGGCATGAGCGTCTCGATTGCAACTCCGGCAGGCTTTGACCCAAGCGCCCAGGCCCTTTCGCGCGCTAGGGAAATTGCCGCGTTCCAGGGCGGTGCGATAGAAGTTACCGACAGCCCGAGCGCTGCGGTTCAGGGCGCCAATGTTGTTGTTACGGACACGTGGATTTCCATGGGCATGGAAGAGGAGGCCGAGAAGCGCAAGCAGGCCTTCGCCGGATTCACCGTGGACGAGTCGCTCATGGCTGAGGCCAGCGATGACGCAGTCTTTCTGCACTGCCTGCCCGCCTATCGTGGGTTCGAGGTTAGTGCCGAGGTGATCGACGGACCACGCTCGCTCATTTGGCAAGAGGCCGAAAACAGGCTGCACGCCCAGAAGGCGTTGATGGCTTGGTTGGCCGAGCAAAACTAGACTTGGCAATCTACGGATTGGATACCTATGGCGCAAAGTAGTGATGCACTCTGGGGCGGCCGGTTTGCTTCAGGCCCAGCAGATGCAATGGCAAAGCTATCGAAGTCGACTCACTTCGACTTCCGACTGGCGCACTATGACCTGCTCGGCACGGCCGCACACTTGAAGGCGCTGGGCGCTGCCGGCTACCTCACCGCAGACGAGCAGTCTGTGCTCTCGGATGCCGTGACGGAGCTCTCCAAGCGCGTCTCAAGCGGAACATTCAAACCGCGCGAAGACGAGGAAGACGTCCACGCAGCACTTGAGCGCGGTCTGATGGAGATAGCAGGCCCGGATTTGGGTGGAAAGATCCGCGCCGGGCGCTCTAGGAACGATCAGATCGCCACGCTGGCCAGGCTGTTCATGCTGGACGCTGCCGACGCCCTGGAGCAGCAGCTGATTGATTACGTGGACGCATTAAGCACCAAGGCCGAGGATTACATGGGCACCGCCATGGCAGGCAGGACCCATTTTCAGCATGCGCAGCCTGTGCTGCTTTCGCATCACCTGGCAGCTCACGCCTGGCCGCAGGTTAGAAACCTGCAGCGACTGGAGGATTTTCGTAAGCGTGCACGGCGCTCGCCATACGGTTCCGCGGCGCTCGCGGGAAACACTCTCGACCTAGATGCGAACCTGATTGCTCAGGAACTGGGCTTCAGCTCCACCACCGAGAATTCCCTTGACGCAACTTCTTCGCGCGATTTGATTGCAGAGTTCGCCTTCATCATGAGCATGATTGCCGTCGATCTGTCGCGCCTGGCCGAGGAGGTAATCATTTGGGCCAGCTACGAGTTTGGCTACATCCAGCTCGACGATGCGTTTGCGACCGGTAGCTCGATCATGCCGCAAAAGAAGAACCCTGACATTGCGGAGCTGACCCGAGGTAAGACCGGGCGCATCATTGGAAACCTCACCGGCCTGCTCGCCACCTTGAAAGCGCTGCCGCTTGCCTACAACCGCGATCTCCAGGAGGACAAGGAGCCGATTTTCGACTCCTTTGATTCCCTGATGCTGCTCTTCCCGGCAATAAACGGCATGGTTCGGACCATGGAGTTCAACAAGAGCCGACTGGAAGAGTTGGCCACCGCCGGATTCGCACTTGCCACCGACGCCGCCGAGTGGCTGGTGAAGCAGGGCGTGGCCTTCCGCGATGCCCACGAAATCGTTGGCGAGCTAGTGCGGCACTGCGAACAAAATGGCATAGAGCTGGATCAGGTCAGCGATGAGGACCTGGCCAGCATTTCTCCTCAACTAAAGCCTGAGGTTCGCAAGGTCTTGAACCTAAGTTCGGCTATCGAATCCCGACAGGGGCCGGGCGGAACTTCCTCGAAGCAGGTAATTGAGCAGCTGGTGCAGCTGCGGAAGCTAATTGGCAAGGTGAAAAACTAGATGGCAACAGCTGAGACTCTTGCAAAGCAGAGTAACGACTCCACATTTGGCCACATCGTCGATGAGCTGAAGTGGCGCGGAGTGATGGCGCTATCGACCGATGAGGCCGAGCTGCGCAAGGCGCTAGACAGGCAGATCACCTTCTACTGCGGCTTTGACCCAACCGCCCCCTCGCTGCACCTGGGAAATCTCGTTCAGCTGATCACCATGCGCAGGCTGCAGCTTGCCGGGCACTTGCCACTAGCGCTGGTTGGCGGAGCCACCGGTCTAATCGGAGACCCAAAGCCAAGCGCAGAGCGGACGCTGAACGACCGCGAGACGGTTGCCGACTGGGTCGAGCGGCTGGCGGAGCAAAACAGCAGGTTCCTAGATTTCCAGGGCCAGAATGCGGCCCGTATGGTCAACAACCTGGACTGGACCAAGGACTACAGCGCGATTGACTTTTTGCGCGAGATCGGAAAGCACTATCGAGTAGGGAAGATGCTTTCCAAGGATGCGGTGTCGGCAAGACTCAATTCGGATGCTGGAATTAGCTACACCGAGTTTTCTTACCAGATCCTGCAGGGCCTAGACTTCCTTGAGCTCTACCGCCGCTATGGCTGCATCATGCAGACCGGTGGGAGTGATCAGTGGGGCAATCTGACATCCGGAACTGATTTGGTGCACCGGGTCGAGGGAAAGAGTATGCACCTGATCGCAACCCCGCTAATCACAAATGCTGACGGGAAGAAGTTCGGCAAGAGCGAGGGCAATGCCATCTGGCTGGACGCCGAGCTAACCAGCCCGTATGCGATGTATCAGTTCTGGCTCAATACCGACGATGCAGACGTCATTGACCGGCTGAAGGTCTTCACCTTCCTCAGCCGCGAGGAAATCGAGCAATACGCAGAGCAGGTCGCAGCAGAGCCCTACTTGCGCGCAGCGCAGCGCAGGCTGGCTTTTGAAGTCACGGAGATGGTGCACTCGACCGCCGAAGCGGAAGCCGCCCGAGACGCTTCGCTGGCACTATTCGGTTCGGGTGAGCTTGCATCGCTTGACGAGAAAACCCTCCGCTCGGCGCTCAACGAGCTGCCAAACGCGGAAGTGGCCAGTGGGGTATCGGTGATTGAGGCGTTGGTTGCCACTGGTCTAGCGGAATCCAATGGCGCCGCTAGGCGTGCCATTGAGCAGGGTGCAGTATCGGTCAATAAGAAGAAAGTAGCTGGCACGGACGCCACTGTGACCGACTTCCTGGCCGGTGGCCAGGCGGTTTTGGCCAAGGGCAAGAAGAATCTGGCAGGCCTGTTTCTGCCTGGTTAGCCAGTACTTAGACACGCCCGGAAAACTTCTATTTGACAGGTTTACCAAAACGTAACTAAAGTATTCCAAGTTGTCCAAAGTCTGAATGGTCAGTTCTAGATCTTCAGCTCAAGTGCAACAACCCAGACCTCAAAAACTGGCCCTTGTGGCCGCCGTCTTTGCGGTCTAGGATTTAGGTCCGCAGATGTTGATCTGACCCGAAATTACTGGGAAACCAGGAGTTGACAGGAAGCCCAAAATCTGTAGACTTGAGAAGTTGCTCTGAAGAGGACCCGGAAGGGAAATTTCAGACGCATCCGATCTTTGAGAACTCAACAGCGTGCACAATGTCGATGCCAAAAATCCTCGTCAGAAACTTTTAGTTTCTGTAGAGATTCCTTTTTGGATAAAGACGAATTGTCAGTAGACAGTTCATTAGCCAAATCAAATTGATCACTCCATTTATTTGGGGTGCTCGTAAAAACTTCACCGGCTTGCCGGTGGAAACATTTTTTACGGAGAGTTTGATCCTGGCTCAGGACGAACGCTGGCGGCGTGCTTAACACATGCAAGTCGAACGATGAAGCTGGAGCTTGCTCCAGTGGATTAGTGGCGAACGGGTGAGTAACACGTGAGAAATCTGCCCTTGACTCTGGGATAACTGCGGGAAACTGTAGCTAATACCGGATACTTTCCTCGGTGGGCATCCACTGGGGAAGAAAGAATTTCGGTCAAGGATGATCTCGCGGCCTATCAGCTAGTTGGTGAGGTAATGGCTCACCAAGGCGACGACGGGTAGCCGGCCTGAGAGGGTGACCGGCCACACTGGGACTGAGACACG
>Ga0181571_10004390_pt1 | contig 10570 bp, 8 predicted proteins | sample 101ome_17_FD_132440 | JGI IMG/M metagenome (GOLD analysis project Ga0181571, IMG submission 132440) | Coastal salt marsh microbial communities from the Groves Creek Marsh, Skidaway Island, Georgia - 101407AT metaG (megahit assembly) | ecosystem: Environmental > Aquatic > Marine > Intertidal zone...
CGGTACCCACAGGGAAATCGAACACCGACTCTTGAGAATACTGTGCGGTCATACCATTAGGCATCCACACTGTTCGAATCTTGTGAGCGTAGTCTGTGAACAGCGGGCTTGCTAAATCGTAAGGCTGAACACCCTCCGCAACAACAAACCGATTACCTATCACACCAACCTGCCCCCACTCCGACAATTTTTGGGGCATGCCCTGCTCTATGTATTTCGGATCAAGGCCGGCTCCACATGCACTGAGTAAGAGGCACAAGAGCACAACATTGAAACCAAACGCGAGTCGCACTCCATGAGATGAACTAAGCAAAACCAACAGCTCCAATTCACATGAACGCGAGTTGAATCTCAGGTAAGTGAGCGAGCCTACAGTTAAACTCACTCTCCGCCAAACGAGGCGAGGCATAGTTATTCGGCGCATCGGCGTTAAGTACCTCCACCGCATCGCCAATACAAATCCGGAGATCATCAGGCATTGCGCCATCCACGAGCTTTGCTGCGTCAACATAACCATCGAACAAGACGTCAGGGAACCGTCCGTTAAAACCAAACATGGCTACTTTGAGTGCTTTTAAGTCGAGCCCATCGGGTGACTCACCGCCTCCCTCATAGGTATTGTCGTGAATCCATATGCTTTCGGGATACGCATCAAATCCCTGTTGGACCGCAGACTGGGAATAACCGGTGGTGTGAAGACTCGAAATAATAATGTTCGCGGTGTTGTTGTTTGCCAGCCGATTATTGAAGATTTCAACCTGATCATTGGAGTTAATCACAATACCTGACCCAGCGGGCACCGAAGCCACAGGCGTTCCCGCATGTCCGAAGTTTTCGGTATTGTTATTCAAAACTTCATTGTTGTAGACCCGAGTTTGGTAGCCTGGTTGCGGTAGATTGGGCATGTTAAACACCAATATGCCACCGGTATTATTTATGGCGGTATTGCCATAAACGTCGGCGCCAATGCTATTCTCAATCTCGATGCCCGCCACATTCCACTCAGCCCGATTATTGCGTACAACGATGTTGCGCGACTGTCCCACGTATATGCCAGCGTCCGAGGCCCCAATAGCCACGCTGTTCTCAATCAAAATATTCTCGGTTTGAACGGGATATAAGCCGTAAGCCCCGTTCTCGGTTTTGTAGCCATCCGTCCACTCCACGCGAACACCACGAATTACGATGTTCTTGCCATTATTCACCTTGAGCCCATCGCCGATCGTATCCTCGATCGCCAAATGTTCAAGCGTGAAGTCACTGGCGGTAACCAATAAGCCCTCAGCACCCGCCACCTGACCCTTGAAACTCAGAATGGTTTTGTCCATGCCAGCGCCCCGAATGGTTACTCCATCCGTGGTGAGCATGAGCGAACGATCAAACCGAAAAATGCCCTCAGGAATGTCTATGATGTCACCCGGAGCGGCATCGATGAGTCTTTCGATTAGACGTCGCTGATAATCGGAGTCGGGCGTCGTGTCTTTCTCTCTATCCTGCTGGCCACAACCTGCCAGCCCCAAAGAAAGTGCCAATACAGCCGCCCCTAACAAAGGTTTCATTCTTTGTTCCCTTTTATTGTTCAGTGTGGTGAGTTTTTCACAAAGCCGCGCGCATAGCAACGCAGGGGTTAGGCAACTAGAGGTCGGGCTTTGGCGTCAAGAGCTCAGCCTGTCTGAGCAAGAGCTGCCAGCGATCGCCTACTCGCATCCAAAGGTGCCAATAGCGTGATTCCACGCGGGTAAACTTGGTGTCGCTTCCCACGGTGACGGCCGTACCGATGACCATGGCATGGTCACCATTTACCCACACGTCCCTCTCGGGTAGATCAAACTGATCCACGAGCTGCGGCGATTTTGCTAGGTAAGCCAATAGTTGATTTTTGGACAGAGCGGTGCCGTAGGCTGTCAGGTATTGAAAATCGGAATGTAACTGCGATTCGATTTGCTGGGGTGCCGAAGCTAATCGCTGGTAGTAACGATAATCCTCTCGCAACACATCATCACTCACCGCACCACAAGCGCTCACGGAAGCAATCAAACAAAACATTAACACTGCGAGGTGATATCGAAACATATCCATCCAAAGAGTTAAAAATAAATCAGCGCCAATTGCACTGAGGATACACGCTGAGGCCCACCAGCACCTTAGCCGAAACCAATAAGATACCCTACAAATATCGTTACCAAAACTGTTCGCACAACTTAGAACCGTTTTCATAACTTGGGCTCGATTATCGTATTTTTTAGAGAACACCAAGCAAACCCGATTATGGGGAATATCGCTTGATAAGCGCTTATCTCAGGGTCACAATCAAGCCCACGGAGCCAAGGACAAATACCCATAACAATAGCGTGAGGTTTCACTTTTTATGCCCGTTTTAAAACACGTATTAGCCTCTTGGCTATTGACGACTGTCTTTGTCGCATCCCAATACGCCGTGTCGCAAGATCAAATAACCACATTCAATTTGGGACGCGTGGTCAGTGAGCAGGAAATAGCGACTTGGGATACCGATGTAAAGCCCTCGGGTGAAGGCCTCCCGGCCGGCCAAGGGAATACCGCAGAGGGGGCGAGACTCTACGCACAACACTGCATAGCCTGTCACGGGGCAAACGGCAAGGGCGGCCCCTTTAACGCTTTGGCGAGTCGAATTAAGGGGGATGATTTTCCGTTTGCTCGAGACGGCAACATCCCAAAAACCGTTGGGAACTATTGGCCTTTTGCGACAACGGTCTTTGACTATATCAAACGCGCCATGCCCATGGATAAGCCAGGGTCCCTTCAGGTTGACGAGGTCTATGCACTTACTGCATATATTCTCTGGCTTAATGAGATCATCGACCAAGAAGCTGAAATCACCCAAGCCAATCTAGCCACTATCGAGATGCCCGCTCGGGCTCGTTTCGTGCCTTTGACTGATCAAGGAATCCCGGAGCTAGACGCATTGCGCCAGCAAACGGCCAATTAAAAGCGAGCAAGGACGATGAAACGAAGAGAGTTTTTAAGTAAAACGGGGGCTGCTGGAAGTGGGTTGATTCTCGCCCAAGTCGGACAGCAGAGCACCTTTGCCCAAGAACTGAGCACGGAACCACCAAACCCCGCACCCACAAAGGTGCCGGATTCAACGAAGGTCCCTGGGGCGAATGTGTCTAAATTGGGTGAGCGATCGCCTTTTGAATCGATTGAACGGCTTCCGCTTTTCAACGTAATCTCAGGTACGCCCTTACATAAACTGTCGGGCACGATTACGCCCTCCGACTTGCATTTCGAGCGACATCACGCCGGTATTCCATCCATAGATCCGAATGACCACGAATTGCTCCTTCATGGGATGGTTGACAGGCCCCTCAAGTTCACAATGAATGAGCTCAAGCGATTCCCCTCGATCACTCGAACCTGCTTTATTGAATGCTCTGGCAATTTCTATGCTCGCGCAACCCCCGAGACCTCGGTACAAATGCTGTGCGGACTCACTTCTCAAAATGAGTGGACTGGCGTTGCCTTGTCCACTTTGCTGCGAGAAGCAGGGGTTCAAAACAAAGCCACCTGGCTTCTTGCTGAGGGATCTGACGCTGCTGTAATGACTCGCAGTATTCCCATGAGCAAGGCACTGGACGATGCGCTGGTGGTTTATGCCCAAAATGGGGAGCCTCTGCGGCCCGCCCAAGGTTATCCCATCCGCTTGCTGCTCCCCGGTTGGGAGGGTAATACCAACATCAAATGGCTTCGACGAATAGAAGTGTCAGACTCGCCTTTCATGACCCGAGAGGAGACGGCCAAGTACACGGACGCACTTCCAAACGGCACGGCGCGCCAGTTCAGCGTGGTCATGGATACTCGTTCGGTCATTACATCACCCACCTTCCCTGCGCAAATACAGCCGGGGTGGAATGAAATTTCAGGTATTGCGTGGAGTGGGCGTGGACGCATTGCAAAGGTAGAAGTCAGCACGGATGACGGTGTCTCTTGGCGGACCGCAGAACTCAAAGGACAGGTACTACCCAAGGCTCACACGCGTTTCGGATGCATGTGGAACTGGAATGGTAAGCCCACCGTAATCATGAGCCGTGCCATCGACGAAACTGGGAACGCTCAACCAACGCTCGCTACCCTTTTAAAGTCAAGAGGGACACCCAGCCTGGAGGCCTACCACTTCAATCCAATCCAGGCTTGGAGTGTGGATGCAGATGGTCAGATGCGGTTTCGACCTGAAATGTAGGCTCGATTGCTCTACTAGAGGTAGAGGTAGAGGTAGAGGTAGAGGTAGAGGTAGAGTATCAAACGACAAGCCCGCCAATCAGGCCAGTACAATCCGGCTATGGTGCGAGCGCGCACAAACTCAGCTAAGGTTAGTGGCTTTGGAGCCAAACCCTTTAATCCGCGTAGGTAGCGATCAGTGAACTCAGACTCCGTGACCCCACATCGCCGTTTTAACCCCTTAACCGAGGAATGGGTTATCGTATCTCCGCAAAGGGGTCTGCGTCCTTGGCAAGGGCAATCCGAGGCGCCGCAGAGTGTGCCGACGCAACATTACGATCCCAACTGCTATTTGTGTCCGGGCAATACTCGAACGAACGGCGTCGCGAATCCAAACTACTCTGGGGTATTCGTATTCGACAACGATACACCTGCACTGTTGAGTCAATCAGAGGACCAAACTGAGTGCGTCCTAGAACATCCTCTCCTTAGACGGGGTTCGATATCAGGTTGCTGTCGAGTGGTTTGCTACTCTCCTGATCACGCTCGATCACTACCGAGACTGAGTGAAAACGAAATTGAAGCCCTGATTGAAACGTGGGTAAACGAATTGAAGTCACTCTCCAGCGATTACACTTGGGTGCAAATTTTTGAGAACAAAGGTGCCATGATGGGGTGCTCGAGCCCGCACCCGCACGGGCAGATTTGGGCTAGCAGTGTACTACCCACAGAGGTGCGAAAAGAGCATAACTCGCAGCGTCGTTACTGTGCTGAAAACGGCCGTGCGTTGTTGCTGGAGTATGCTCAGCACGAACTCACGGTAGGCAAGCGCGTCGTATTGTCCAACGAAGACTGGGTCGTTGTTGTGCCCTACTGGGCAGCCTGGCCTTTTGAAACCCTGCTGTTACCTCGTCAACGCGTTATCGAGCATCTGGATTTAACCACCCACTCTGAGCGAGCGTCGCTCGCTGTGGCGATCAAGCAGCTCACAACGCGTTACGACAACCTATTTGAAACCCCCTTCCCCTACTCAATGGGCTGGCATGGCGCGCCCAAAGGGGCCGAGGGACTGGGATGGCAGCTGCATGGCCACTTTTACCCTCCGCTTTTACGGTCAGCCACAGTACGAAAGTTTATGGTTGGCTTTGAGCTCCTCGCGGAGACGCAAAGAGACATTACACCCGAACAAGCTGCCGAACGCCTCAGAGAGTTACCTGAACAACACTACCTCGATAAGGCGACATCGTGAGCACGGCATTAGTCACCTTGCGTAATGCACTGGCTCGTGAGCGCAATTCGGGGGATACCCTACTCATTCGCGCTCCCGGCCGCGTCAACCTTATCGGCGAGCACACCGACTACAACGGTGGCTGGGTGTTACCCTGCGCCATTGATTTTGCGACCTACATAGCGGCAAACGTTAGAGACGATCGCACTATACGCGCCATTGCACTCGATATCGTTGGCCAGGAAGTTCAATTCGGCATCGACCAAGGGTATTGCAACGACGCAACACAGCCTTGGTCGAACTACATTCGCGCGGTAACTCAAGTGCTCATTGATGAGGGCCATGGGCTTTGTGGCGCCGACCTATTCGTAAGCGGTGACATTCCACAAGGTGCTGGATTAAGCAGTTCGGCATCGCTCTGTGTTGGTATAGCAAAAGCCTTTAATGAACTGTGTGAATTGAATCTCTCGCCCATGGCGCTGTCAAAGATTGCGCAAGCAGCCGAGAACCGCTACGTTGGGTGTCACTGCGGCATAATGGATCAAGTGGCTTCCGCGATGTCGGCACCGGGGCACGCCACCTTACTCGACTGCGAATCGCTTGAGAGCAGCCTGATTCGCATGCCCCCAGACCTTCACATTGTCATTATTCACTCTGGCATTTCTCGTGGCCTTGTAGACAGTGCGTACAACTCGCGACGCCGAGATTGCGAAAGCGCCAGCCAGCATTTTGGCGTACCCAGCTTGCGGCACGTATCCACAGAACAACTCGAAAACCACAGAACTGAATTGAGCCCAATCGCCTTCAAGCGAGCCTATCACGTCGTTTCTGAGAACCAGCGCGTACTCGCCTTTGTCGATGCCCTAAGGCATTGTGATATCGAGGGTCTGGGTAAGATTATGGCTGCCTCACACCGCTCTATGCGAGACGACTTTGAAATTACGACGCCTGAGATCGACAGTCTCGTAGATCGACTCAATACACAAATCGGCTCGCGGGGTGGTTCGAGGATGACGGGAGGCGGTTTCGGTGGCTGTGTGGTAGCCCTGTGTGAGAGCAGCGCAGTGGAATCCATACAAACCGATGTCATACCCCGATATCAAGAAACGACCGGCCGCGTCGCGACATTGTACACCTGTCGCCCGCAAGCGGGTGCTTCCATTCTCGACCCGGAGCCTAAATGAGCACTCGCCCCCCTGAATTCATACACATCAGCCCGCGACCGGGCTCTCGAGGAGACTTTCATGTTTGGCGTTTGCTATTACCCTGAGCATTGGTCTGAGAACCAGTGGGCGTCGGATGCGCAGCGTATGGTCAATTTAGGCCTTCACTACGTTCGCATCGGCGAGTTTGCCTGGTCTCGGCTGGAACCCGAACGAGACCAGTATGCATTCGAATGGATGGACCGAGCGATCGATACGCTCGGCGCTGCGGGCCTAAAGGTCATAATCGGCACACCAACAGCAACGCCACCCAAATGGCTTATAGACGAACACCCAGAGATACTGCCGAATCACCCCAAAACGGGACGCTCAAGAGGTTTTGGATCGCGGCGCCACTATGACTTTTCAAGCGAAATTTATTTAGAAGAATCGCTGCGGATCACTCGCAAGCTTGCACAACGCTATGGCAGACACCCGTCTGTAGTGGGCTGGCAAACCGATAATGAACTGTGCTGCCACGATACCACTCTAAGCGTATCTCCCGCAGCAAAGAGGGCATTTCAAGGCTGGTGCAAACAACGTTATGGATCCATTCACAGCCTCAACGAAGCTTGGGGGAACGTGTTCTGGTCGATGGAGTACCCCGACTTCCCGTCCATCGAATGCCCTTTTGGCGCCGTCACTGAAACCTCGCCGGCACATCAACTCGCGTTTCGCCGATTCAGCTCAGACCAAGTCGTGCGCTACCACAGTGCCATGGTCGCAGCACTACGTGAGCACGCGCAGGACCAATTTATCACTCACAATTTCATACCGATGCACGAAACGAGGGTCGATAACCATGCGCTCGCTGCACCGCTTGATTTCGCAAGCTACGATAACTACCCACTAGGCCGAACCGATCTGATCATGGCGAAGTGCTCCGCGGAAGAGCTCATACCCTATATGCGCACGGGCCACCCCGATTACGCAACCTACTATCACGACCAAACTCGCGGCTTGCTCGATCGCGGCTTCTGGATTATGGAGCAGCAGCCGGGCCCCGTTAACTGGGCAAACAGCAACCCCAGACCGTTACCGGGCATGATACGTTTTTGGACGCTCGAGGCCTTTGCTCACGGCGCGGAATGCGTGAGTTATTTCCGATGGCGTCAGATACCCTTTGCACAAGAGCAAATGCACGCCGGACTCCTGCGTAACGACAGTTCTGAATCTGAGTACCTTCCTGAAATAAGGCAAGTTGTCGCCGAAGTGCAAGCGATGGGTCTTACGAAGGAGCAAAAAACGCACAGTCGTATCGCCATTTTGAATCACGCACAATCCAATTGGATCTCTGATATCGAGCGCCAGAGTCAATTTTTCGAGACCGACACCATACAACGGGATTACTATTGCGCGCTGAGACAGCTCGGCCTTGACGTCGACTTTATAGACGAGCAAACCGACTTTAACCGCTATGCCTTAATTATCGCTCCTTCTATGCCGATGCTCTCGAAGGCATTACTGGATCGCATCGAGAAATCGTCTACCACCTTTGTTTTTGGACCGCGAACGGGTTCTAAAACCAACGAGTTCTCGCTACCGCATGCCCTACCACCCGGTGAACTTCAGCGAGTACTCCCCTTTCGTATACTCTCAACTGAAACAACCCGCCCCGACTGCCCAGAACACCTTGTGTGGAAGGGAAATCAGTACCAAAGTTTGGTGTGGCGCGAGTTCATAGACGCTGGACACTGCGAGACGATAGCCACCATGAATGGGACTCATCCTGCTGTACTCAAATACGGCCAGCGCATCTACATTGCCACACTGACCTGCTCTCGGTTTCTCGTGGATTTCTTCGAAGACCTTTGTCAATCACTCAATCTAGCAACCTTTCGATGCCCTGACGGCGTTCGGATCGCGCGCCGAGGCGGTTTGACATTCGCGTTTAACTACTCATCACAAACACAATCGTTAGAAATTGCGCGAGAAGGTGAATTCGTGCTCGGTGGATTCGAAGTTGCACCACAAGATGTGGCAGTATGGCGAACTGCTTCCAAAAAGTAATCGAGACAGACAGACAATAAACGATACACAGCAAACAAAGGCAATAATAATGACAAATGGGCTTATTCAAACTCTGGTTTTTGCGAGCGTATTACTCGGCATTGCCTGGCTCACCTACCTTAAATGCCGTGACCATGGCCGTGATGATCCGGATTCGAACCGAGAATACTTCTTGGCGGGCGGCAGCCTAAGCTGGCTTTTTGTGGCGGGCTCGATCACGCTCACCAACTTGAGCACCGATCAACTCGTGGGAATGAATGGCAATCAAATGGTCCTTCTCGCCCTTTGGGAGCTGGCGGGCTTCGTTGGGCTCTTGGTACTCGCTAAAATATTCTTGCCGGTTTACTACAACAGCCAGTGTACAACGACCACCGAGCTGCTCGAAAAACGCTACCAGAGCAAACATTTGCGAGCCACCGTGTCCATGCTGTTTTTATTCATCAATGTGTTCGTATTCCAACCCGCCGTAATCTATACCGGAGCGCTGTTCATCATCTTCATGACAGGCATTGAAATCGATTTGATCATCGTCGCGGCGGCGTTTGCTTTGGTTGGTGCCGCCTATGCCGTCCTGGGTGGTTTACGTGCCGTCGCAGTTTCCGATACATACGGCGGTTTTATCGTCTTTTTCATGGGTCTCTTAGTCGTATGGCTAGCACTCGACGCGATCAATTTTGACTTCAGCGGTATTCCAACGGAGCGCCTGACCCTAATCGGTGATTCAAGCTCACCCGTCCCCTGGCATACGCTCCTCACTGGCATGCTCTTTATTCAGATCTTCTACTGGAGCACCAACCAGACAATCACCCAGCGCGCCATGGCGGCTCCGACGGTTAAAGAGGCTCAAAAGGGTGTCTACGCCGCCGCAGTTGTGCGCGTTTTACTGGTACCGCCCATGGTTGTGATACCGGGTGTAGTCGCCTTCAAACTGTATGGCGATATTGGCGACGCGGCCTACGGTCAGGTTGTGGGAGACCTCATGCCAAGCGCGCTGTCCGGCGCTTTTGCGGCTGCCATCGCGGCCGCCGTGCTGAGCTCGTTCAACAGCATGGTAAATGCCTCAGCGGCTATGTACGTCTGCGATTTTCACGAACGATTCATAAACCCCAAACCCAATGTGGCACGGCTAAGTGGGGTAATTACGCTGATCTTCGTCGCTATCGCCATTAGTATGGTTCCAATTTATGCGCAGGCCGACAGCATTATCAATTTACTGCAAGAGCTTTGGGGATTAATTAGCATGCCAATTCTCGCCTGTTTCGCTGTGGGTTTATTATTTAAAGGCGTAGATCATCGAGCCGCCATGCTGGCCCTTGTGACGGGAGTGGCAACCTACGCGAGCTTTGTCTGGCTCTGGATGCCTCTGCACTATATTCACATGATGTTTTTAACGTTCTTTTTCTGTGTGGGCCTAGCGCTGTTCACCAATCGAATTGTATTCCAAGGGCGCGCTCAGTTTGTCGGTTTTACTCAATTTCGCTAACGAGAAGGTGCCGCGCGCAGAGCAAATGTGATGATATATCCAGGTAACAATCGGGGTAGCTCGATGCCCCACTGCATCAAGACCTCCCCCATCACGGGAGTGCTAATGATTTCCTGACAGAAGTCATGGAACTTGTTCTTTACAGGCCAGATCAGCTCAACTTGATAAGCTTGCGCTGCCTCTAGACCAACCAACTTTAACCTGCGCGGCAGTATCGGCCTGCGACTGTCGAGTAAGGCATAACTCACGAGAACAGTGGACCCATCCTGAGCAACAAACTGACAGGCGCTCTCTGAGTCATCGACCTCTAGGCGGGAAAAATCGCCGCTCATCGTGAGCCAACGCCAATGCTTATAGGTGGCCAAAGCGGACTTTAATGTATCAAATTCATCATCGTTCAACTGAGTCAAATCGCACTCAATTCCCATGTGTCCAAGCATCGCAACACCC
>Ga0181571_10004391_pt1 | contig 10570 bp, 5 predicted proteins | sample 101ome_17_FD_132440 | JGI IMG/M metagenome (GOLD analysis project Ga0181571, IMG submission 132440) | Coastal salt marsh microbial communities from the Groves Creek Marsh, Skidaway Island, Georgia - 101407AT metaG (megahit assembly) | ecosystem: Environmental > Aquatic > Marine > Intertidal zone...
AAACCATTCAAGATTTGCTCGCCTCAGTTGATGAAGACACACTAGAGCGGCTTTTCAACTCAAACATCTCTGTTGAAACAGTTCTTCAGTCATCGTATTTGGACGCTATCGTACCAGATATTTTGCCAAATACATCTCTAGCGGTAGAAATCATTCTTCCATCATGGATTGAAACCAAGGACGGAGATTCGAAAATAGTCATAGAGAAAGCAGTTGATGGGATGCAGGATACATCACTTTCATTTCAAGGCACATCTCCGTATGATTGGCAACACGAAATCCTCGACGATGATGATAATGTACTTTGTTTGGCTGACCAAAAATCATGTGTGATCTCAGATGTAGAATTTGATTGGTCAGGATTAGGCATTCATGAGTGGTCCCAAGCCGTGAGTTTTCAATTTGCTTTTCGTGCAGAACTGGATATTTATCGAATAGGCATACCACTCGACCGTATTGAAAGGGAAGGAGCAACACAAGTGACGTTTCCCGCTATGCCTTCGGATTTGCTTCGACTTATCATCGATATCTCAAGTCGAATGAACCAACCAATTCAGTATAGTGGCATCTACTTGTGCGATAGTGATTCGACACCAATTGACGTGTGTAGCCAACCACTTACTTTTGTTGCTACACGAGAAGGTGTGAAAGATTTCTTTGAACAACTAAGCGAAAGAATCACAGATTACATTCACCAATACTCTACCTATTATGTCGAGAAAGAACTTGAAGAAAATCCCGATTCGCCACTGAAAGTTGTTGACTTGTCTGCCTTCCAAATTGAACTGGAAATTTCAGGCATTGACCCACCTGTCGGTGCAGTTTCTGATGAAATACCGCTTGGTTTTAGCATCAATATTCCAGAGGTTGAATTCGAATTTGCAGTTGATGCTGAATTGGCTAAATTACAAGCAGGTGACCCATCGGGCATTTCCATTTCGATTTTAACAGACGCAGCTACTGCACCATTGTATCAATCGATGCACGCTATGCTTAGCGTCTTTCAATCACTCTTGTTTAATTCGTATGTTAGTCTTCAGGGCATAACACTCCCAAGCACAGATGGTGAAGGGATGCAGTATGAGACTGGTCAAATTAATCCTGTTGTGAGCGATGAATTTGACTTAAGTTTTAGCGGCCCTGTGACAATGACATTACCACGTGGATTGCAATTGATTGATGTCACTTCCACCGCTGTTGATGAAAATGGAAACACATTGCTGCAGATAGATGATGATGGAGGTCGCCAAAAGATTACCTATACCATCCCACCATACGAATTTGAAGATGATATTTCGTACAAAATTCATGTGTCATGGTTGTATTTCCTCATCCAATTTTGGTATTACCCTACCATTGTTTTGCTTTTGTTGTTCCTCCTTATTCGACGTCGAAGGCGAAAGAAGCGTTCAAAGAAAGAGCGATTAAATCAACAATATGAGGCAGTTCAAAAATCATCGTTGGACGACTCGTATTTCTCAGCGTATATCAGCCCTTCTATGAACGAAGGATTCGAAGCCGAGACTCTTGATGATTTCAAAGATGAATCCTAAGAATGTAATTGCTCAAATATCCTCTTCGCAAGGGATAGACCAATTCCAGGGACAGTCTTCAGATCGTCAATACTTGCTTCTTCGATGCCTTTCCTTCCGCCAAAATACCGAAGAAGGGTCTGCATTTTTTTTGCACCTAATCCTTCGACTTGTTCAAGTGGGTCGCTCAATTTCTGTTTTTTCCGTCGATTGCGATGAAATGTATTGACAAATCGATGAGCTTCATCTCTTGCATGAACGAGGACCCTCCCCCTCTTATCGAGAATAATATCATCTTTTGATAATCGATGAAGTGTTTCCTCTCGTTTCGCTAAGGAGGCCAACACAAAACGGTCATGGACGCCAATTTCCTCCAGTGCACGACGAACAAATTCCAAGTGGGTCTCACCGCCATCGATAAGCAACAAATCCGGCCATTCTTCTTGCCGTTTTGCCCATCGTTGAACGACTTCTTGCATCATGTGAACATCATCAGGCACATCTGTTTTTACAATATATTTCTTGTATTCCCGTTTTGAAGGTCGTCCGTTTCTCAAGACAACACTCGCCCCTACCCTTTGTTCACCAAGAAACTGGGCCATATCAAAGCAAACAATATAATCAAGTTGTTCCATATTGAGTAATGTTGCAGCATCATCTGCAGCTCTTTGTTCAATGGAGCCATTTGATTTTGATTTAATTCTTCGAAGGCTCATCTCCGCATTTTGATTTGCTAATTGAATCAGTGTTCTGAAATCTCCACGCTTGGGAACTCGAATTTCGATAGATGCCTCTCTTCTATCCTGAAGCCACATCGTTGTTGGTTCTCCAAGAGGCGTAGGTGAAAGAAGGATTGATGGCGGCTTGTGATGTGCGTAATACTCAGACACGAACAACGAGATGCATTCACCAATATCGCCTCTGTACACCATTGGCCAAACATCTTTACCTTTGACAATGCCATCATCAGCATGGAGGACGACAATAGCTGCAAGGTCGCCTTCAATATGAATGCCTAATGCGTCGCATTGATTGTACAGCGTGCTTGCAATATATTGTTGATTTGTAATCGTTCGAATCGCTTTTATTTTGTCACGAATACTTGCTGCTTTTTCGTAGGCTTGTTGTTCTGAAGCTTCCTCCATCTCGTCAATGAGTTCTTTGAGAAATTCTGTTGCATCACCATTGAGAATTTTACGAACAGTTCTAACATTTTCACCATATGTTGTTTCTTGAATGCATGGGCCTAAACAGAGTCCAATGTGCATGGCAAGACAGCCCTGTGGTAACAATTCCTTACAATCACGGATACCAAATTGACGCCGAAGTAATTGCATCACCTGTTTTGCTGCACCTGCATTTGGAAATGGCCCCCAACGTTCGGCATTTTTAGGGGGATGTCGAGTGTACATGATACGAGGAAATTCTTCTCTTGTCAGGGCGATGTATGGAAAGGATTTGTCATCTTTCAGCATCGAGTTAAACCGAGGTTTATGTTCTCGAATGAGATTTCGTTCAAGAATCAGGGCATCTTGAGCGGATGCAGTGACAATAAAATCGACTTGAGTCGAACGTTCCACTAATTCTGGAATCATCGCGCGATCTGGCTGCTGAGAAAAGTAAGAACGAATTCTTTCGTTTAACCTCGTTGCTTTTCCAATGTACAAAACTCTGTCCTCATCAGATTTGAATAAATACACGCCAGGAGAACTCGGGAAATGGAGGTCCCCAAGGAGAACTGGCACGATACATGGTTACCAACATGTTAGAAAAACATGTGTCCTACGCAAGATGAAGCCAGTCATTCCGAGGGCTTAGTATTGGAGTTGAAGTAATGAATCAAACAAAAATTCGTTTGCTTCGCTTACTCAATGAATTTGGGGAATATCTAGAGAATGCTTGGGATGTACCACGAAGTATTTCCTTACCCGGTCTTGCTGATTCAATGAATATGGTACGTTCAGGCCTACATCAGCCATTAAGACAACTTGAAGAAGAGGGTCTTGTGAAGAAAAGATTGGCCCATGTGATTGGAGGTGGGACAAGAAAAAGGCAAGTTTTTCACATCACGAATGAAGGCCGTTCTGCTTTTGAATCACTCAATGTCTTATCCCCCACGGCTGCTCATGAGGAAAACATACCACTGACGAATTTGCAAGTGTATGGACGTGATGATTTTATCACAAAATGTTTACATCATCTCGCTGAGCATTCTATTCTTGCAATTGGCGGATTGTCAGGGATTGGTAAAACAACTGTAGCGAACATCGTTGTGGAGAACTTTGAATCAAACGATATCGTGATTAGAAAGGTGAATGTTCTCGAAGAAAATGATGCACAATCTCTTTTGTCAATCCTTCATTCCGAAACAGAGTATCTGCCAAGTTCGATCGATGGAATTCGTGATCATATCCTCTCCATTGAAGGAAAGAATGTATATGTGTTTGATGACTTCCATTGCGTATCAACTCGCCATTTAGCCGGTGTATTTTCGCTCATCAACGCATGTGCATCAAAACAGGGTAATATCGTCATTTTGATTGGAAAGCAACCAATGAAAACTCCAGACGACGTTGAAACGTTCATCCTCGAAGCCTTGGAAATTTCTGATGCAATCAAATTGCTCGACGATGAAATTCCTGTGAAGGAAAGAACACAAATTGCAACGGCACTCGGAGGCCACCCATTTGCAATACTATTGTACGACCAACGATTTGAATTGCCGGAACAACAAGGAGATGTTCAGTCATTTGTCGAAAATTCTGTCCTAAGTGGATTTTCAACTCAAGAATCGCACCTTATTGCAATGCTAAGCCTTCTTCCCAAACCTATTGAAGTGAATCAATCTCCATATCCAGAACTGGTCGCAAGTTTAGATGAAGCGGCATTACTCAAATGGTCAAAAAATGAAATGACATTTGAATTACATCATTTCATTCGTAATGTACGCAAAGCAATGTTGAATGAAGAACAACTAAGAGCAATACATGAAGAATATCTCGAACACTGGAACACAATCAACTCGAGCGATGACATCGAAGTGTTTCGATTATACCACTTGTTGAGTTGTTCAAAGCCAAATGAAATTGGAAAAATAGTAGAGGAGTTTTTCGATACTCTTATCGTCCATCAAAGCAGTCAACTCGCGTCATTGTTGGCATCATCTCTGAGCAAATATCAAGATCATGAGGAACTGAATTACTATGCGGCACTTACAGCTCTACAACGTAGCGAACTTGATGAAGTAGAATCAAATTTGCAACATATTACCGGTGAAATGAAAGATGATGTTGAGTACCAATTACTTCTACAGAGAGGAAAACAAATTGAGGCAGAAAAAATCTTACAGAAACGAATTGGAAATGAGCCATCTGTTCATATCAAGAATCGAATGTTGATATCTGGCATCATTCAAACGCTTGAAGATAGACTTTTTGATACGAAAGAAGAGCCTAATTTTCAACATATTGACAGGCTACTTGATGGCATTGAACTACCCCAAGATCCGCAAAAACGTGCCGCAACCTTGGTCAGCATATCGATGATAAAACACACACTCGAAATCTATAGAAAAGATTACTCTAAAGCAGAAAATATTCGAAACCAATTGATTTCTCTTTCACATGAACATAATATTCTCGTGAAGACCATGTCGTTTAGAAGCCTCCTCGCTAAAGCTGAAAAGACCAGCGGTCAGGAGGTCTTGAAGGATTGTCTTGAATTTGTAGACCAGTTGACTCACTCTCAACACAGGTTGGGATTCTTAATGTCGATTGCTGAATACGCATTCCAGTTTGAATTCGACGAATTAGATGCCCTTCTTGGGCAATGTAAACAAGAAGTAGACCGGCAACAGTCGTTGTTTGCACATCGAATTCTCGGGCGATGGTGGTATCTTCAATCGAAAGTCAATTCAACAACGCGATTGGTCAGTTTGAGGGAATCGTCAATTCATTTTCGAATTGGTGGCTGTATGAATAACGTCAAAAAGATTCAAACTCAACTTCATCGATTGTTATGAACTTAAAGTTCGGCACCAATCAATGTTTTTGTGTCTTGAATTCCATTGATGGGTCGTATTTTCTCAACGATTGTCGTTGTGAGCATTGATTCATCATCTGCTTGAATTCTTGCGATGATATCATATTCACCGAAAAGCATCCAGTGGTTTGTGACCAGTTCGATTGAGTCGAGTGCAGCATACACATCCTGTTCTTTTCCTGGTTCGGTCGTAATCAAAACAAATCCAATCGCCATTTTATCACCTACACCGCTATTAGGGTTCGAGTTTCTTTTACGCCAGGGATTTGTCGGAACTTCGTCAATAATAAATCAGTGAGCGTTTTTGAGTCTTCAGCAGAGACATGTGATAGCAGATCAAATTCTCCATAAAGGGCGTGTACCTCAACAACAAACTCATCATCAAGAAGGTTCAGATAGACTTCACGCTCATGGCTTGGCTCTGTTTTGAAGAGGATAAACGCCTCAGGCATATTTTTCGCAATCCACCTCAGGTCTTATTGATTTTCCCTCATTGAATTCAATAAATCAACCCGAAGGATTGAAAATGATGCTTTGAACATCATTGCGGTGTATTCAATAGGTATGTGCCGTTAGGCGATATATGACTCGCTTGGATGTCAAAACCCAAGCATCTCTGTTTTTGGTTTGCTTGCTCTTCTTTTCTACAATTCCATTAACCAATGAATCAAATGATTTTGGAATGACGCCACAGTTTGAAACATCTGGCCGGGCACAAACAACGTGGAGTGGGACTCAAACATTGACATCAAATTATTACATCGGTGTAGCAGATGAATTGATCATTCAATCATGTACCACAGTAGCCCTCGATGGAGGTGTCCGAATTTACGTCGAGGGCCGTCTCACCATCGAAGGAACAAATTCCTGTCCCGTTGTGTTCCAGGCTTCTTCGACTGCCACGAGCGGTCATGAGGGTATTCAATTCAATTCAACATCCAACGGGCGAGGTTCAAACATACAAAATTTGACAATTTCAAATTCGGTGTATGGGGTCACAATTTATGGAAGTAACCCCCTCATTTCAAATCTCACAATCAACAATCCACAACGCGTCGGAATTGATATGTTTAATTTCGCATCACCGCAAATTCGTGATGTTGTGATTAATGAAGCAGGACAAAACGTACCTTTTCAAAACGATTGGCGATTTGGTCTTGGCATATCTGTTGGTTCTGGTTCAGCCCCAATCGTTGATCATGCAACAATTTCTACGGTTCAAACGCGTGCTGTGAACATATGGGGTTCCTCTGGAGGATTGTTTCGCAACATCACCATCGACAACGCGTCGGGCTCGAGTTGGGTTTCATCAGCAGGAATTTGGGTAGAAGATAGCCAACCTCTGCTTACAGACCTTCAAATTGACCGTTCAGACTCTGGAATTATTATTCGTCACATCACCGACGGTGGCTATACTCGGGCGGTCGTCAAAGACGCTGTGGTTACTAATTCGATGTACAGAGGCGTCTATGTGGATAAAAATGATCATTCGAATTATACGAATTATGAGACAGCAGACATCACCAATCTTACAATTTTAGGAACTGGTTCAAGCGGTGCAAAGACACCGGGAATTGCTTTTGCAGCCCTTGAAGTCAACGCTACTGGTGCTTGGTTTGAAAATACACACATTGAGGATTCCGACGCCGTGGGCGTTCGACTTTATTTTGTCGATTCCTCTACGACCTTTAGAAATTTATCCATCATCGACTCAGGTGAATTAGGTGCAGGTGCACATGAAGCAGGCTTAGCAGTGAGTTCGACGTTTTTCGCACCCCAATTCGAAGGGCTTGAAATTTCTGGCTCAGCCGGTTCTGGAATTCACACATCATTTGGAGGTGCAATGCAAGGAACAAATTGGTACTTACATGACAATTCTGAATATGGTATTGACCTTACACGTTCTTCCGTGATTGTTCAAGATATTGTTCTTAAAAACAATGGATTTTCCGGTGCAAAGGTTGATGACGCCCGCTCAGTAGAATTCCACAACCTCACAAGTGAATCAAACGGATACCTTGGGACCACATCTCTCGAAAGCTCGGGATTAGCTTACAAAAAATCCAACGATTTGGAGAGTTCATCTGGCGATGTACGGTGCCAGAACTGCGTCTTGAAGAATAACTCAAAGCACGAGGTTTACGCTGAAGACTCGGTTGATTTGTGGCTTGAACAAATTTTTGTTGAAAGTGTAAATCCAAATGACCCTGCAATGTATATTGATAATTCAGGACTTACATTAAACGTGCAGAAAGGGCAGGTGCACCTCACAAATGTAGAGATTCATCAAGAGAGAAATCTTCTTTCGAACCAACCTGCGTTGTATGTATCAAATGCAGCAGCCATCATCGATGGTCTTGAATTTGGAGGAAATCATTCGGGCATGTTTTGGGATGGGGCGAACAATGGAAATCTAGCATCTTCAATTTCAAATGCGAACTTCTCGGGATTCGATTGTGCAATTTTTGAAAATCACTCAAATTTATCGGGAATATACAACTCATGGTCGTCATCTTGCACGGGAGGTCTTTCCTTTGTCGACTCTTTTGTTAACTGGTCATTTGCATCAGATTATTCACAGGTGACACCACTTTCGCTTCTTCGTAGTCAAGTGCGGCTTCACGAATCGGTCGACATCGCTTACGCCACTGCATCGTATCTCGAAAATTCGTATATTGATGTGGCTCATGACATTCTCGTTTACGTTCAAAATAACAAATCAAACGGGATTCCTTTTGCATACTCGAGCATAGAATTCGATCAATTCAACACCAATGCTACCATTTGGACAAGCGAACTTGGCACAGTTTCGATGAACAATTATGTTTCTTCACGATGGACATCACTTGGAAATTCTGGTTTCACAAGTGTCACAGTTGACTGCGGCTTTGATGGTGTGACGAATTCAACAACTCAAATTTTTCAGCAATCAATGACCATGTATTGTATTTTACCAATAGAAAACCAACCACCATATCTTCGTTGGGCATCACCCATGGAAGATAGTATCTACCCTTCCAACGCAGATGTGTTGTTCAACGCAAGTGGTTCTTTCGATATTGATGATGATGAGTTAACCTATTCCTGGACAAGTTCAATCGACGGTGACATCCTTACAAGCTGTACTGGATCATGGTCATACCCCGATGGACCAGAAAATGGGTCACCTTTCATCGCCAACGGGAACGATGGATTCAATTGCTCATTAACAGATGGAATCCATGTGATAACACTTGAGGTGTGTGATGATAATGGGCATTGTGTGAATGCATCACGAATTGTTGAACTTGTCAACACTCCGCCAATTTTGATTTACGAATTTAACCCGCCACTCGATGCATGGGATGAACTTGTCATGCCTCAAACAGGCACGCTCATCATCAATACATCGGGGACGTATGACCCAGAAAATGACCCCATTGCATGTATGATTAGTTTTACAGGATACAACCGGCAAGGGCCGGGCTGGAACAATGCATGGGTGTGTCCAGAAGAACTCATTTGGAACTTTGACCATGTGGATGACGACCCACCTTCAGTTTTCCAGCTTCATGTTACAGTCTGGGATGTCGCAGGAAACACCGCAGAATTTACAACAAATGTCCGATTATTCAATGAGATTCCTGAACCAATTTTTTCAGTCGAACGAGATTCAAATTACAGCGAAGCATTTGTGACATTCAACGGTTCACAAACAATCGACCCCGAAGGCGATAATCTGGAAGTCATCTTTTCTTCAAACCTTGATGGAACTTTAGGTGTTCTCAACAACGGTTCGACAAGTTGGTCTGGTTACTTGTCACGAGGTGTGCATATCATTACAATGAGCGTGAACGATGACCGCCCTGAGCATTCAAATTCATCGAGAACAACAACACTTCTTGTTTCAGTAGAGAATTCACCACCCAAAGCATTGATTAACCATTTGAAATGACAACTTATGATTCTTCAGAATTGATTTGGTTCTCATCGAATGGTTCTGGTGATTTTGATGCTGCATGCGATACATTCCCTCTTGAAGGAGATTTTCACTGTGCTCCATTTGAACCATCGATGGGCTCAGAATTTTTGATTGTAACATGGACCTCAAACCTCGATGGTCGATTGACACCAGAAGGCGAAGATTGGTTATATTTTGAGCAACGATTGAGCGCAGGCAACCACGTGATTACCTTGAGTGTAGATGATGGCATTCACGAACCCGTTGTGACAACAGCAGAAATTAGTATTCTCCCATCTGCCCCAGTCATTCGTATGACGTCACCTGTCCATGGCGACGCATTCCTTTCTTCGGACGAGATTTTGCTCGATCTGCGAGAGAGCAGGGATTACGATGACGACGAATACACATTTTCTCTACGCTCAAATCTTGTTGAAGAACCAATTCTCGTCGAGAGTTCAACCGAGTCAATTCATATCATCCAACTTGGTCATGGAACACATTCATTGACGATATTGGCTACTGATTCAACTGGAATGGAACGTTCTGAAATGTTTGAAATCACCGTGTTTGAATCGAATCCAACCGCAATGATAGAATCGCCTGAAAATCGCTTGTCAATTTCCCCCGGAGGCGATATTTTGCTGGAAGAGGCATCAACGGATGCTGACAATGATATTGTATTGAGGGAATGGCGACTTTGGAATAGTACGAGTGGACGATATCAAGTCATCTCAACCAAATCAATTGATACCATATCAGGATACGCCCCAGGAGAATACCACATTTCGCTCTTTGTCGAAGATAGCCGCGGACAATATGATGAAGCACACACCAATATTACACTGCAATCGAGTGTTCCCAGATTCGTTCAGGATTCAGTCGAGTTGAGTACATTGAAATTTACCACAGGTGAAAAGTCGGTATTGAAAGTGTCAGTCGTGTTAATCGATGACGACGGCACGACTCAAGATGTAAGATTAAACATCACCTTTGGTATTCAGAACTGGGAGGTCGCTATGGAACCAACAGGTGCGGATAATCGATGGGAAGGTTC
>Ga0181571_10004401_pt1 | contig 10555 bp, 10 predicted proteins | sample 101ome_17_FD_132440 | JGI IMG/M metagenome (GOLD analysis project Ga0181571, IMG submission 132440) | Coastal salt marsh microbial communities from the Groves Creek Marsh, Skidaway Island, Georgia - 101407AT metaG (megahit assembly) | ecosystem: Environmental > Aquatic > Marine > Intertidal...
ACTCGAGGATGTACTCGTCTATCCTAACGAAGACGATGAGAATGAACCTCGTGTTCGTTCCGTCCCTGCAGGTCGTGCAGAACGCATTGTACGTATTCAGAAGGAAGCCATTCGTGAGCAGAAAGAGAAGGCTCAGCGAATGTTGCTGATTGGATTCGGTGCCGTTGCGTTTTTGCTCGTCATCGTTGCAATTCCAAGTGGTGACATCCTCACCTTGCTGTTTGGTATGTTCCTCCTCATGTTCGGATACATGTTCATCCGTAGCCGTCTTGGTTCTGGTGATGAAGGACGTATTCCAAAGGTATTGGTTAAGCATGAACTTGATGACCGCCCACCCTTTGTTGATGCAACTGCAACATTGTCCGGATCTCTCCTAGGTGATGTTCGTCACGACCCGTTCCAATCTGGTGGTATGGAAACACCTGCACACGATCGAGTCGAACCTGGTGCGATTCACCGAGCCAACAAAGGCGTTCTTTACATCGATGAAATCAACCTTCTTCGCCTTGAAGAGCAACAGGCACTGCTCACTGCTATGCAGGAGCGAGCCTTCCCCATTTCCGGTCGCTCAGAGCGCTCCTCAGGTGCGCTGACAAAGACCGAACCGGTGCCATGCGACTTCATTTTGATTGCAGCGGGCAATCTCGATGCTATCCAAGGCATGCACCCTGCATTGCGAAGTCGTATCCGAGGCTACGGATACGAGGTCTACGTCAATTCTGAAATGCCTGACACCAACCGAAACCGAAAGCGTCTAATTCGCTTCATAGCACAAGAAGTACGTCGAGATTTGGGCACGACTCGAGAGATTCCTCACTTCGATAAGTCTGGTGTCTCATTGATTCTTCGCGAAGCACAGCGACGTGCTGGTCGCCGAGGCAAACTCTCTCTCCGACTCCGTGAATTGGGTGGATTGGTTCGAATCGCTGGAGACCTCGCTGCAGAGGACGGTGCTCCCTATGTCACCGATGCTCATGTTCTCGGTGCACGCTCGATTGCAAAGCCACTCGAACAACAAGTAGCAGACCGTATGATTGAACGCCGCTTGGATTATGCGCTTATCGTTAACTCCGGAAACCGAGTCGGCCGTGTCAATGGCCTCGCAGTCTTGGGTGCAAACTCCGGCCTCTCAGACTTCTCTGGAATCATGCTTCCTGTCGAAGCACTCGTCACTCCATCGCAGGGTGGTGGCGGAAAGATTCACGCAACGGGTGGCTTGAGCGATCTTGCCAAAGAAAGTGTAACCAATGTTAGTGCAGTTATCAAGAAACTTACTGGAAAAGACGTATCTGATTACGATCTTCACATCCAATTCGTTGACACACACGGTGTCGATGGCGACTCAGCGTCGATTACCATCGCAACTGCAATCATCTCCGCACTTGAGAATATCCCAATCCGCCAAGACCTTGCGATGACAGGTTCGCTTTCCGTTCGAGGAGAAGTACTCCCAATCGGTGGCGTCACGGCGAAGATTGAAGCTGCCGCCCGAGCAGGCGTCAAGACCGTCGTCATTCCTCGTTCGAACATGCAGGATGTCCTGCTCGATGAGCAGTTCGAAGGGAAGATTGAGGTCATCGCCGTCGATACACTCGATGAAGTCATGGAGCATGCGCTCATTACCCATGATCAAAAGCAAAGCCTCGTCGAGCGGCTTGGGTCCGTTATTGACCGTTTGACGCCAGACCTCTCAGGTCCAACAACCTCAATTTGAACACCATTCTGAAGCATGACTTCAAAGAGTAGACGTACTCCAGCAATACATGGATGAAGAGGCTAAACCTTCAACCGGTATCGATGCCGGTAAGGGTGCTTTGGTTGTACTCTTCCTCGTCACCATGATCGATATGATTGGCTTTGGAATTGTTATTCCATTCCTCACGTATCTCGTTGAGGATTTAGCCGCAGATCAGAACATTACCTCGATTGGCATTTGGGTTGGTCTACTCATGACATCCTATTCTGCTGCACAATTTCTGTTTTCACCTATTTGGGGTGGATTGAGCGATCGAATTGGACGTCGCCCTGTCTTGATGATCGGATTGGTTGGCAATACGGTTTTCTTCACCATGTTTGGTCTTGCAAACACGCTCATGATGGCTCTCGCAGCACGATTTCTTGCAGGCGTGTTTAACGGTAACATCGCTGTTGCTCGAGCGTACATCGGAGATGTTAGTTCCCCCAAACAACTTGCAACGAGAATGGGTCTCATTGGCGCAGCCTTTGGATTAGGGTTTACCATTGGGCCATTCTTGGGCGGAGAATTATCTTCTCCGGCTGAACGCTGGAGTTTTTTTACTGATACGATTTTTGAAACGCACCCCTATCTCCTTCCTTGTATCTTGGCAAGTGTTCTCTCCATCTTTTCACTTCTTCTTGCATTCAAATATCTGCCAGAGTCCCTTGCACCAGAATCTCGAACAAGTCGTACAACCCAAACTTGGGGGGCTACGATGAAGCGAACTGCTTCCAATGTGAAGCGAATGCTTGGAACGAAGAACATCGGTTCTCTCATGTGGGTCACATTTCTCTACATGTTTGGGTTTACCGTCATGCACGCAGTCTTCATTCTCTACACACAAATGGACCCCTCCCAGGGCGGACTTGGGTTTAGTGAGGCAGACAATGGACGAATTTTCGCATTGATCGGCATCCTTGGGATTTTTACGCAAGGAGGACTCATCGGCCCGTTGACTCGAAAGTATGGCTCACTCTTTATCCTTCGATTCGGAACCGTTTTGTCAGGATTTGGACTCGTGTTGGTTCCTTATTCGACTCTGAATTTCGTATGGGCATGGATGCTCCTCATCACAGGATGTATTGCAATTGGTAATGGTTTATTCCAACCATCCTCAAGTACCGTTCTAACATCACTTGCTAGGCAAGATGATTATGAATTGGGTGCTGTGATGGGATCACAAGAATCGCTCTCTTCATTTGCCAGAATCTTAGGTCCATTGACAGGGGGATATGTTTGGACAATAACCGTTGAACGTACAGGATTTTTTGATTACCACACAGCATTCCACGTCTGTGGTTTGTTGATGATGTTGGCATTTATTCTCTCCTTCAAAGTCGAATTTGTAGCCTCAGAACAAACATCACAATAAATTCAAACGTGAAGGATATGAGAGCGACGCATGGACGGCCAAGAGTCTGTGTTTGACAACGAGACGTTTCACAAGCGACTCGGCAATCTTGCATTTGCTGCCATTCTCCTGACATTGCTCACTGTTTGGATGATTGAACTGAAAGGCATTTTCCAGCCATTTTTTATCGCATTGGGGATTTATTTTGTCTTGAAACCCGGTGCGGATTATCTGTCAAAGAACGGATTCCCAATTGGTCTCTCCTACGTTACGATGATTCTCTCTGCATTTTTGATTATCGTCGCCGCAGGTTTTCTTGCCTTTGATCAAGTGAGCGATCTTGCAGATGATGACGATCGGATCAAGCAGTACAATGAGAAATTGGACAAGCGTTGGAACCAACTCAAAGGAACCCCTGTTGTCGGCTCTTCGATATCTGAGTCATTGAATTCAACCAATGGAACAATTACTGAAGATCTCGCTGAGATGGGTCTTCTTTCGAATGATTCTGGCATTGCCGATCTTGTTGCTGGTGTGGTGTCAAGTGTAGGCAGCCTGCTTGGGATGGGTTTGACAGTGACCTTCTTCCTTATTTTCATCATCTTTGAAGCGAACTTTTTGCCAGGCCGAATCGAGAGGGCTTGGCCTGGTGGTGTCTCAGGTCGTGTTCAAGATATGCAGATCCAGATTCAGGAGAGTATCAATACGTATGTAGTTGTCAAAACCGGCGTTGGCTTGGGTACTGCAGGAATTACAGCAATCATCCTCTTCATCTTTGGAATCGATTTGTGGTTTACGTGGGCTTTGCTCACTTTCATTCTCAATTACGTACCTTACATTGGTTCATTGATTGCAACGATTCCACCGCTGATTCTCGGATTTGTGACCCTCTCTCCGGCTGGATGGTTTGTCATGTTGATCTTACTTGTTTCAAATCAACAACTTTGGGGAAGCATCATTGAAACGAAGTGGGCTGGACGAGCCCTCGATATTTCGCCAGTTTTGCTTCTTCTGACAACCGCATATTCCTACTGGGTATGGGGTATCCTTGGAATGGTTCTTGTCGTTCCGTTTACAGTCATCTTCAAGATCGTACTCGAAAACATCGAGCCAACTCGACCAATTGCCATTCTTCTTGCTGAGCGTGCTCCATCCATTGACGAGGCATGGAGAGAAGCCATGAAAGATGGTCGAATCTCAAGTCATGAGAGTCGCTCGTTGGAAGAAATCCAACGTATTCTCGGATTAACCGACCGTCAGATGACGAAGGTGGCTGCGAAACATGCGATTGAACGTTCACTCAAACGAAATCGTGTTACTCCAGAACAATTGCAATACATCCAACAAGCCGCTACATTGTACGACAATGACGCCTATATCTTGCAATTGAACAACATTGATGTTGAAGCTGGTCGACTCAAGAAATCGAATCGCATGGTCTTAGAATCCATTTACGAGCGACTTGACGAGGAAGAATAATCACAGAATATCGGTGAGAATCTTCTCCAGTTCGGTATTGATCATGAGAATCAGGGTTCCGAATTCTGGTGGAATGTTTGGATCTTCGTAGAGTTCCTCAAGTTTCGATTGCGACATTGCGATACGAACGTCGAGTTTTTTGCCCTTATTCAGCAACCAATTTTCACAGGTTTCTTTTGCCTGTTTTCGAATGTTTCGAGGAACTTTAGGGTCATCGATTTGATTGATGACTGTAGCAACCTGCTGTAGTCTTGTTTCAACGTCCATCATATTAGCCCCTAGGAATGCCCTGTAATGTCACCTTATCGTGGACCGTCTTTAAGTCCATTGGCGACATGGCCATCTCAATGGATGTCGATTCAGACCTCATACTTGGATGGTCTCGAATGGGTGTTCTTCTGCTCTGCATGGGATGGGCTGCGTGGTTTGACCACAAAGAGCGTCGAGTTTCCAATGAGCATTGGATTGTCTGGACAAAGCCGATTGTATTCATATGGGCACTCGATTTGTTGATGCAGTCACCGCATTGGTCGGTTTGGTTGACTGCCTCAGGTCTTCTTGCATATGCGAGTGGTTCGGTCATAGGGCGACCAACGATTCGAGATGCACGTCAAGGGAATCGAATCGATCAAATCGTCCTTTTTTGGTATCTTCTCTCCGCAGTAGGATTGGTTGCAGGAGCTGTACGTTTCATGCAGGTCTCACCTCTTGACGTTCTCATCGGTGATGCTACACTTGATGCAACGCTTTGGTGGTCATACATTGGAGCATTGTTCACGCTCTTTGTTATTGATTTAGCATGGAGACTTCGATTCATTCATGGCGGAGCCGATGCGAAAGCTCTGATGTGGGTAACGCTTCTTTTCCCTTCCTGGTCAGAAGTTCCGGTGCACAATATCTCTTCCATGGAAGAAATTGTTCTGCACTTACCACCATCGCTGAGTTTGTTGATTTGGGGTGGATTTTTGTTCCTTCTCATTCCATTCGTTTTGATTGTTCGGAACATTGTCAATGGTTCGGTTCGAAATGCATCTGATTTGATGATGTCTTGGATGGCACTTTCTGTTCCGCTAGCGTCTGTTCGCCAGCGCCATGTTTGGATTCTCACTGAAATCATGGAATTGCCGAGTGGTGAGTCTGTTCTGAATCATAGAAAACGTGCACCACGCAAAACGCCAACAGAAACTGAACTGAATGAGCACATCGAACGATTGGAAGCATATGGTGCAGACCGAGTATGGGTCAGTTTGAAACTACCACTCCTGTTGTTTTTGTTCCCAGCAATCATTCCACTTTGGTTGATTGGGGATCCAATGGCGTCTTTGTTGCCATTGGTGCTACCTTGATGATCAGTTACCCTTTCGCTCAATGTTCTTTGGGCGGAGACCTTTGTAGCCACACTTTCGGCAACGTGCTGCGCGAACAGCGTTTCGAGCGTTGCACTTCATGCAGATTTTGCGTTGAAGCATACGAGCCTCTGCTTCAGGGAATCGTGCCATGGCATTGCGACCAACTTCCTCTATTTAACCGCAACCACCTGAATCGAGATATCTCGATGCCATGGTTCAAACACTTGAGAGAGTAGCATGCCGCATGCGCATCGTTCGTCTCCCCGGGATTCATCACGATGCGAATGCCGTTCTTCTGATGGGAAAGAGTGAAGCAATTCTCATCGATTCAGGAACTGCATGGTATCAATTGCTTCAACAAGAGCGCATCGCAGGTCAACTCGGAAATGAAGTCAAACTCAAAGAAATTATCCTTACTTCTCGAAGATACCCCTTCAGTGGGGGTAGTGCTTCCATTGCGGAACGATTTGACAATGTTCCAATTAAGGTACATCCATCAGCCACATCTTCATTGGCTAGTGGTGATTTTTTCACCACATGGGCAAACAGGTACGACTCCGACATGCCAATCACTAATGCAGTCGAACTGGAAATCGGACAAGAGATAAACCTTGGAGATGAATCGATTGAGATTGTTGAAGCACCAGGTCCGAGCAGTTGCAATCTGGTCGTTCACATTCCATCTGCAAAGACCGTTATTGCCGGAGCGCTGTTACCGAGGGCAGATCGCCCAATGCGTTGGGATGTGCCTACAGGTAATCTCATCGATGGGGCGTCAAGTCTTGAGTATGTCAAAACACTTGGTACTGAGAAACTTATTCCGATGCATGGACCAAGCATCAAGGGTGTTGAACACATATCTGAGACGATTGATCGACACATAACTGCCCTTCAGGACATCATTGAAAATCAGGGGGTTTTGCCACGATCCTGGCCAAAACCTGCACACACATCTCTCTGGCACGAACCAGTTCCATCATGGCCGAGAAAGGAACAGGAAACGAATCAAGCAGAGGGTAAAAGCCTCAATTGAGCCTCGGCTTCTCTACGTTGAGCTTCGATTGCTTTTCGCTCTCGCATCCTTCGAAGCATCAGATTGTCTCCAAATGCGGTCGAGGCATCTTCCAAATTTGAGAGTGAACCACTTCGGTTGTAGACGCATTGTTCCCATCCGGATTGAACACGAATCTTTGTTCCGTCAGAACGGATGGATGATATTGAGCGGTTTGTCTCGAAGAGGAGACCGGATTTTCCATCCTTAGTCAGATTCCAAACACGCCCCTCAGCATCTGCGATGAGAAGTTCAGACTGATCGTTCATGCACATCGCTCGCAATGGAACATGGCTAACGGTCAGCGTGACGGTAAGCGAAAACTCAGGGAGTTGCACAATATGCAGTTGACCAAGTTTGTCTCCGACGTAAAGTTTGGAGAGTGCAACGTCATCCTCCTTCACTCCGAGAATGGCTGTTGCTGATGTTCTCAGGTGTAGTGTTTTACGGGTTGTTGGAGTTTCCCAGACGATCAGCCCATCACTCATCGCAAGACAAGTTCCATGGGATGTTACGAGGCTACGAACAGTGGTTCGGTTGTTACGCATACCTTGTTGCTGAGTGCAGTCGGTATACCTGATTTCTCTTGGGTGGAAAATGAAAGTGAAAGTGAATCAATACATGTCATCATTCTTATTCTCTTTCTTCCAAGCGCGGTAACAGGATTTGCACACACGAACTCTTCCTTTTGCCGAAACGAAATTTCCTGATCCCCACATCTCTGTAGAGTCATCGAATGAGAGCGATCGTCCACCGAGTTTCTTGTCAGCGAATCGTTCACAGGATTTGACTGCACAAGGGAGTTCGCCTGAATTTGATTTCTTCATTTCAGAACCGTCTTCAGAGGCTTTGGATTTATTCTTGCGAGCCTTTGCTTTGAATCCCATAGTTGGCCGAAAGCGAACTGCCTCAAGAAACTTAGGGTCTCATTGTTGTGAGCCTTCTCCAAGTTGCGTCATCAACCCTTCAATAAGACGGAGGAGACCGCGTAGTGTCACTTCAGAGACATTGGCGATGGAACAAATCTCGGATTGTGTCCTTGGGGAACCAGATTCATTGCAAGCCTTGTAGATCAATGCCGCTGCAACGCCCATCGGTTTCTTTCCTTGCCAAACATCCTCGTGTGGTTTGATCACAGACCAAAGGTGTTGAACCTGGCTTCGCATCGATGGTGCAAGATCCAGTTTGGACATAAATGGGTCAAAGTATTGGTCGGGTGAACTGATTGAGTGCATGTTGAGCATTCTCGATACTTGCCGAATGAGTCGGGACAATTCCTTTTCTTCAATCGAAAATTGTTCAGCAATGTCGGGGATTTGACGTGGTACGTTTTCTTCCCTTGCTACGAGGTATGTGCATGCGGCAGCAACGCCTGCAATCGACCGTCCAGTCACGTATCCTTTGTCAGAGAGTCGTCGATACAATCTGGCAACTTCCTCTTGAAGGGCAACAGGAAGTTGTGAACGGTCTCGAATAAATTGGTTGGCTTTGACGAGGTTTCGTTCTCGACTTTTGCGTGTCTTGGAACGTTCGTCGATGATGCGTCGTCGACGCCATTCTCGACGACTTTGGCTTGAAATTCCGTGACGACTTGCGGCTCCTGTGTTCAAGTCACGAACATCGATAGTGGTGTTGAGTCCACGGTCGGCGAGCGTGTAGGTCATTGGTGCTCCAACTCTTGATCGGTCTTCACCACGGTCTCGCTGCGTCCACTCAGCTCCGGGGTCAGGAACGTTCTCTTCAACGACGAGACCACAACTGTTGCATGTCACTTCGCCACGAGTTGTATCAAGACTCCAGTCAACCGCAGCACATTCCTCGCAAGGCCTTGTATGGCCTTCGAGAACGCGCCGTTCGCTCGAGACATTTGTATCCTTTTGGGGCAGTTTGCTTCCGCTATCAAAACTCGCACTCATCTTCTCAACTCCTGGTATAGTAATTGTCTTCCAGACTATTTTAACTTTTGTGTTGTTTGCATCAATTCCATTGTCGAGCAAGTCCTCGATTGTTATGAAAGTAAAGGCTTTTCTTCACCACAAAAAGAAGATTGAACGACAGTATATGAAGATGTGTTCAATAAACCCAAAAAATGCCCAAGAAACTCATGAAGTTGTAACGTATAGTTCAAAGACATTCGTTCACTCGTTTCGCTTGAACAACATGCCAGCGACAGTTATTCTAGGGGCGCAATGGGGCGATGAAGGCAAAGGAAAACTTGTCGATCGCTTGGCTGAAGAAGCAACTTGGGTCGCTCGATTCCAAGGGGGAAACAATGCGGGTCACACCGTTGTCATCGGAGACCGTGTCCTCAAATTCCATCTCCTCCCATCTGGAATCACTCGTCAGGAATGCTCACTCGTTCTTGGAGATGGTATGGTTATCGACCCTTGGGTACTCAATACCGAGGTCGAGAATTGGATCAAAACTGGAGGAGACGACCCACGAGGAAACCGCCTTTTTGTATCGGAGCGAGCGCACATCATTCTTCCATATCACCGAGCGATGGACAGTCTTGACAAGACAATTGGAACCACGGGGCGAGGAATCGGTCCAACATATTCGGATAAAATCAATAGAATTGGTCTGCGATTTGGTGACATTGCTGAAGTCGTTCAAGATGCTTCTTGGGCTGAAACAACAACACAACGAATGAATAAATCACTCGAGGCAGCAGGCTCTGATGTACGGATTGACGCGACCACGCTTGCTTCTGAAGTCGAATGGATTCATTCTGTTTATTCATCGAGCATTGCCAACACTGGCCTCATGCTTGATAATGCGCTCAAGCTAGGCGAGCACGTTATTCTTGAAGGTGCCCAAGGTTGTCTCTTGGATATCGACCAAGGTACATTCCCGTTCGTAACATCTTCCGTCACATCACGAGGAAACGCAACGCATGGCGCGGGGATTCATCCAGGTCACGTCGTCGATGTTATCGGTATCACCAAAGCCTACATCACCCGTGTAGGAAACGGTGCAATGCCGACCGAATTGGAAGATAGTGTTGGTGAACACCTCGGAACCGTTGGCCATGAATTTGGAACAACAACAGGTCGAAAGCGACGCTGTGGATGGTTTGATGCTGTTGTCATGCGCCATGCCCACCGCATCAATGGATTCACTTCACTGGCATTGACGAAACTCGATGTGCTTGGCGGTTTGGACGAACTGAAGATCTGTGTTGCATACGAACTGGATGGTGCTGAAATCACTGAAATGCCTAGCAGTGCATCCGCACTTGCACGCTGTAAACCGATTTACATGACCGTCCCTGGATTTGAATCAAAATCCCTTGAGGAATGGCTCGTCGTTGCAAAGCACGCCAACGAGAACGGTCTTGGAATCTCAACATTACCACAAGGTGCACAAGACTATGTTCGACAACTTGAATCCATCCTTGGTATTCCATGTTCGAGTGTTGGTGTTGGTCCCGATCGTGATGCAACCATCGATTGCGTCTGAGCATTCACAATGAAACACTCAAAAGGAAGTGTCTACACGGTCGGCTGTAAGGGGCGCTTAGCTCAGTTGGAAGAGCGTCTGGTTTGCAACCAGAAGGCCGGGGGTTCAAATCCCCCAGCGTCCAC
>Ga0181571_10004402_pt1 | contig 10555 bp, 8 predicted proteins | sample 101ome_17_FD_132440 | JGI IMG/M metagenome (GOLD analysis project Ga0181571, IMG submission 132440) | Coastal salt marsh microbial communities from the Groves Creek Marsh, Skidaway Island, Georgia - 101407AT metaG (megahit assembly) | ecosystem: Environmental > Aquatic > Marine > Intertidal zone...
AACGGTTCGGCACCCCGCGACGCGCGCGTCGAGTCGGTGACGCGAGGACGCGAGAACGCGCGTCCTCGCGCGAGAAAATCGACCGTCGACATGGCGCCCGCGAGCGCGTCCAATCTCCGCGAGGAAATCACGCGTCGACGCGCCAAGGTTGCGAAACAATTGGCCGAGGTGGCGCGCGAACGCGCGGAGATCGCGGCGCTCGAGGAGGCGCTTCTCGCGCGCGTGCGAGACGATGAGCTCGATCGATTGGAGAGCATGCTGCGGACGTCCTCGGATGAGTTCGTGGGGACTTCGGCGGAGGAAATCGCCGCGGCGAGGACGTCGTCGGAGATGATGGAAGATGACGACGAGAGCGACGAGCGCGAGAGCGAAGAGGAGGCGCCGGTCAAGAGACCACCACCGAAACCGTACACGGAGAAGGAGAAGGCGTTCATCCTCGAGAAAATGTGGGGGCAGAGATGCGTCGGTAATTGGGAACATTTGTGGGGCGACGGGTGGAAAGAGGCGGAGAAGGCGAGAGGGGCGAGTCGCGTATGCGACGTGTTCACGGTGCAGATGGCGCGCGAGTTCGGAAAGGTGGATGGAAGACACACGGCGAATCCTAACGCTCTGAAGCAGTTTTTCGCCAGTAGGTTGAGAGACGATTACATCGCATTTGTCAAGAAGAAAATAGGGGCGGAAAAGGCGGCGGCGGACAAGAGGCGCGTCTCGTCGCCCGAGAAGAGCGCGCGAGGGAGCGCAAGCGAACCCGCGGCGCAACCGAAGAAGAGAAGCCGAACACAAATCACGCGCACCACGCAAAACGATGATCTGACGATAGGTGTGGAGGGGTTGGAGTTGACGGGTCACGTACGAACGAGACTCTTAAAAACGACGAGGTTGGTCACCGGACCCGGCGGGGATATCGTTCGAGAGAAGATTCCCGGCGTCATGTTTTGTCATCGCTGCAAACGCACCAACTTCCACGACTTCGTGCAATTCAACATTGCTAGCATGTGCGTACCGTGCGTTAATCGCGTCAAAGAGATCGACGCGTTGAAGAAAAACGGTATTGCGCTCGACAAGTCGTCCGCGCGCGGAAACAACGGCGCGATCGCCGGCAACAAGCGTAATTTGGAATGGCAGGAACGAAACCACCATTGGTTTGGACTCGTCAAGGCGATCAGAGAGGGAGAAGACAGCGAACTCGCGGATTTCAAGGAACGTTTCATCGAAATGAAGCGACGTTTCCCCAACATGGTCGATTGGGATCGAGAAATTTTCTCCGTCGCCGCGTTTGAAAGTAAGCACCCCGTGCGCGTCATCAACTGGGCGCTCGCGAACGGCGCCTCACCGAAGGAGATCAACGAGAACGCGGTCAGAGCCGCGGTCGAGCGCACACAGACGGTCTTGAACACTAGGGACGGTGGTATCCACGTACCGGCTGTCAAGGTGTTGAAACATTTGCACAGGTGCAACTTTCCGATTAGCTGCGACTCGATGCACGCGGCGTGCGCCTTTGGGGACGTCGACTGCGTTCGATATTTGAAAGAAAACGTCAAGTGCTGCGATTTTGAAGCCTGGGAAAACTTTGAACGATACGATGGAGGACCGAACCACCTCATGCTCGTCGCCGCGCAAGAAGGTCACGCGGAGGTGTTGAAATATCTTTACGATAACGATTGTGATTTCTCCGTCGAGGACGCAGAGACCTGTCTGGAACTCGCGAAGAATCGAAAACCTGAACGTGCGCCGGGATACGAGGCTGTTAAAGAATTGATAGAATCGTTGCCGGAATGGAAGGAGTGCCTATCGGAGAAGGATAGAGAAGATGAACGGTACTTGTTGTAATGCCCACTGCTGTATGCGCGAGACGATGATTTTGTTAACCGCGCGTGAAAGTTTGCAGGTTCGAGGCAGCCTCGAGAGAACGAACGAGCGAGCGCAAACGAGCGAGAGTCTTCATCGTGACTTCATCGCGCGACTCTTCTCGTTCGATCATCGGTCGATCGGGGATGTCGCCAGGTTGTGCGCGCGAAGGCTACTTTGAATTGGACGCGCTCGAGGCGGGCGAGGAATCGCGCGGTGAATTTGGCGATTTGGATCACGATCTGGATGGCTTCATCGATGAAGAACTGTTCAACCTCTGCGGATTTGGTTCATATTCTACGATTGGTCGCGTGCCAGGAGCGAACAGAAGCGATGATTCCACCGTTCTGGATCTAGGATGCTTCGACGCCATGAGCACGGATGCTCTTCTCATGCACGAAGACTTCACCGACCTCTTCTCGACGATACCGGACGGAACGGCTATCGTTGAAGCACCGAATTCTGGCTTGGAACGAACGGCTATCGTCGAAGCACCGATATCTGAAAGAAACCAACGCAAGCGAGACACGCGAGCACCGCGAGCGCGAGCGGCGAGGACGTCAGGGGAGAAGCGAAGCGTCCGGTCGACGTCGAAATTTAGAGGTGTGACGCATCACTGCAGGACTGGTAAGTTCGAAAGCCACGTGTGGAGCCGAGGAAAACAGGTGTATTTGGGTGGTTTCGACAGCGAACACCAGGCCGCCGTGGCGTACGACCTCATCGCGATTCGTTGCCGTGGTGAACGCGCGCAAACTAATTTTGATATCCAGAATTATCACGGCGAGCTCGCAAATCTCAACCAGATAACCGAGGAAGATCTCGTGTTATCGCTCAGAAGACAGAGTAAAGGATTCAACAAAGGGTCTTCTTCACGTTTTCGGGGCGTGACGCGACACGCGAAGGGTAAATTCGAAGCGAGAATCGGACAGATTGTCGGGAAAAAGTATAGATGTACGCGAGCGCCGTCGTCGCGTAGGCATCGGCCATCATCACGTCGCGAGCTCTGATGGATTCACGTCACTGACTCTTTCTTTCTCGCTTTGTTGTAGACCTCGGGCTGTTCGATACGGAACGAGAGGCGGCAGTCGCCTACGACTGTGCCGCAGTCGCCGACAAAGGTCTCGACGCGTTGACGAACTTCGACATCAGCGAATACTCGGAGCTCTTGGCAAAGCACTATCAGAACGTCGACGACGTACCGACAGGTTCCAAACGCAAGTACGCGAGCATCGATCCGAAGGTATCCGAGCGACACTTTCGAGCAGAGCTCGCGGCGAGCAAAGAACTTGGCGACTTGGCCTCGCGCGACATGAAACCCGGTCTAGCCGTCGAGCGCGACCCGAGCGCGGCGGCGCTCGAGACGGTTCAACGAGTTTTCGACGCCGAGGTTCGCGCACAACCGACCGCGCGCGACGACGAGAACGCGCTTCGCGACGACCAACGCGCGACGGACGCTATTCGCGAGTTGCGACGCATCGTGGAGGAGGCGGAGACGGCGCTCGAAACCAGCAGAAAGCGACTCGACGACGAGACGCGCCCCCGGTGACGTCGAAACGTTCGTTCGCGTCGCGTCGCGTCGCGTCGCGTCGCCGTGTACCATTCTTTATGTTTTAAAATCTCACGTATGATGATAATATTTCAAGTCGAGCGACGAACCGCGAGGCGCGTTTACTTGTCGGCGGCTTGCTTGGCGAGACGCGCCAGCGTGGAGAAAGAAAACGCTTGCACGGCGGCGAGCGGAGAGAAGAGCACGATCATCACGAGCGGCAACGGCACGCCAGATCCCTCACCGGAGGACGACTTCGCCTTGGGCGCGGCGGCTTCCTTCTTCTTCGGCGCCGCGGCCTCCTTCTTTTCGCCCCCGCCGAGCTTGGGCAACGACAACGACGGCGCGCTGAACGACGGCAACGACGGCGCGCTCATCGACGGCATCGACACCGACGGCGCCGGCGCCTTGGCGAGTTGCTTCGTCTTCTTCGGCGCCACCGCCTTCGACTTGGCCTGTTGTTCCGCGAACAGATCGCCCGCGAGCGACTTCGCGTCACCCTTGGCCACCTGCGCCACCTCGACCGCCGCGTTCGCCGCCAACGGGCTCATCGCGACCGTCATCGCGAGCGCGGCCGCGCAGACTTTGTCCTTGGCGTTCGCGCGCGCGATCGCGTTCGCGCCTCGCGCGGGAGTCGCGCGGCGTCCCACGACCGGGGTCGTCACCGTCGTCGTCGTCGTCGTCGTTCGAGCGATCGTCATCATCGCCGGTGTCCTATCCGAAAGAACCCGAACAAGGGGTGGGCGTTCGGTGTGCGCGCGTGTGCGTGCGTGCGCGTGCGCGTGCGTGCGTCGGTTCGTTCGACGACGAGAAACTACTGTCGCTCGCGAGTGTCGCGCGCGCGTGTGTGCCGCGCCGACGGCCACGCGTCCCGCGCGTTCGTCCGTCACCCCCGCGCGATCGATCGATCGATCGATCGAGAGGCGAGGCGAGGCGAGGCGATGTGAAACCGATCGATCGATCGATCGATGTGAAACCGATCGATGTGAAACCGACCGATCGATCGATGTGAAACCGACCGATCGATCGATGTGAAACCGACCGATCGACGGGACGCGAGGGGTCGAATGGAAGATCGGTCGTACAGTACGGACACGGTGTACGTAGACAAACACGACACACACGATCATCAGTGGTGTATACATACCGCGTCGGGGTGAGTCTCATTTACCCTACGATGTCGTAGTGTGAATGAGACTCGACTCGTCGCGGAAAGTCTCATTTACCCTACGATGTCGTAGTAGTGTGAATGAGACTCTTCGTAGTGTAAATGAGACTCTCCGTAGGGAAAATGAGACTCTTCGTAGTGCAAATGAGACTCTTCGTAAGAAAAATCGCCCGACATTTTCTTAATCAGGGGGCGCAAGCTTGCGCCCCCGAGTTTTTTCTTAAATTTTGCGCCCCCTTTTTAAGAACAGCCCGAGTCACGTCGTGTGCGTGTTTAGGGTTTAGGAAACCGGCGACGACGACGGATGGACGGATGGATGGATGGGCAAAGAAATTGAAATTTGAAACGTGGCGACGACGCGAGAGCGCGCGCGCGTCGTGACGGACGGTGACGGAGATAGATGTACACCGGTCATCGCGCGCGAGGGGCGTCGACGTCGAATGCGTCGAGGGATGAGGATGGTGCGTCGGAGGACGCGCGTCGGACGTTGGCGTTGTTGCAGACGCAACTTCGCGCGCAGGCGAGAGAGATCGCGCGGTTGCAGCGCGAGGTGGTGGATGCGCATCGCGAGCGAGACGCGCTGGCGGGAGAGGTGATGAAACCGTTGGACGTTAGGTTCAGAGAGTGCGTGAGAGATTTGATTCGGGAGACGACGTGGTTCAGATTGCGATCGGTGGAGGAGACGATCGAGGTGAACGCGTACGAGAGCGCCACGCGCGCCGAGTTTGAGCTGGCGGGGGCGCGGAGCGTGATGGAGGCGAAATTTCCAGATTTGAACGCCGTCAAGGTGAAGACGAGGGAAGATATCGGTGGGATAGGGTTTGAGTTTACGTCTCGACCGTTCAAGGGGGAACTGTTGGCGTTCAAGGCGCGCGCGCACTTGGAAAAGTTGCTCGGCGTGGCCAAGGCGCCGACGCTGGCGGTGGCGCCGTCGCCGCCGTTTCCTTGGAGCGGGAAGACGAAGTGGAATCCGGCGTTGGAGACGTCGATGGACATCGATGGGGTGGCGATCGACGCCAAGTACACCATGGTGAGAGATTCCGTGTCCGTCGATCACTTGGACTTTGAGGTGAGCACGACGCACGAAGAGTACGGAGACTTGTCGGTGCAGCGCGTCAGTCAACACACCGTGGCGGAGGAACAGCTCGACGTCAATCCGGGAGGATGTTGGCGCGCGAGCTGGTCCCAACGCAAGGGTGAGTACGATTTAGCCGCGCACTTCAAGACGGATAAGGGTATGGAGTTGGAACTGAGCGCGGGGCGCCAGTTTGCCAAACACTTTCGCGGCAAGGCGACGTCGCGCGTCGCCGCTCGCGAGCTCGAGCTTCAGATTGGATACGAGTTCACGGAGGAGTTGAAGGGATGGGAAGTGGTCGCGAAATCTGTGCTCTCGACGCAAGGTTTGCAAAACCCGACGTTTCAGCTCAACCACGCGTGGGAGTTTTGAGACGGAGAGTCGCCTTTATTGTTATTTAATCATTACAGAACGCATCAATCTCATTAATCGTACCCGGGCGTGCCCTTGGTGAATCCCTTCCCGCGTCCTCGTCCTCGTCCTCGTCCGCCGCCGCGTCCACCACCGCGTCCACCACCGCGTCCACCACCGCGTCCGCCGCCGCGTCCGAGTTTTACCGCCGTCGGCGCAAACTTTCGAGACTTCTTCTGCCCGGGCTTCCACTCGCCGCCGTAAAATTCAGTCTTATCTCGAGACTTGCCGCCGGAATTCTCGTACCCGTCGCCGTCGTCGTCGTCGTCGCCGTCATCGTCGTCGTACGCGTCGCCCCACGGTTGGTCGTCCTCGTCGTCTTCGGCGACGTCGCCTTTGGGATCGTCGAGCGCCATGTCGAAAATTTCCCGCGCAATCTCCGTCACGCCGGCACCCGTGGACGTGGACGCCATGAGAACCATCGTTCGCGCCCGTTTCGTGTACCGAAGCTCCTCTTGAATCAAATACGCTCTTCGCGCGAGATCGTTCGGGTTCACGCAGTCGCACTTGTTGAGAATCACCGCGCACTGCGTCTGGCCGTACTTGGACAGGAACGCCAACATCTCCCTATCGGAAGCCTTCAAACCGTGTCGAGCGTCGACGACGAGGTACACGCGCTTGAGATTAGGACGCGACGTGAGGTACTTGTCCATCAATTCGTTCCACGTCTCCACTCGATGTTGTTTCGCGAACGCGAATCCGTACCCGGGCATGTCGACGAGACGCACGCGTTCGTCGAGCGAGTAAAAGTTCAAACTCTGCGTCTTCCCCGGCACGTCGCTCGATCGCGCCACCGAGCTGAGCGATAACGCGTTGATGAGCGAACTCTTCCCCACGTTCGAACGCCCCGCAAAGGCAATCTCCGGGACGTCATCCTTAATCTTACTCGCGCCCTTGCCCACCGCGTGCGCCGGCGGCTCTTCGCCCTCCCTCGCCGCCGCCGCGATAAACTTGGCCGTGCGCTTCGATCGACCCACACCAAGCAAACGTTGCGTCCGACCATCCAACATCGCCACATCGTACATCGCGTACCTCGCCGTCACCTCGCTGATCTCCTCTCGATTTCTCAACACGCGCGCCGTTCGTCCCGCCGTCGACGCCGTCGTCGCCAAATTATACTTTTTAATCCTCCCCATGATCGCCCCGTCGATCGGAAGCGCGCGAAACTTGGCCCTATTGCTCAGTTTCCCCTCCGCGTCCCCACTCAGGGTGTCCAACAACCGATCAATCTTCAAACCACCCTCGGGAATCGTCGACCGCAGCGGCGCCGCCGCCGCCTCGCCGCCGCCCCCCACCGACGTCGTCGCCTCTTCACGCCCACCCCCACCGCCGTCTTCCCCGCCCCCGCCTCGCGCCGCCGACACCATCCATCGCGCGCGCGTCCACGCGGTCCCGGTCGCGCGTCCACCGCGCGCGCGCGTCCACGTCGCCACCGAACCGGTCGCGAAGAATCGCGGCGTCGACACCGCCGACACCGTCATGGCGACGACGCGTCTCACCGTCCCCGTCGTCGTCCTCGTCGTCGCGCGCGGAGACGCGGAGTCGCGTCACCCGCCTCGTGTCCTCGTCGTCTTCGGACTCGCGCGCGGCGCTCGAGCGCGGCGGTCGCGCGCGTCGCCGGACGACGTCGCGTCACTTTTTCACGCCATTCCACACGAAACGAACGTCATCGTCGTCATGTCGCTCGCGCGCGCGCGCACCGCGTCGACGTCGGCGCGACCGACGACTCGACGCGCGGTGCCACGGCCGACGTCCTCGACGACGCACCGCACCGCACCGCGCGTCGTCGCCGCGCGCGCGTCCGGAGACGACGATGACGTGCCGACATCGGACGAGGCGCGTTTCGAGCGTTGGCGCGCGCGGGCGAACGGTATGCGCGTCAAGGCGCTCAAGGAACGACTCGTGCGCATGAATCTTCGTCACGACGACTGTTTGGAGAAATCAGAGCTCGTCGATAGGCTCGCGCTCGCGTGGTTGACGCGCGCGGAGAACGAGGCGGTGCGACAGCCCCTCCGGCAGCTCGGCGGAAAGGGCGCGGGCGGCATGTCCCCGAGGTCGGGGTACGCCGTCGTGACGCTCGACGTGGGCGGGGAGATCGGTCTGTGTGATTTTGTGATCGATACTGGGGCCACGGCGGCGTTGATCACGCCGAAAGCGTTGGAGATGTTGGACGCGGGACGGGTGCGCGAGGGCGCGGCGGTGCGCGGACTCACGGGGACGGGGGAGACGTTGAGACAAAAAGTCACGGTGACGGACGTGCGCGTGGGGAGGGAGACGTTCGATCTCGACGCCGTCGTCACCGATCTTTCGGTGGTGGGATTACCGCCCACGATCGGTGGATTACTGGGATTGGAATGGCTGGGGAGGTACGAGGTGGAGTTTGATTTCGAGGCGTCGACGATTACGTTTTGGCCGCGAGGATCCATCTCGTGGGGGGCGCTCGACGTGGACGAGCTCGTGCGGGTGTCCATGGGCACCCACCACAAGGTGGGATTGAAGACGGTTCGGTGCACGCTGAACGACGCAGACCCGATCGACGCCATCGTGGACATGGGAAGCTTCTTCTCCGTCGTGAACTGGATGGCGAGCGCCGCCGCGGGCGTCGGTCCGGATTCCCCGAGCGTCACGACCGGGGCATTGCGAGTGGCCGGCGTGGACGGGAACGACGTGAGCTTGTCCATGGCACCGTACGATTTACGCGTTCTCGGGGCCGAGGAAAACGTCGAGTCTCTGTACCGAGGCATGTGTTGCGTCGGCGATTTGCCGGCGTTTAACGCGTTGGGCGCCTCGATGTCGCCCTTCATGGCGCTCGGTCTGGACGTCATCGGGCGAGGAAGGATGGTGTTCGACGCGTCCGAGAGCGTCATGTACCTCGCCAAGGGTGACGTCGGGTACGGGACGTGAGTCGATGCGTGAATCAGAGGAGGTATTCTTTTATTATGTTCACACTAGTATCTACGCGCGACCCATCGCGTCAGAGAAGCCCGCGCACGTCCTCCGCGTCCTCCACTAAATCCCGAGCCGTCGCCCCCGCGCTCGACCGTTTCGTCGCGTCCGCCCCGAGTTCCAACAACAGTTTCACCACCTCTCCGTGTTCTCCCCTCGCCGCGTGATGCAACGCCGTCTCCTCGTCCTCGTCCTCGGCGTCGACGAGCGCGTCCAGCGTCCCTCGCGCGCGCGCCCACTCCGTCAACGCTCGCGCCACGTCGACGTGTCCCGACGCCGACGCGTCGTGTAACGCCGTTCCACCGCACTCATCTCTCACCGCGACGTCCGCGCCGCCCACGCGCAAGAGCGTTCGCACAAAAGACAGTTTCCCGTACAGCGCCGCCGCGTGCAACGCCGTCTCGCCGTCGTCATTCGTCCCGTTCACGTCCTCCCCCGCGTCCACCGCCGCGCGCACGCGCGCCTCGAACGAATCGTCATCGACGTCCTCCCCGTCCTCCTCGCACGCCGCGAACACGTCGCGCATGCGCGCGCCGACCGTCGTCGTCGTCCTCGCGTCCACCGTCTCGCCCGACAATCGCAACGCCTCGAGCACGCGACGGTACTCGTCGTCGTCGTGCGCGCCGTCTTCGGAAGTCTCGCCGTCGCCACCGATCGACGCGTCTTCGCGCAGTCGTCTTCTCAGGGCGTCGCGCACCGCGTCCAGAGTCGCGCGCGCGTCGTCGTCCGACATGACGCGCGAGCCGATGGCGTCGATCGCCGACTCCCCACCGTCGTCGTCGTCGTCGAATTACGCGTTCGATGCGCGCGGAAAGGTGATCGTCGTCACTGGGGGCACGCGAGGGATCGGCCTCGGCATCGCGCGCGCGTTCGCGGAGCGTCACTCGGCGAAGCGCGTGTACGTCGCGTCGAGAAGCGCGCGGGACGGGTGGCGGTCGAGCGACGGCGTCGTCGTCGAGCTCGCGGTGGATTTATCCACGGTGGAGGGGGCGGAAACGTGCGCGCGCGAGATCGAGCGATGCGGGGACGATCGCGTGCACGTGTTGGTGCATAATTCCGGAACGTCCTGGGGATCAGCGTTGGAGACGCACGACGACCAAGGTTGGAAGAAGACGTACGCGCTCAACGTCGTCGGGGTGTTTCATCTCACGCGCGCCCTGTTACCGGCGCTCGCGCGGGCGTCGAGCGCGAGAGATCCGTCGAGAGTCATCATCATAGGGTCCACGGCGGGAATCACCCCGCAATCGTACCCGACGTTTTCGTACGACGCGAGCAAGGCGGCGGTGCACCACCTGGCGCGCAAACTCGCCGACGAGTTCGCGACGAGACGTAAACTCCACGTCACCGTCAACGTCATCGCCCCGGGGTACGTGCCGACGAAGATGAGCAAAGGTCTCGAAAAATACGACGGCGGATCGAGCGAAGACATCGTGCGCGAGCGCGTGCCCCTCGGTCGCGCCGGCACGCCCGAGGACGTCGCCGGCGCCGTCGCGTTTTTAGCGAGCGACGCCGCGTCGTGGATCACCGGCGTCGTCTTACCCGTCGACGGCGGGTTTCTCGC
>Ga0181571_10004411_pt1 | contig 10546 bp, 7 predicted proteins | sample 101ome_17_FD_132440 | JGI IMG/M metagenome (GOLD analysis project Ga0181571, IMG submission 132440) | Coastal salt marsh microbial communities from the Groves Creek Marsh, Skidaway Island, Georgia - 101407AT metaG (megahit assembly) | ecosystem: Environmental > Aquatic > Marine > Intertidal zone...
CCGCGACCGCGGCTATGAACGCCTTGGTGTGCTCCATGGCGTTCATGACCTTCTCTTTCCGTGCTTCATCGAGGGCGCTCATGGTCGCCGCTCTCGTCGCGCTCGACAGACAGTGCGGTTCGACCGAGAAGGCAGCTGCTCTCAAGCCGCTGTCGACTCTTCTCGGCGCGAAATCTCGGGCGCTGCAGTTTGTCACGATCGCGTCAGCAGCTTATCTTCGGGCGCACACCGAAGCGCGCGACTGCACGGCCGTCGCCCGCGTCGACCCCCCGACCACCGTCGATGTCCGCCGCTCTCTGCAGAGCCCACGTCGTCGCCGCCGCGGCGCCGCTCACTCGCCGTCGCCAAGTCGCCTCCCGCGGGAAGGTGCGTACACCGCCAGATCCGATGTGTCACGCGACCCGGGATCGATCGCAGCGGATGTTATTCCATTTTCAAACGCCCGTGACGATCACCTGACCGAGCGCCGACCCCGCCTTCGCGTCCCCGACCCAGGCGCCCGCCCTCGTCAGCGCCAAGCGCGCCACCCGCTCGCTCGTCATGGCCCGCTCGGCGCTGCGTAACCCCGAGGAGGTCACCAGCAAGGCGCCGACCCCGTCCGCCATCAGCGACACCGCCACCGTCGTCCTCTTCGACTTTGACGGCACGTTGGGCGACACCGAGACGCCCGCGATGATCGTCGCCTTCTGGGAGCTCGCGCCCTACTTCCCCGAAGCGTCCGTGGCGTACCTCTCCGAGGAGTGCATGCGAACCTACGTGCGCGACAACGCGGGCAAGGCTTTCGAGTTCATGGTCGACGTCGTCGAGGAGGATCGCAAGAAAGCGGGGCTGCCGTCCATCGAGGAGGTCCGCGCCGCCGGCGCCGAGGACCCCGCCGTCCTCGCGCACGTCAACGAGCAGCGCGCCAAGAGCGGCCTGCCCACGCTCGAGGCCACCCGAGCCCTCGGCAAAGACATCCTGACGCTGCAAAAGGACGAAACCGTGGAGGCGCTCGCCACGCTGGCGGTGCCGTGCCCAAACGTCCCGGGCGTCCTCGCGAACCTCGAGTCCCTCGGGTACGACTTCAGCATCGCCACCACCTCGGGCAAACCCAGGGTGCCCGTCAGCGTCGTCGCGTGCCGGTACGAGGCGTACTTCCCGCCGGAGAAGATTCACAGCGGCGAGTCCGATTTCGAACCGCCGCGGTTCAAGCCCGATCCTTCGGTGTACCTCCTCGCCGCGGAGAAGACGGGCGCGCTTCCGGGAAACTCCGTCGCCGTCGAGGACAGCACGTCCGGGGTGGGCAGCGCGGCGAACGCGCGGATGGGCCTGATCGTGGGTTACGTCGGCGGGTCTCACATCTCGGACGAGAACGAGGATGGGCACGCCGGGACGCTCATGGCGGGGTCGCGATCGGACGACGGTCGCGGCGCCGACATCGTGGTGAGGGACATGCGGGACCTCGTGCCGGTCGTGGAGCACTTCAAGTCCGTTTGCGGGAGCGGGACGAAGGAAACTGGGCCGGTGAAGTTCCCCAGGGCTCTCCTGGACGGACTGGTCGACAAGTACTGGGTCGACGAGGCCAGGGTGGCGGCGTGAGGAGCGGACGAAAAACGTCGAAAAGCCTAAACGCATATTGCCACCCCGAGGATAACCGTTTCCACGTACGAAAAAAACTGGCCATTATTTTATTTTAACCATAATTAAGAAAATCTGACTGGAAGGGCTGTTTGACGTCATTTCCCGAGCTTCATTTCCCGCTCGTTTATTCCTTCGAGAACCGCGTCGAAGGGCGACGTCACTGCGGCGCGCGCGTGCGTCGGGCCCGAGCTCGGGTTCAGCCCACACCGTCGGGCGGGCGATTTGTGGAAGGTTCGTCCGGAGCTAAAGGCCGGGGGACGTCGAGGGGACGTTCGTGTCCGCGACGGCGCGCGCCGATCATCGAGCGCGTCTCCCGCGATTCTTTCATCAGAGGGGGTAAAAATGGCGGCAGCAGGCGGCACGTCCGACCTCGACAGGATGATCGAGACCCTGCGGCGGTGCGAGGTGCTGAAGGAGAGCGAGGTTAAGCTCCTGTGCAGCAAGGCGATGGAAATTTTGGTGGAGGAGAGCAACGTGCAGCGGATAGACTCGCCCGTGACGATATGCGGTGACATACACGGGCAGTTCTACGACCTCATGGAGCTCTTCAAGGTGGGCGGCGACTGTCCCCAGACGAACTACCTGTTCATGGGGGACTTCGTCGACCGCGGGTTTTACAGCGTGGAGACATTCTTACTCCTGCTGGCGCTCAAGGTACGTCTCCGACGCACGTTCACCCCGCGCAATGCGCGGATCGCGCTCGAGGCGCGAGCCTCAAAAAAAACTCTTCGAATTCAACCCTCACCGTCCCGCGATTCCCGCGACGCGCAGGTTCGGTACCCCGACCGCATATTCCTGATCCGGGGTAACCACGAGAGCAGGCAGATCACGCAGGTGTACGGCTTCTACGACGAGTGCCTTCGCAAGTACGGCAGCGTCAACGTGTGGCGCTACTGCACCGACATCTTCGATTACCTGTCCCTCTCGGCGCTCATCGACAATCGCATCCTCTGCGTCCACGGCGGACTCTCACCGACGATCACCACCGTCGACCAGATACGGACCATCGACCGGAAGCAGGAGGTACCGCACGACGGCGCGATGTGCGACCTGCTCTGGTCCGATCCCGAGGACGTGACGGGTTGGGGACTGAGCCCGAGAGGCGCGGGGTACCTCTTCGGCGGCGACGTGTGCCAGCAGTTCAACGCGGCGAATAGCATCGATTTGATCGCCAGGGCGCACCAGCTGGTGATGGAGGGGTACAAGTGGATGTTCGACGAGCAGCTCGTCACCGTGTGGTCGGCGCCCAACTACTGCTACAGGTGCGGAAACGTCGCGGCGATCATGGAGCTGGACGAGAACCTGGAGAAGAGCTTCAAGGTTTTCGAGGCGGCGCCGCAGGAGGCGAGGGGAGTGCCCGCGAAAAAAGCGGCGCCCGATTACTTCCTGTGATTACTTCCCGTGACGCCCGCGCGATGTATTAACTGTATTCGACACTCGGACTTCCGGAGCGTTCGACTCTCAGCCTCCCCAGGGTGTTCGACCCCCGTCAGACCCCGGGGGCGCGCAATCCGCGCTCGTCCCAAAATTAAGAGTTAGCCAAAATAAGCCAAACCGCGTGTGCTCACCGCACGCGGCACAGCGTCAGGCCGTCGCCCACGGGCACGATCTGCTGCGTCACCCTCTCGTCTCTCGCTACCCGCGCGTTGAACTCCCTGATCGCCTCCGTCTGCTTATCCGTCACTTCCGGATCGGCTACTTTTCCGTACCAGAGGACGTTGTCGACGGCGATGAGACCGCCGGGTCTGACGAGCTTGAGCAGCTTCTCGTAGTACTCCCAGTATCCCCTCTTGTCCGCGTCGACGAATCCGACGTCGTAGTGCCCCGGACCGTCCCTGGCGAGCAGCGCGTCCAGCGTGGCCTTGCCGTCGCCCAGCCGCTCCTCCATCTTCGACTCGACCCCCGCGAGTTTCCAGTACCGTCTCGCAACCTCGAAGGACTGCTCGGACGTGTCGCACGCGACCAGGACGCCGTCGGAGGGCAGCGCGAGCGCCATCGCGATGGACGAGTACCCGGTGTACGTTCCGACCTCGATCACGCGTTTGGCGCCCATGAGCTCGATGAGCAGCGCCATGAGCTGCCCCTGCTCGGGCGGCACCTGCATCTGCGAACCCCGCAGCGTGGACGTCTCCACCCGCAGCTGCCGCAGCACCTCCGGCTCGCGCGTGGTGCCGAGGAGGTAGGAGTACAGCCTGGCGTCCAGGTCGATCGGGCCCTTGTTCCATGGGTCGTCCGCGGTGCCCCCGCCGTCGGTGGACGCCGCCGCGCGTGACACGTGGGACGCCGCGCGTGAACGATGCGCGCGGACGACGGCGGGGCCCGACCGCGGGGGCGACGCGAGCCGCGATCCCTGGCGGCGCGCGGCGCGGGCCAGGGATTGCGACGGGACGCGCGCGCAGAGGCGCGTGGCCACGGCCGCGACGGCGGCGACGGCGCGTGTCATCGCTGGAAACGTCGCGTCCCCGGCCCCTCTCCCGCGGTGTGCGGGGTGCCCACCTCGACGGGATCGAGGGTTTTGTCGGGAGGCGGGGAGGCGGGACCGTTTTCGCGGAGGTGGGATGCGTTAAAAAACGAAGCGACCCACGCGCGGCGGGGCACTGCGACCCGCCTCGCGCCCCGTCCCCTTCCGCGGCGGCCCACCCTCCGAAAGAAGAAGCGGCATCCATGAACGTCGTGTTCACGCAGGAGCAGCACGACGCCGCCGTCGAGTGGCTCGAGAAGCACCGCGAGGAGCTCGGCCTCGCCAAGGAACGTAACGCGGAGCGTCGCGCGGATGCGCGGAGGCTGCACGAGGAGACCGGCGGCTTCGGGTACTTCCCGGGGAGCGAGCGGCGGATGAAAAAGTTTTCGGACGTCAGCGACAGCGAGGACGACGCGGATGTCGACGACTTGGACGAGTCCGAGCTGGACAGGGAGCGGAGGAGGGTCAACGACGAGTTCAAGGAGGTGCGGCCCCATCGCGCCTCGAGATCGATCGAGACGTCGCTCGTGTGAATCTCTTCCAGCCTCCTCCGTCGCTTACCCGACGCGCGCGTCTCGCATCCCGACCCGAACCCCGCAGAAACTCGAGAAGATCGTCAAGATCGTCATAGCCAGTAAGAACGGCGACCACATGGACGAGACGATGCGGGCGCAGAAGGAGCAGTTCCTGGAGAGCATCCGCATGATCCGCCAGGATCCGCTCATCGCGCCAGACGAGCCCACGTATTTCTACCTGCGACCCTTCGACGTTTCGCCCGGGGATACCTCCAGGGACCACAAGTACGTGTACAAGTACGCGCTGACCACCGTGCAGGACGTGTGCAGGTCGATGGCGGTGAGTAACCCCCCCCCCAAACTCGCCGAATTACCCACGACGCGTACCGGAGTCTCCCCTGAAAACTCCCCATCACCGTCGTCGCAGAAAAAACTGAAGGTTTCGGCGGAGCGGGTCGACATCATCAAGGGAGGCAAGCGCATGGAGCGCGAACGGACCCTGATGGATTGCGGCGTGGGCTTCGGCTTCGTCCTCTACCTCAAGGTGGAGGAGGGCGAGCACTACATGGACCTCACCGGGGTAGTAGCGGAGGGCGACGGGGGCACCAGGGTCCGGGTGTCCCGCGTGAGGAGAAGCGAAGACGGCGGGTGGGTCGTCGTCGGCGCGGTCGAGGACGTCGACGAACCCGACGAGCGACGATAGACGATGAAATCGCATCGCCAACGACAAACCACTACGATATCCTCTCTCTCTAATCTTAGTCACTTCTCCTCGCGCGCCAACGCGCGGCTACGTCGCGACTACCTTCCGTTACCGGACTGTTTTTTCTCAATCGGACTTCTTTTTCGACACGCGCGCGTGCGTCACGACGCGGTCCACGCACAGCGCGCACAGCGCGCTCTGCGTCGCCATCCACGCCAGCGTCGTCGCGAAGAAGAAGTTGGCGTTCGCCACCCTGTCGACGATCCACAACCGCCACATGATCGGCGACAGCAAGGCGCTGACGACGTACCCGGCGCAGACGAGATACCCGATGCCCTCGGCGCCCGCCAGCCGCGTTCGAAAGAGCGGGAGCAACGCGAGGTATCCCGCGGCGTCGCCGAGGGTTGGATAGGGCGAGAACACGACGCACAGCAGCCTGGCGACGAACACGCAGAACACGGGTTCGTCCGCGCCGAGCCTGACGACGACCGGCACGCACAGCACCACCGGGAAGTAGTCAAACGCGAAGAGGAAAAAGTCGCGAAAGTTGTCGAACATCTCGGTGAAGAAGTACCAGAAGCACCCGAGGTTCGGCGAGAGGTCCTCGGCGACGAATCGGAAGCCGTACGTCGCGCGGATCCAATCCATCGGCGCCACCCCCGCGCGCGACATCACCGCCTGGCTCACCCCAACGAGCGCGACGACCCAGCCGACGATCCACGCGCAGAGGTGGACGAGCGCGTTCTTCTTCGCCTCCCCGTCCGTCCTTCGCCTCCCGTTCCCGTTCCCTGTCCCTTTCCCCTTCTTCCCCGTCCCGGTCCCGAACCCGCCCTCGCGCGCCATCGCGCGCGCCAGCGACGGCACCGTCAGCGCCGCGCACGTCGGATCGCCGAGGTACGCGAGCGCCGCGACGCCCGCGCCGGCCACGACGGGCGTCCCCTCGATCGCGCCGGCGACGGCGACGGCGAGCGATGCCGCGCTGAACCCCGCGGACGACGCCGCCGCGCAGGACGCGATCGAGAACGGGTTCGCGAGGAACAGGGCGGCGACCCACGCGGGGGACGCGGGTGACGCGGGTGACGTGTCGGCGCCGCGTCGGAACGTTCGGGTCGACGCGTTCGCGACGCGGTGGATCGCCGCGGCGATGACGAGGTCGGCGACGATGAAGGGGACGGACGCGACGAGGCCCGCGGGCGCGTTCGCCACGAGAGGGCCGATGAGCGCGAGGTAGAGCGGCGGTGCGTGCAGAACGCTGCCGCCGTACGGCGACTGACCCATTCCCCACAGCGCGTGGCCCTCGCGGATGCGCGCGAGGGCGTCGACGGGGGACGCGAGCTCCAGTCGCTCGCTCGCCGTTTCGGTCCACCCGAGGATCGCGAGGAGCACGCGCGCCAGGACGCCGGCTGCGGCCAGCGCGACCGCGTCGCGATCGCGCGATCGCATGTCGCGAGCCGCGGTTGTTCGGCGGACCCGCGATGGATGCGCGTCGCGGGGTGGCTCGCGCGGTGCTTTCGTCACAGGGGTCGCCCCCAACCCTTTATCAAAATTAACTTTTACAAAGTCGTCTGGATCTCTCATCGCCCCCAGGTGTTGCCGCCGCGCCCGCCAAACTTCCAGTCCTCCTTCTCGTGCGTCTCCCGCACCGCCGCGTCGCCCACGCCGTACTGCATGTCCACCCTGTACGCCTCGGGCTTCTCGCGCTCCACCTTCTCCGGCGGCGTCGGCTCCGGCCCCAGCTCGGGCACCGGCAGCCTCACCTTGGGCTTCGGTAACCCCGTGATGACGTCGTAATCCGTCTTCGTCTCAGCCTGGCGCATGTGGTTGATCTTGCCCGCCCTCAGCGCGGCGTTGCGTCTGACGATGTCGTCCTGGTACTTGAGCGCCTCGCCCTCGTACGAGTCCTCGTACTGGAGCGTGATGAAGTTGTATCGGACGCTGCTCTTGTTCCTCGTGGGCACCGGGCCCTCCTTCAGCTCGGCGAGGTGCTCATCTTCCCACTGGCCCTCCAGGTCAACCTTGTGCCAGCGCGCGGTCTCGCGCTGGTAATTAGCCTCGCGCTTGCGCTCGAAGTACTCCTGCGGGTCGTTGAAAGGTCGGAAGGGGCGTTGAGGCGGGGTTTCGCCGCGGAGACGGACGGGGAAGGCGTGGAATCGGAAGGATCGTCGGTACCCAAAAAAGGGCCGCGGTTTTCCTCGATTCGTGGCACGTCGGGTCGGCGCGGCGTCCGACGATGGAAGGCGGACGCTCGCGCGCGGCCGCCGCGGTCGACGCGCGTGTCGGTCGATTCAGGGGGTAAAGCGCCGCGCGTACCTCGCGTTCGAGGATCCTGCGCCTTCGATTCTCGTATTCCTCCTGCGCGGCGTTCGTGCCGAAGCGTTCCCCTTCCGAGATGAACGCGGCGGAGTCCTCGGGGGGTTGGATGATGTTCCCCGGGTTGTCGTATCTGTACGCGCCTCCCCTTCTGTGTTCGAGCCTGAGCTTCTCGAGCATCTCCTTGTCGTTGTTCGCCAGGCGCTCCTGGCGCGAGCGGGGCTCGACGTTGCGGAACTTGGGGCGCTCTCCTTGATCCATGGCGAGAGATGATTGACTGGCGCTGCGTCCCGCGTCTCGCTCGCTTCCCTGGCGGCCTCTCTTCCGGGAGAGGTGGGTTCGGCGCTTCGTTCACGCGGAGGGTTCGAGTCGCGACGCGATGATGCGACCTGGACGTGCGCTCGCGTCGCGTGTTGTGGCCCGCGCACCGTGCTCGAAGGTTTGACCACCTCTCCCGTTGCGACCGTCCCGTATACGTGTCCGACCATGTGAACGAATCGACTCAAGAATGACCCGTGCCTGCGCAGATCAGCAACGAGAGGCGCTGAACGCATGCCACGTCTCACAGCGCGACAAAACAACGCCAAAGCCGCTCGTGCCCATCGGCGCCCCGACACTCGACACGGGCGCACGCGCGCGACATGTCGACCACGATGAACGTCGCCGGCGTCCGAGCGCGTCTTCCCACGGCGGGCACCGCGCGCTCCTCCATCGCGGCTCCTCTCAGGGTCCACCGCTCGACCCGTGCCGCGCGCCATCGGCGTGGAAGCGCTTCGACGACGACGACGACGCGCGCGCGGATGGGCGGGGTCATGGACGTCACGAAGGTTGGCGAGGTTGCGGGAAACGCCGCGGTCGCGGTGGTGGAGGTGAGTAAGGCGGTTCGCATGCGCGGCGTCGAGGCTCCCGACGTCCAGAAGTCCTTCGTCGCCAAGGGAGGCGCGGAGGTGGACCGCGGCGGGCCCGTCGCCGTCGACGAGGAGGGCCTCCCGCTCGTCTACGACAAGACCGCCATCCAGGCCTTTTGGGATAAGCAGGGCGGCGCGCTGCAGAAGCGATGGGCCGAGTTCCTCGGCCTGTCCGTGCCCTTCCTCACGCGCGTCGCCACGCTGTCCATCACCGGCGGCGCCGCGGAGCTCGCGAGGAACGATCGCTCGCTCGCCAGGGACGCGCGCGTCATCATCGAGAAATTGGGCCCGACGTACATCAAGGCTGGGCAGATGATGAGCGTCCGTCCGGACGTCCTCCCGCAGGCGGCGCTGGACGAGCTCGCGGTGCTCCAGGACGCGGTCAAGCCCTTCGAGACCGCCGTCGCCATCGCCACCATCGAGAAGGAACTCGGCGGCCCCCTCGGACAATTCTTCGACGAGATCTCGGAGAAGCCGGTGGCGGCGGCGTCGCTCGCGCAGGTGTACCGCGCGCGTCTCGCCGGCACCGACACCTACGTCGCGGTCAAGGTGCAAAGGCCGGAGATCCTCAGCACCGTGAGCAAGGACCTGTACGTGCTGCGCAGGGCGGCGGAGGTGTACCAAGGTCTCATCGAGCGTTTCGCGCCGCAGCAGAGGACCGATTACGTCGCTCTGCTCAACGAGTGGGCGGTGGGCTTCTACACCGAGCTCGACTTTCTCAACGAGGCGTCCAACCAGCAGAGACTGCGAGACCTCGTGTTGGACCAGGAGAAGGTGAGCGGGGTGTACGTGCCCGAGGTGTACCACGAGCTGTCCACGCGTCGGGTGTTGGTGACGGAATGGATCGACGGCGTGAAGCTGAGCGACTGCCCGAAAGACGAGATCCGCGAGCTCATCGGCGTCGGACAGGAGTGCTTCCTCGTGCAGCTGCTGCAGGTTGGGTTCTTTCACAGCGATCCGCACCCGGGCAACCTGATGAAGATGGCGGACCCGACCGACCCGAGCAAGAGCGCGCTCGCGATTCTCGATTTCGGCCTGATGGCGTCGATCCAGCAGGAGGACATGGACACCATGGTCTCGTCCATCATCCACCTCGCGAACAAGGACTACCCCGCGCTGGTGGACGATTTCATCGACCTAAAGATCCTTCCCGACGACTGCGACAGGGCCAAGGTCATCCCGCTCATGGACAAGGCTCTGTCTCCGTACGTCAAGGGCGGCGGCGCCAAAAAGTACGAAGCCGAGCTCAAGAAGATGTACAACATGGAGGACGGTTCGCTGCAGTCCACCGCGGGCGGGTTCCAGGCGATGACCCAGGACCTTCTCACCGTCCTCAACGACATCCCGTTCTCGATCCCGCCCTACTTCGCCCTCCTCGGCAGGGCGGTGGTGACGCTCGAGGGCATCGCGCTCATCGGCAACCCCGACTACCGCCTCGTGATGGAGGCGTACCCTTTCGTCGCGCGTAAGCTCCTCCGCGAGGACAGGCCCGCGGCGCAACGAGCCCTGCAGGAGGTGCTGTACGCGTCCACCGCCGGCGGCGGCAGCATCCTGCAGGGTCGCAGGCTGGCGGTGATGCTCAACAGCGCGATGGGCGTCGTGGCGAGAGACGCGGGCGAGGGGGTGTTTGTCGACCTCGACACGATTCCCGAGGATTCCATCTCCCTCTCCACCGGCCTGAGGTACCTCCTCTCCCCTCGCGCCGAGGCGCTGCGCAAGGTGCTGGAGAAGGAGGCCGTGGGCGCCGCGGATATCCTGCTCAGGCAGGCTGCGAGGAAAGGAGGCGGGCGGCTCTTCGCGCAGCTCCCCCAGCCGCCCCAGCTCCCCGGTTTTTTCCCGTTTCAACTCCCCGCGTTGCCAAAGCCGGAGGACGTCCCGGGGCCGATGCTGGTGCCGTCCAGGACCGGCGGCGCCCCCACGCCGTGCCTCGCGACCCCGACGCAGGTGCTCGACGCCGCGGCTCCCAAGCTCACCCGCGAGGAGGAACTATTCGCCATCTCGTTGACGGACCTGGCGCAGGGTACGCTCG
>Ga0181571_10004424_pt1 | contig 10527 bp, 8 predicted proteins | sample 101ome_17_FD_132440 | JGI IMG/M metagenome (GOLD analysis project Ga0181571, IMG submission 132440) | Coastal salt marsh microbial communities from the Groves Creek Marsh, Skidaway Island, Georgia - 101407AT metaG (megahit assembly) | ecosystem: Environmental > Aquatic > Marine > Intertidal zone...
CGTACGTTCGTACTAAGGTGCAAGGTACGTACGTAAGGTTACAGTAACTGATAATCAGTAGTAGTCTACCTATCTACCGAACCCAGACATATTAACATAATTCCAAAATGCCACCTCGGGTACTGAATGAGAATTCAGTATATATTATGGAATACCTCATTCGTAAGGGTTTACACTCACGAATAATAATGAACGAATATTCGTACCTTCGAAGGTACCTTCGTACGAATGAAGGTACCTTCGAAGGTACGAAGGTAACTTTTAAGACGCGACACACCTCATCAGGAGCCTCAGGTCTTTCACGGTTATTGCAGTGTTATTGCGAGGCCTACCGTTCAACGCTGAAACCTTGTAGTTGTCATCACGATCTCGAGTAGAGCAAGTCCAACTACCCATCTCTCGCGTGGATTTTGAATACGCCTGAGTTGCGAACCGGCTCTTCGTCAGCCCACTGCAACAGACTGAGCTTGCTTTGGTCGTCCATGGGTTCAACTATGTTCATCGAGCTGCACGCTTTCTCCGCTGGTTTTCAACTTCGCGGGGCGCATATCGAAGCATCGCTCATCGGACTGAAAAGGCATGCGTTAACTAATCGATACAAAACGCAAACATCTATCAACTGCGCGAGCAATTCTGACAAGTCTTATCACGAACAACACAAGGTGGGGAGTCTTATTCTTCCTTACCCTATCGAAAGAGAAGAGTTCTGCCTTTGCGTATTCGCCACTAAACACCATATCTCCCAACGTCCTCAGCGTGGAGATAGACGTTCAGTCTTAAATGACAGTCAGCCCGACATAAATCACAAGCGTCGACACTTATATTTTGACGAGGCAACTATTACTGTTTCAGGTGGCCAGGGTGGAGATGGTGAAGCCTGGCAAACTTCAAAGACAAAAACCGTGAGGAACTTCAAATATAAATGGGGAACAAATTCCCAAAAGTTCATAGAGCTACCGGCAGCTGAGGCTGCAGATGGTGGCCGGGGTGGAAACGTTTACATTCGCGTTGACCGCACTTGCGACTCATTGCTCCATATCCACAAGAGGAAGTTTTGGCGTGCCAAAAAAGGGTACCACGGTTCGTCAGCGCCACACTCAATCCCTGGGAGAGAACGGCCTCGGTTAGCGCTGACACAAGAGGACCTTTACATCAACGTGCCTGCCGGAACTGTGGTACGACGCAAGCGCAGCGGAGAACTTATTGCTGATTTGACCAGCCATGGTATGGCAATATTAGTGGCAGAGGGCGGTGCCGGGGGGATCGCTGCACGACCTCCTCAGCAGATGTATTCACGCCGTCAAAAAAAGGAAAAGGAGATGGAAGCCAGCGACGTTGGACTTGGAATATCACCACGCGTCACAACAAGCGGTGAACCCGGAGAAGTGGTGACGTTGCAGCTACTCATGCGCGTGGTTGCGGATATTGGAATCGTAGGCCTGCCAAATGCTGGGAAGTCTTCTATTCTGAAAGCCATCACTCGTGCAACTCCGGATATCGCAAGCTATCCCTTCACCACGTTGATGCCAAATCTTGGAGTCATTCACTGCGAAAGGATTGTTTCCAAAAAGCTCATTGACATTGACCACGAGACATGTGCATTGCCTGTCATCGCTGACCTTCCTGGACTCATAAAGGGTGCAAATAAGGGAAGGGGCTTGGGACGTGCATTTTTGCGACACCTCCGTCGAACGCGTGCCATGCTCATCGTAGTGGATGCCTCGGGGCAGGATCCCGTATCTGACTATACTACTATCCGCGAGGAATTGAGACTTTATAACCCAGAATATATTTTGCGACCACATATCTTGGCGCTTAACAAGATAGATTTTGAGTGGGCCGCTTTGCGAGTCCAAGAGATCAAGGCAGAGGTTCAATCTCTCGAAGAGAGCGCTGTTGGACCGGCACCGATTGCGGTCCTTCCAGTGAGCGCGGCTTCTGGCTCTGGGATGGACATCCTTATTTCAGAGTTGATGGAAGCGATGCGACTTTGTGACGAGGAGCCATCTATTGTGAGGCGCTCTGCTATGGATTCACGTGATAGGTCAGATAGCATATGATAGTACAGTGCCACACCTCTGAATCTCTATTTTTTGTGGACGTAATGATGTGGATTGGCATACATATCTATGATTTTTTAATTCGCCTAAAAGCTAGTGTATGTGCATTCACACGTTTAAGTTCGCCGAAAACGTCGTCAAATTCTTGTAGTTGGTACCCGCTCCCGTATTTGGAATCTGCGCCTTCGGATTTGAAGTAAACTTCACTTCCCGGATATGCTCATGGGCTTGGCATCTGAGTTTGCTGAAAAAGCCGTACCGCACGAACGTACTTCTTTCCTTCGTAGTTGACTAGTGTATGCACTCTGTTTGCTTGTCTATCTGCTGGTCTCCGCAAACCTTTCAAAACATCTACTCCGGCGCTGTGAGTTTTCGCATTAAGATGATGGACCAAAGATTTTCACTATGTTTAAAAGCAGAAATCTAATTCTCATTCGTTTCTATTGAGATCTCGCAGATCCGAGCAAACAAGGAGGGTCAAGAGACGCTCGGTTACAAGTAAGGAACTGCGGCGACGTTTGTGGCCGCGTTCACGTGCCAAGGATCGGCGAGATGGCGGGTGAGCGCTGCAACTGGGCCCTCCAAGTTGTTCGCCTGAGCTTCACCAATAATACCAGCGAAGGCCAGCATCGCAACGCGGCCGTTGGCGAGCTCCTTGCGCTTCAGCTTCTCAAAGTCTGCGCCCTTCGAAAAGCCAGCGGGATCAAAAGCCCCGCCGGGATACATTCGTTTGGAACGATCAGTTTCAGAGCCACGCTTGGACTCAACATAAGCCATGACGAAAACCTCGACTGCAGCTATTGCAGGTAAGGGAAAAGGAACAGTGTTCCCGAGGTAGGTCTGCTGCGATTGGACCGGAGCTTCAACCCAGTTGATGCCCGTTATGATCTCAGCCCCGGCCGCCCCGGAAACGCCGAGCATAGCCCAACGCGCGTGTATGAGCTCAGCCTCCTGGAAACGTGCGAGATTTTCAGGCTCCTTGCCAAGACCGAGAGGATCGAAGCCGTAGTCACTGTCAACGTGTGAAGGATTTGTTCAGGTAAGTCATATTGGTTAGAGATATATGTAATGTTGCGTGAGACGCAGATGTGCGGTGCATCGTGGAGTTCTGTAGAAGAACATCAACAGAGTGCTGCAGTAATTATCCAGGCAAGTGCAGACGGCAGGGGTCGAACACACGATAAAAACAAGTGCCGGAGAACAGAAGGGGCCATGTCGTTCCATGATTTCGAAGGAGAAACATAGGGATCGCGCCATGCGCAGCTAAAATTTGTCCGCGCGGCACAAAAAGAGAAGACGCAATCGAATGATGATCAAGAACCGCACCATGGCATGGATCCATCGAGGTGGGAAGGCGGAGCTGAGCCGGGCATCCAAGTGGCGCGCATAGATACTTTGTTGGTCCCATTAGTGGTCTGGGTTGCAAGTCTCCGCCCGGCGAAAAACGAGGCGCGAGCGACGATTGGATTGTGAGAGATTAAGGCGGCCATTGCAATCAAAGAAGGGCGACGGGGCTTTCAGCGTGTTGGGGACTGCATCCAACAGTTGCAAGAAGTTGCAGATCCGGTCTCCTCGGTCCTGATTGGCTCCATTGGATTCGACTGCAGCCTCGAAGCGTGGCATTGGTTAACCATAATCAAGCTTTATTTTGTAATAGGGAATAGTACCGGAATAGTTTGCTGCTGCTTGCTTGGTTATTATTAGTTCAACAGTTTCAAAATTTTACCTTCGATTCGCTTCGTGTGTTTTTTATTTCGTGACGGGTTATACGAACGAACGAAGATGATATTCTGAATTTCAACCAAGCAAGCAGCGCAGGTCTGACAATATTTATTAAAGACCTTCCAGGTACATATGAAGGTACGAAGGTATCCATACGAAGGTATCAATGAACAAATGTCGGACCTGCTTGAAACTCGAGTTCCTTCGAAAATGATGAAGAACTAACGAAGCACTTATTTCCAGCTGTCGAACCTTACTTGTGTTGCTTGCTTATTATTATTTACTTGATTATTATATTATTGTATTACTTCGTACGTACGTTATCGTTTCGTAACTTCGAACGAAGATATCTTCGTCTATTCTGAATAATTTCAACCAGCAGGTGAGACATTTTTTTATCGAGGAGCACTCCATAAGAACATATATAGCACCTTATCGTTTACCATATATACGTATGAGTAAATAATGAACATATATATCTTCAATTACACACGTACGTAACGGTGAACCGACGTTCACGAATCAACGGAAAAAAATGACTCGAAGGTAAAAGTTATTAGCGCATTGGGAAATGAAGATGCGATTTCTCACTTCTGCGTCGTCTTGACATTGAGCACGAAGGGGGATTCATCATGGAGCCTTTTGGCTTCGTAACCCAACACGCCCACATCTTCATGTCCAACCTCCTGTCCATTAACACCGCTGTAAACCAACCTATCTATATCTTTGAGATTGTATTTGTGTTCGAGATGATTCCTCATCTTCGTGTCGAATGCATCGCCATCGAGAGCTACCAACGCCCATTCAACATTAGTAATAACCCCGTCGACGATGAACCTGAGCTGGACAGTTGTTATTCCCCTTTCTTCGGCGGCGGCAGCAACGAGTCCATCGCGACTAAACTCCGTTCGTTCATCCGCGGTTGTTTCTTCCTTGTTCAACGGCGGAATGATGAGGGAAGTGTGTTTCCAAGCAAGCAACATTATTTGAATTTTGGCGCGCTCGATCGCTCGCTCGATCGTACATACATATTCTTGAAATCTAGATTGGTATTTAATAAATACGAACGAAGATATATGTGATTAAAATAAGAAATAAAAATAAATATTATTACGAAGGTACCTTCGTTCGGTAGTTCTCAATAGTGTCACAAACACCTGGATGGAATCGTGAATCAAGAGTTCAGGTCTATTTTTTTCAGGGCTCGAATGGTGCGAAGCTGACCAATTCCGAAATACTCTCCATCACTCACATGGCAAATAGTCTATCATAGCTAAAAATATATGTTACCTTCACATCTGACTGACATTTCTGTCAGAGAGTTGTAACTAGGTCACCATACATACATACTCCGGATTCATATTCTTACGCCCCTTATTAATACGAAGGTATGAAGCAATCAAGATATCACTTACGAACGAAACCACTTAAAAATTATCATAAATGACAAAAACAATAATGGGTTGCGCTGTGATCTGATTGGCTGAGGCCAGGCTGGCGTATTGTTCAATTATTTCCTTCCTAATCGCGCGATGATATGACCCAGTTGGCGAGACCACCTAAGCCCTCACTAACGCTAACTTTCAAAGAATCTGCAAAACCAAGAGAACATGACCGCTTTCGTCGCTTCTAATACTTCTCTCAAGGTCCTGTCAACCCACCAAAACTTCAAGGCTTTCCTCGTTCTTGAACCCGATTTTCCCCGAAGGAACCCGGAAAGCCCTTATCCACTCGTCAGAAACCAAGTTTCCCCCGAGACATCGAAATGGGGCTACCGGGATTCTCCAGCGTACCGTGTAATTATTTTCTGACCGTGTAATCGTTTCAAATTGTGCTACCAGTATGGGTTCTGCGGTAACGTCGCCGGCTTGAAGCGCGGCAAGACCGTGAAGGTGAGCAACTAAAGTTATCCATTGGCTCGAAGCGGTTCCCGGGCATATTCGTGTTATCCATCCAATCAATCACCTGGTTAATGACATTATTGTAGGCTGCCGCCATCAACACTATGACCGAGGCTAAGGTTAAGGTCGCAATTAACGGATTCGGTCGCATCGGTGAGTTGTCGGAGGTTTTATCATTCCTCGTTGAACCGCTTTCTGGGAAGAAGACAAGGAACGTCCTGGTTTCCAAAAAGTCTAAGAAACCATGATTTCATTTCGGTCCGACGCGACCCTTGCAAACGTTGTCGTCTTTAGCTGCTAACGCACTCTTCTCTTCACCGTCGAAGGCCGCAACTTCGTCCGCTGTTGGATGTCCCGTGGTGCAGACACCACCCTCGAAGTTGTCTGTGTCAACCAGTCTGGTGGAGCCAAGCCTGCCGCGCACCTGCTCAAGTATGACTCCATCCTCGGCACTTTCGATGCCGATGTCAAGGTAGTCGATGATGCGACGATCACTGTGAATGGCAAACCGATCAAGGTGGTGTCTGATCGTGACCCACTCAACCTCCCCTGGAAGGAGATGGGTATTGACATAGTCATCGAGGGAACTGGTGTTTTCCTCGATGGACCTGGCGCAGGCAAGCACATCCAAGCTGGTGCCAAGAAAGTCGTTATCACCGCTCCTGCGAAGGGAAACGACATTCCGACTTACGTCGTCGGTGTTAACGCTGATCAGTACGACCCTTCTGCCAACATCGTCTCGAATGCGTCATGCACAACTAACTGCCTCGCGCCTTTCGCCAAGGTCCTCGACGAGAAATTTGGCATCATCAAGGGCACCATGACCACATGCCACTCATACACGGGTGATCAGCGTATCCTCGATGCATCGCATCGTGACCTCCGCCGCGCTCGCGCCGCCGCGCTCAATATCGTCCCTACTTCCACCGGTGCGGCCAAGGCCGTTGCCCTGGTCCTGCCCCAGCTCAAAGGCAAGCTCAATGGCATCGCCCTCCGCGTCCCCACTCCCAATGTCTCCATCGTTGACCTAGTGTGCAACGTTGAGAAGAAGGGCGTCACCGCAGAGGAAGTAAACGCCGCCTTCAAGGAGGCCGCCGATGGTCCCATGAAGGGTGTTCTCGCTATCACGGAGACACCATTGGTGTCCGTCGATTTCCGCTGCTCGGATGTTTCCACTACTATCGATGCTGCGCTCACCATGGTGATGGGCGACGACATGGTCAAGGTCGTCGCCTGGTACGACAACGAGTGGGGCTACACTCAGCGCGTTGTCGATCTCACCCACATTGTGGCCAAGGGCCTCATTGAGGGTGGAGACGTCTCCGCTGACCCGATGGATGCCCTCTGTGCTGACGATCCCTCAGCTGAGGAGTGCAAGGTTTTTGATTAAAAGACCAGTTGGTTGACCGCATGGTTCCTATTTTTCGAAAGCGCGCAGCTGGCCGCTAAATAGTTTCAATTATGTATTTTGATCGGAGTGCACTTCATGAATCTAATCGCGCCCTGATTCTTTGATATGCGCGTGACAACAGCACTTCCGAGAATTTCGGTGGCAGTCCCGCACTCATTCTTTCACAAGATCAACACTTTTCGGTCAACTCATATTTGAATATTTCTACCAGGCATCGTCCATTAGTCTCAGTGAATGCCCGAACGAGTGCCGCGAACCCCTCTCCTCTAACCTTAAACATTTTCCGCTTTAAACGCCGGGTTCAGTTGACTAGTAGCAGCTTCTCGTCTATCAACAATTTGTAAAAAACTGACATGCTGCGCGTCTTGGCGTGAGGGAGACCACCAGCCGAAGGGAAAAAAAGCTTATGGAGGAATCCTAAACGAGGACTTCCACGGTTGGGTACTTCAAGGCGCGGTGGACGAATCGCTTCTTAGCTTCATGCAGTGTGCATGGCGATGCTTGATGTCATGTTGTGCAAAAGCCATCTTGGATGAGAGAAACCTGAACCGTCAATCGGGGTTCCACCACTTGAAGCCACGCTGCTGCTCATGATGTCAATGACAGACAATGGGGAACGCCCGACACCTTCATCTGCGTCCCTTCTTTTCTCAGAACCTGTGAGACTAAGTGGTGACATTGTAGGACCTTGCATTTCTGGCGAAAGTGATGGGTAAAAGACATGACCAGCCCCTAAGTTGACTGGCACAATACCGCCGAGGTGTCCAGCAGAATACTTGGCAACAGCGGCGACGTCACACAGCGCAGGTAAAATCCGGCATCGATTGAAGTTACTATTCAAATCATGGTCTGAGTCCATGTGCAGACGTGTGCCCATTCTCGGTATCAGAGAAAATCCCATGGTGACCTTATGACCTGTGTCCGCCTGTTCCGTCGCAGGTGTGTCAATTTCAGTTTTGCACCTTTTCTTGGCGGATTGACGCGTTTTAACCACCCAAGTCGCTCCAAGGATTGCCACCCTTTCACATTTTGGAGCCAATTTCAAAACGGCGTATCCCAAGGCGCAGATATCTTGTCTGCAGACGAAAAGCTGCATGCAGGGTCGTATCCAATGTGTTTGTTGCATCTCGCCTGAACGTGAACGTGCCGGTAGAGTGAAGGTAATAACGTGGATTGACATTTCCACCTCCAGCATATTTTTAAGAAGCCTTGCAGCAGCAGCTGAGGTGACTGGTAGTCTGACGTGCGCCATGAATCCTGTGCATACCCTGGGAATTAACGTTTCCGTACCCCACAAGGAAGCTAGCCACTCTTGCGACCATACGGCAAGGTCATGATTGTACCTCAAGATCACCCTTTCGCCAACCCTTCCTCGAAAGAGCAACGCGTCATACACTGCAATCAAAGGGGTATAGTCGCGCGTACCAGTATACTGAAAACGGTGCTCAAAGTCTGACAACCCATGTACAACAGCTGGATCAAAATAAGTAGATGGAGAATTAGAGCAAACAGCTCCGACAGCCGGTGGGTGCACATCATCTTGTAATCGGTTGGTCACCCAAAGAAATGCACTGCCTTTCGGACTGAACAACCATTTGTGTGCGTCGGCCATGAAATATGTGACTCCTGCAGCCTCCAGAGCATGGCAGTTAAGTGGTACTTGACCCAGGACGTGAGCTCCATCAAGAAGGCACGGAATACCACGAGCTTTGCATGTGTTGGCTAACGTGAAGATTGGCATGATTACGCCGGGACAAGATGATATGTAGTCAAATGTAACGAGGGGAATACGTGAACCTCTTTCAGCAGTGGCATCAATTATTTGTGCAAGAGCTGACTCGAGAGAGTTTCCATCAGGACCGCACGGCCCTGTTTCCCGCCCAAAAAATTCCACCTCAATTGTAATGACTTCTGCACTTGCGTGTTGAGCGTAGTATTTGATGCAGTTTTTCACCATCCCATACGCGGTGCTAAGGCAAATAATTGTATCGCCTGGGCGAATACCGACTGCGCGAAGGATTGAGGTAGTTGCTGCTGTGCAATTTTCAACCAATGCAACATCCTCCCTCCTTGCTCTGATGTATTCGGCGAGTTTTAGCCGCGCCGTTCTCATCATCTGCGCCGCTTTGCTGAGCATCCATTCGTGTGGGCACGACTCGCACTCGACGTGATATCTCCATTGCTTCGACAGTACCTGATAACAAAATAATCACTTATCCTAATCAGAAGGATCTTCGAAACAACATGGGATGCTTACGAAGCGAGCACCGGAAAATGTTGATGCAACCGGGCCCAATGGTTAGGCAGGAGCCTTACTAAAACTTACCTCTCGAACCGGGGTGCCAAAAGATGCGTTGAAGTTAAGAGCGTCACGCCGGACAAGAAAGATGTCGCGCGTTATTAGAGGTTTGGAGAAGCTTTTTTCACCGATGAGTTCTGGCGAAGACAAAGAGTGCGAAATGCCTGACCGTATTGCACAAAATTCCCGTACAATATCGTCGCCCGGTCGTCGAAATTTTGATGCAGATGTTTCTACGAGTCCTGTGGAATCATCGGTGGTTTGAGGGAACACGGTACAGTATCCGTGTTGGCTGTGAACACGTTCCATCGCGGAACCTGCACGTTGGGTGCATCTCATATTCAAGCTCGATTACGAGAACTACGACCTTGTTCAGTTTGAATGGTGTGTTTTATGATGGTTCCGAAGGATACTGGTGGGCCTGCGTAACGTCGGCGTTGTGGTCAGCTTGCTCACTGGCGGGTGCTTCAAACGTCACTTCTTCGAACAACTGACCAATCAAAAATCTCGAATAACGCGCCAACAGAAAGTCATCGGATTCCCGCCACAAGTTAAGACCGCTGGTCCCCCAGGCCGGGGTAGTAGTCAGGTGACTTAGGCGTCGCAGCTCACGACATGCCGAGTCATAGCGCGCGAAAGTCGGCGGGGATGATGTGCTTATCGCGATAAGTCACCAAGCCTCGGGGTAGGGGTTATATGCGCCATCTCTCATGAACACGTCGCGCGCGGCCACGCAAAAATCCCAGAGCTAGCTAGCTTATTACCTTCATTCGGTATTCTGGATATTTTCAACCAGCAGGTTGCTTGGGCACACCCTAACGAAGATATTGAAATGATAAGTTATCACATGATAGACTATGATATCACCTACCTTTATTTATTATATATTTAACTTTGGAGCTAAAGGTAGCATTGATTTAATCGTCATATGGTAACATACTCATCAAATTCACGTTCCAACGTTAAACTCAGACTTATCATCGTTAACCCTAAGCGATAACTTATTATGGTATTATATCGCGAGATAGTGCATCGCTTAGGGTGGCCCAACCTGGTTGAAATCCAGAATACGAAGAAGGTAAATAAGACAGAATATGATAGAATGTGGATACCTTATATTATTATAATTAAAAG
>Ga0181571_10004438_pt1 | contig 10513 bp, 3 predicted proteins | sample 101ome_17_FD_132440 | JGI IMG/M metagenome (GOLD analysis project Ga0181571, IMG submission 132440) | Coastal salt marsh microbial communities from the Groves Creek Marsh, Skidaway Island, Georgia - 101407AT metaG (megahit assembly) | ecosystem: Environmental > Aquatic > Marine > Intertidal zone...
CCCGCCGGCGCCCCGGTCGTCCGACGCCACCGAATCCGAATCCAAACGCCCCCCCGCCCCCGCCCGCGTCGTCGATAAACCCCTCCTCCTCTCCTCCGGACGCGCCCTCCCCCCGCTCCGCGTATTTCGGGCGCATGATCTCCTTGGTGGTGACGTCGCACAGGAATATGCACACGTGCGACGCGGCGAACAGGGAGAGGCACGACATGACGCCGTACGCGAACCCGCACAGGACGAGCGCGACGACGGCGGGGTCTCGCCACGCGCTCGGGTCCGCGGGCCACCCCTCGCGCCCGAGCGCGTCGACGGAGGCGAACAGAAGCGTCAGGACGAGCGCGGAGACGACGCAGAGGAAGAGCACGAACCACCGGTGGTTATCTCGGCCGACGCAGTTGCCCAGCGCGCCGCAGTGGTGGTCGAAGCGGCGGACGCACCAGCCGCACTCGCGGCAGTGCGCCGCGCGCGGCGGCCGCCACACGCGGCACGCGCGACAGTACCGCTCAGCCTCGGACCAGTCCCACGCGCGAGGGGAGGAGACGGAGACGCCGGCGGCGGTCTCGGGGTCGGCGTCGTCGTCGGGGCGGCCGGCGCCGTAGCGCGTGCCGCCGAGCCCGGAGCGCCGCGGGGTTTCCGCGGGGGGGAGTCTCGCCCACTGGTTCGTCCGGGGGTCGCGACGCACTCCCGCGTCGGCGAGGGACGGATCCGAGGAGGGGAAGGACGGATCCGATCCCCCCTCTCGGGCCGCGGGCGTCGCCCCCGCCGCGGCGGCCGACCCCCCGCTCTCGGCGGCCGCGCTCTCGGCGTGCGCGGCGTCGAGGCGGAGGATCAGGGGGTCGTCCTCGGCGTTCGGGGGGATGACGCCCGGGTCCAGCCGGTTCACGAGCACCAGGGCGAGCGCGCTCAGGGCGAACGACGCGAGCACGAACGCGCGGAGCTCGTCGCTCGCGTCCGCGCGCGGGAGCGGGAGCGCGAACCCCGTCGCGGTGATGCACGCGAGCCAGGCGCCGACGCCGAGGGGCGGACCGTGCGTCTCCGACCACCGACGCGCGGGTCGTCGGGACGACCGAGGCGGCGACGAGATCGGGGTGCCGCGCAGCAGAGGCGCCTCGGACGAACGCGACCCGCCCGCCTCGGCGACGTCCTCGCCGCCCCGAGCGCGCATCGCGGACGCGTCGCGCGCGCGCGCCGAGCCCGCCGACGGACTTCTTCCTCCCTCGCCGACGCGCGCGCGGCGCGTCGTGGCGCCGCCGACGAAGATGACGTCGGGCCTCGTGGTCGAGAGACGCGATGGCTGATAATACGTTGCAACACGCGAAATAATAAACGCCTCCCGAGGTGCGAGACGAGACGCCGCTCGCTCGATTTTCCCCCCGTGTGTCCCCCTCGCCCGTCATCACACGTGCAGAGCCTCGGCGATGGGTCTCGAGAGGGATAAGATCTCGAACGGTTCGACGCCCTCGACCGCCTCCGCCGTCTGCGCGCACGAGTCGGTGAGGAAAAACTTGGTGAAGCCCTGACCCCCGGCCCCGCTCGACGCCGTGAACTTCTTCCAGCTCTCCCCCGGGAACACGCCGTGCGTGACGTACGCGCTCACCTTCGCCGCGCCCAGGCGGCTCAGGAGCTTCTGGCACTCGATGAGCGTCCCGCCGCTCTGAACGAGGTCGTCGACGATGACGACGTGCCGCCCCGCGGGCTCCCCCTCCTTCAGCCGCACCTTCCTCTTATCCCCGTCCCGCACCTTCGTGCACACCACCTCCTCCATGCCTCGGAAAAACCCGTGGAACCGCTTCCACGCCCCCTCGTCCGGGTACGCGATGACGATGTTGTCCGCGTCCTCGCAGTTCGCCAGGCGGTTCAGCAGGAGCGGGATCCCCGACTCGAAGCACGGCAGGATGTTATCGCCGAAGTAGAAGCGCTCCTGTAACGCGTGAATGTCGAAAATCAGCGTGCTGCACGGCCCGCCCCGGGACGGCGGGACGTTGCTCAGGATCCGCGCCAGCGTCACCGCGGTCGCCACCTCGCCCTCGCGCTCGACGCGCTCGCTCGTGCCCGTCGGAAAGAAGGGCAGGACGAGCGTGAACGACGCGACGAACATCTTGGGCAGCGAGTAAATGACCGAGAGCTGCTCGAAGATCACCTCGGGGGAGTGGAACGACGCGAGAAACGCGACGTGCCGGTCCCGCACCCCGTACGCGTCGTTCACGAACAGGTCCGGGAACCCGTCCGCGAACTTCCGCCAGTCCACGTCGCCGAGCTCGACCGACGAGCCGCCGACGTCCTCCGCGGCAATCTTCTCCGCCAAATCTTTCATCTCCGGCGCGTAAAACAAGACGGGGTACTTGCTGTCCTTGTCCAGCCGCTGAAGCCGCGGGAGCGCCATCGACCGCACGTCGCGGTCGATCGCGTCGCGGTCGCACGCGAGCAACCGCGAGGGGGCGCCGGTGACCGCGAGGCCGCCCTTTCGCCGCGCCCCGCTCGACGACGACGACGATTTCAAAGCGCCACGACCGCTCGACGGGGCCGGGGCGGGCGTCCGGGCCGCGGCGTCCGCGGCCGAGGCTGCGCTCGGCGCGACCGGTTCGGCCACGGCAGACGACATGGCGGCGCCCGCGATGGCGACGTCCTCGAGGTCGATCGTGGACGAGGCGATCTCGGCGTCGGCGGCGGCCGCGGATGCGTCGGACGATCGGTCGGTGATGGCGCCTCGCGGTCCCGAGGCGCGTCGCGCGCGCGTCGCGGCGTCCGCGGCGGTGCGCGCGAACGCGCCGCGTGACCGCCGCTGAGCGGCGGCGGTGCCCTCCGCGGGGGCGCGGAGGGCGACCGTCGGGCGCCGGGCGCCGCGACCGGGCGCGGGCGCGAGCGGGGGACGCGCGGCCGAGCACGCACGAGCGCCGCCTCGCGACGCCACTTGGCTGCTCGCGCGGACGCCGCCGGACGCGAGACGCGCCGTCGCGCCCGGCGCCGGACGCGCGCGCGTCGGAACCGCGCGCATCATCGCCGCGAGTCCGACCGAAACCGCCTCGGGACGAATCCCCCCCCGATGCGTCGCCCGCGGCCGAGGCGCGAGCACGACTGCGTCGCCGCGCCGACCACGGCAGCTCCTCCTGGGGCCTCAGATTGTTTCGTCCTCGAACCGCGTGCGGCGGAACTTTATCCGGTTCGTTCAAAACTCTCTTTGGACATTATTTTTCGAGCAAGGAATCCTTTGTGCCGTAGTCTCCAAAAACCGTAAATCGGCGCCGACAGGGACGGATCTCTGACTCGGCACGCTGCTCGGAAACGGCGGACGACACTTGCTAAAGGGAAAATCACTCATGTCTCACTGACGATTTGGACGAAAAAAACCTTCGTGGACTACTTGTCGTTCAAGAATTCGCTCTCGTCACCGCGCGTCTCCCTGCGTGAGGAGGTCCTTCACGTTCGAAAGCCTCGTCCCCAACGCGTCCAGGAAGTCCGCGGTGACGATCGCCGGCGCGTCCGCGTCTTCGCGCCCGCGCTCCCGCCCCGCCCCCGAGGGCGCGCGGTGGTACGCCCGCGCGTACCCGCCCGCGACGACGGCGGCGCGAACCTCCTTCCGCGGCTCCTTCTTCTCCTCTCGAACGAGCGCGTCGCGCAGGGACGCGAGCTCGCGCTCCGCGGCGAGCGCTTTCGAGCGCCACTCCGAGACCTCCGCCCTGGCGTCGGCGACGGCGCGCGCGCCGTCCCTCGCCGCCGCCTCGAGGCGCGCCTCCGCCGCCTCGGCGCGCGCCCTGAGATCTTCCGCCGCCGCCGCCGCCTCCGCCGCCGCCGCCGCCGCGTCGCCCGCGGCGGCGAGCCTCGCCTCCGCCTCCGCCTGGGCCTTCCTCGCCGCGCTCTCGCGCCGCGCGACGGCGCGCGCGGAGGCGTACGCCGCGTCCAGCGCCTCGACGGCGGCGGATTCGGCGCCGCGAGCCTCCGCCGCTTTGGCCGTCGCCTCGGCGAGCGCCCGGGACGCGTCCGCGCGCGCCGCCGCCGACGCCTCGAGGCGCTTCTCCAGCGCGGCAGCGCGCGTCTCCGCCGCGGCGGCGCGCGTCGCCTCCGCGCGCGCCACCTCGGCCATGTCGCGGTCCGAGACGTCGTCCTGGGCCGCGAGAACCTTGGTCAGGCGCGCGTCGCGCTCGCGCGTCTCCGCCTCGGCGGCGTCGGCGCGCGCGAGCGCCTTGGACGCCGCCGCTTCGACGGAGGAGGCTAAATTCTCAGCCGCCTCGGCGCGCGCCGCGCACGCGCGCTCCGACGCCTCCGCCGCCTCCGCGCGCCGCGTCGCGTCCGAGGCGGCGCGCTCGGCCGAGTCCGCGCGGCGGCGCAGCTCGTCCACGAGCTTCGCGACGTCCGCGGCGGACGTTCGAGAAGATGACGCCGGCGAAGTCTTCTCCGCCTCAAGCGAATTCTTCTCCGCCTCCAGCGAACGCTTCTCCGCCTCCAGCGAACTCTTCTCCGCCTCAAGCGAACTCTTCTCCGCCTCCAGCGAACGCTTCTCCGCCTCAAGCGAACTCTTCTCCGCCTCCACCCTGGCCCTTTCGGATTTCTCCGCCTCCAGCGCCCCCTTCAGCGCCCTCACCGCCTCCTCCGCCGCGGTCGCCGTCGCCGCCGCCTCCCTCTCCCGCGTCTCCCTCTCGTCGCTCCCCTCTCGCTCCATCTCCGCGACGCGCGCCTCGAGCGAATCGGCGCGCGCGTTCGCCGCTTTTGTCGCCTCCTCCGCGTCTTCAGCGCGCGACGTCGCCTCGTTCAGCGCGTTCCTCGCCTCCGCCGCGGCTCGATCGTCCTCGAGCGTCACGCGAGATCGGCGCTCCGCCTCCTCCAATTTCAGCTCCGCCTCGCGGAGGCTCTCCCGCGCCTCCTCGCGCTCCATCGCCGCCCGCGACGCCGCCTCCGTCGCCGCCGCAGAGGTCTTCGCGCCGCTCTCGGCACGCGCCTCCGCGGATTCCCTCGCCACGCGTTCCTCCTCGAGCGCCCTCCGCGCGTTTTCGAGTTCGAGCGACACCTTCTCCCGCGCCGCCGCCTCCGCCTCGGCGTGAGACTCCGCCTCACGCATCGACGCGATCCTCGCGTCGCGATCGGCGACGGCGTCCGCGAGCTCGGCGAAGTTCGCCTCCGCCGCGCTCGCGCGCTCTCTCGCCTCCCTCGCCTCGGCGCGCGCGGACTCGAGCGCTCGCCGCGCCTCCGCGAGCTCGCGCGAGGAGGACTCCGCCCTCGCGCTCGCCGCCGCGAGTTCCCTTTCGAGCGCCTCCTCGACCTCCGCCGACCGGCTCGTCTTCTCCTCGACGACCTCCGCCGCCTTCGCCGAGATCGACGCCTCGGCTTCCGCGGCGCGCCGCTCGGCAGCCTCCCTCGCCATCTCCGCCTCCTTCCTCGCCGAATCGGACGCGTCCCTCGCCTTCGCCGCCTCGCGCGCCTCCTCGGTCGCCGCCTCGTTCGCCGCCTCCGCGTCGCGGAGCTTTCGGCGCAGCGTCGCAATCTCATCCGCCGTCGCCGCGGCCAGCGTCGCCGCCATCCGACTCTCGGGGCTCTGTCCGGGCGCGCGCGTCGCCTCCATCGCGCGAAGAGGAGACGCCGATGCCGATGCCGAGGCGCTCGGGGGTTTCGCCGGCGGTTTCGCGTCGGCGTCGACCGAAGCCTCGAACGCGGAGACCCTCTCCTTGACGCCGACGGAGCGCTCCGGCGGACCGACGATCTCGTCGGGGCGGGAGGGGCCCACCTCGTCCTCGAATTCGGAGGGGGACATCGGCTGGGGAATATCCTCGGGGATTTCCTCCTCCGGGATGTCCTCCTCTCCGATGGACTCGAGCTCCGCCGCGTCCCGCGCGGGACTCCGCGGGTCGGGCTCCGGATCCGAGTCGGGCTCGTCGGGATCCTCAAACGCGCGCTTCGTCGGCGGCGGCTGCTCCGGCTCGGGCTCGTCGAAGGCGTCGTCTCCCTCCCCGTACCTCGGCGGCGGGGCGCTCACATCCTGCGGCTCCCTTCCTTCCTCTTCCGCGCGCGAGTCTTCGATTATCTGCGCCACCTGACGCTCGAGGCAGTCGATGATGGCGACGACTTCGTCCTCGTCGCCGTGGATGACGAGGCCGACGACTTTCTCGCCGGTGACCACCTGGAGCTTGAACGTGCCGGGGGCGGAGATGCCCCACTGCTGGATGCGCTGCAGCGGGAACGACCCAAGCACCTTGCCGTCGATCTTAATCAACTTGATGCCGCTCTTGCTGACGAACACGTCGAGCTCAGCCTTGAGGTTGCCTGCGCGGGGAAGGGGGGAAATCTCGGCGATGAGCGACGACGCGGAGGGCCGCGGGGGGGGGGGCGTGGAGTGCGCCGGGGAGGGTGGCCGCACCTTTCGAATCCTTGAGGTGCGCCCGGAACTCCTCCACCCGCTCCGCCATGGCGTCGGAGGGACGTCGCGTCCCGCGAGAGACGCGGGGGCGACCGCCGCTGAGCGTCGTCGCGCGCGGGGCGAACTGCGCGTCGTTCTCAACGGGCCGTTTTAGTGAACTGACTCGGGACGGGAGTCGTCGTCTGGGAAAGCGCCTACCAGACGAGGAGAGGAGGACTTCATCACGACCCGACGGGGACGCCCCTGAGATGAGTGGGGGAGCGCGCGTTCTTCGTGAGCGATGGGGACGACATCGGGGGAGGATGAGGCGCGCGTCCTCTCGCCCCCCGACGTGGAGGATTTGCTGGTGCGTCGGCGCGTCCGCTCGAAGCGACGGTTCCCGCCCCGCGCGAGGATGCGAGCACGTACGTACAACTTCCCGCGTCGCGACGCCGACTGACCCTTCCTTCCCCTCCCACCCGCGGCGCAGATGCGTTTGGCGACGGAGCAGGAGGTGTCCCCGCTCTCCATGGACGCGGCGTACGATCCGGACCCCGCGTTAGACCTCGGTCCGCGCCCCATCGGCGGCGAAGGCCCCGTGACGACGTACGCCACCGTCTTGCTGCGCGCGATGTGCGCGAGCGAGGAGCCGTCGTTAACGCCTCGCGAGTCCGTCCAGTGGGCTGCGTACACCGCCGTGAAGCTCCTCGCGCCCCTCGTTCTCGCGCACCCCGACCCCGCGACGTTCGATCCCCTCGTTCGCGGCATGTGTGACGTGCGCACGCGCCCGCCGGACCCCGAGTTGCCGTGGTTTCCCATGCGATGCGCCATCGGCTGGTTGCTCCTCGCGGAGCTTCGCAAGGATCCGCCCGCGGCGCGTGACGCCGCGGCGGACGCCGCGGCGGAGTGGGCGGGTGACCTCGCGAGGCGCATCGCGGAGGAACGCGTCGACGAAGCCGCGGCCCCCACGGACGCGTACGCTCTGACGCTCTTCGGAGACGTTCGGGCGACGCTCGAAGGTTCCGGCCGAGGCGTCGGCGAACGAGAGCTCCACTTTTTCTTTCCGCGAGGGGGTGACGCGTAGCGTAGATTGACCGCGCGACGTCGCGCGCGCGTAGGAATAGAAGATATCGTAGACCGCGATGACATGACGCGTTTCGTGTTTCGCTTCGGGAGCGGGTTTTCGCGCCGCGACGTGTTGCGATCGGCTCGTCAGATGGACTTATTGAACATGCGCAAGCGGTCTCCGAAGGAGAGATCCTTCGGGGAAACCGGAGACTCCGCTTCGCCGGGGTCGTTCGCCTCGGCTCGCCCCGACGCCGCGCCGGACGCCGAGCCGGTTTCGGGTTTCGTGTTGATCCGCGAGATGCCCGGTTTCGCCCCCCCCGCGACCGGCACCTTCGCCGGCGACCCGCCCTTGGACCCGTCGCTTTTGGAATCGGGGGACCCTCGCGCCGAGCGCGCCGCCGCCGCCGCCTCCGCGGCGATGCGCGCCTCGATCGCCGCCTTCGCGCTCGTCGGCGAAGAAGACGACGTCTGAGCGGCGGCGGCGATCTCAGCCGCCGCCGCGTTCGCCCGAGCCTTCGCCCGCGCCCGTGCCTCTTCCTCGATCCGCGCGTCCTCCGCCCGCGCCGCCGCCTCCGCCGCCGCCGCTTCGTTCGCCGCCGCCTCCGCCGCCGCCGCGTCGCTCGCCGCCGCCGCCTTCGCCGCCGCCGCGCCCGCGGCGCCGGATCCGGCGACGACGGCGCCGAGCGCCTCCATGAACGTCTCGTTCAACTCTTCCGAGAACGGCAGCGTCTTCGCCGTCTCCTCGAGCGAGCGCGTCGTCGCGGGCGACCCGTCCGGCGGCGGCGGGGGCACCGCGTTCGCGTCGCCGGCGACGTCGACGTCGTCGCCGTCGCGCAAAGAACCCGCCCCGGGCGCGACGAGCGCCGCCTCCGTCGCCTCTTGTTCCTTCAGGTACCGCTCCCGGATCGACGCCGAGTCGACGGCGAAGTCGCCGAGGCCGCCGGCGGCGGTGGGCGGCGCGAACGGTACGCGCGCGTCGATGGGCGCCGGCGCGCGCCGCGGCGAGGGGCCGTCCCCGTCGGAGGGCTCTTCCCTTTCCGCCGAGGGTTCCACGGGCGGGGGCGGGGGCGGCTTCGTCTCCGGCGGGCTCGCAGTCTCCGGAATCGCCGGCGGGCTCTCGTCTCGCGCGCCGTGGGCCCTGACCATCGCGTCCGCCTCGTCGACCGTCGGAACGTCGCCCGGCGCGGGGGCGCTGACCGCGGCGAGCGGATCGACAGGGGACGCGCTCGACCCCGGGAACAGAGACGAAAACGCCGCGTCGTCCGCGTCGTCCGCGCGCGAAAGCGAAAGTGAAAAAAAATCCCCCGGCGAAGGCGCCGCCGCTGGCGCCCCCGCCCCCGGCGCCCCTCTCCCCCGCGCGTCCCTCGCCGACGCGGAGACCCCCCCGGTGGCGACGGGCGCTTCGCGAGCGGGTTCGTCCGCGCGCCCGAACGCGTCTTCGATCGCGCGCACGCCGCGTCGATCGCGCGGGAGGTCGTCGAGGGCGACGAGGTCGCCGAGGTCGCCGAGGCGATCGCGCCGGGACGATCCCGAAGGCCCCGGGGACCCGACGAACGCGTCCCCGTCGCCGAGCCCGACGGACCCCAGCGGATACACCCGGGGCGGGGGCGGGGGCGGGGGCGGGGGCGAGGGCACCCCGCCGCGACCGCTCGCACCGCTCGCGCCGCTCGGACCGCTCGGACCGCTCGCGCCGCTCGCACCGTCGCCGTCGTACCCGAAGAGCGTCCCCGAGGCGGAGGCGAACCCGAACGCGCCGCCGCCGAGCACCGCGTCGCCGCCGACGCCTTCCCCCGACCAGGCCTCGCCCGACAACCCCCCCCCGGGCGTCGACGAGCCGACGGACGCGAGGAAGCGCGAAGGCGCCCCGCGAGCGAGCGCCTCGAGCGCCTCGTCGCGAGCGAGCGCCTCGAGCGCCTCGTCGCTCGCCTCGCTCGCCTCGCTCGCCTCGCTCGTCTCGTCGTCGCTTCCGCCGCCGCCGCCCGTGGGCGAGCCCTCGACGCGCGGGGGTCGACTTCCGCGCGGGGGTAGACTTTCCTCCGGCGGCGTTCCTCCGGGTCGCGCGGGCGTCGTCCTCGTGCTCGGGTTCGCGCTCGGGCTCCCCCCCGCGATGACGCCGATGCACGCGGCGCGCATCTCTCGCGGGGGCACGGCTCGGAACGTGGACAGGACCCCCGCGACCATCTCCTCGAACCCCGGGCGCTCGGCGAGCAGCCGCCCGAGCTCGGCCCCCGCGGGCGACGCGGAGGCGGCGGCGAAGGCGGCGGCGTCCCCGCGCGCGCCCTCGTCCTCGTCCTCCAGGACGACGGGCTCGGGCGTCGCCGGGCGGGTCCTCTCTCTCTCTCGCCGCGGCGGCGTCGGCGAGAACGCGCGGTGGGGCTCGAACGCGCGGTGAGTCTCCCTCGAGCCCATGATCGCCGCCACCTCCCCCGCCGCGGAGGAGGACGGGCGCGGCGGCGACGCGTCGCGAATCGCCGGCGACGGCGCGCGGGAGCGTCGCCGCCGAACCTCGCGGGACCCGCGGGAGGGATCGAAGCGTTCCTCGTCGCGATCCGATTCGCGCTCGTCCGCGGTGTCGTCCGCGCGCGCGCCGGGCGCGCCGCCGCCGCCGCCGCCGGGCGCGCCGCCCCTCGCGATCGAATCCGATCCCCGGCGCGCGTCGAGCGCGTCCGAATCCGCCGCGAGTCTCTCGTCGCCCGGGGAAGGACCAGGACCATCCCCCCCGCGACGGTCTTCGACGCGCTCGTCGTCGCCGCGGAAGAAGAAGCCCAAGCTCCCCCCGAGGACTCCTGCCCCTCCCGGTCCTCCTCCTCCTTCTCCGTCCCGTTCCCCGGGGGAGAGTCGCGACGGGAAAGAGCTCCCCGCGCCGGCGGCGTACCGGTACCCCCCCGGGGCCGGGGAAAGAAAAACCTCCGCGCCGCGGCGGCGGAGCTCGTCGCGAACGCCCCCCTCCACCTCGTCCACCCGCCCGCGAAGGCGCGCGGCGAACCTCGCGACCGCGCGATCCGCGCGCCGCGTCGACGCCGCCCCGAGGTCTTCGGACTCGACCTCGGCGTACGCGTACGCGTCCGGGTCCGGGTCCCGCCGCCGCGCGTTTCCGTCTCGCTCCGCCCCCGCCGCCGCCCG
>Ga0181571_10004439_pt1 | contig 10512 bp, 8 predicted proteins | sample 101ome_17_FD_132440 | JGI IMG/M metagenome (GOLD analysis project Ga0181571, IMG submission 132440) | Coastal salt marsh microbial communities from the Groves Creek Marsh, Skidaway Island, Georgia - 101407AT metaG (megahit assembly) | ecosystem: Environmental > Aquatic > Marine > Intertidal zone...
CAAAGGTAGGTTGCCATCACGCAGGAGGAGATCTGCGCTTTGGAGAGCTTGCTGGGTTTTTTTGCAGCGAATCCAGAGAACGCGGCTGCATTGCTCATTAGAGTAGGAAGCTGGATCAAAAGAATCTCTGCTATCAATAAGAACAAGGGGAAGGCTCTGTTTTTTTTGAAGGAGCTTAGAAAGCAGAAGTGACATGCCAGAGCTGATTTCTGGAACGATGATTTCACTCAGTTTTCCGGCTTTAAATTCCCAATCTTCTTTTGTCCTTTTTTCTGGCTCTTTTGGAAATGGGTGCTGGTGCGCTGAGGGAAACTTTGTGCGGAGTTCGCGGCGGAGATCAGAAATTTGCAAGAGATTCAAAACATGTTCATTAGAACACTAAAAAAGAATCAGTCAAGGTCTGACATTTGCGATGAAGTTTACGTTTTATTTTTATCCGAAAGCGTTTATCCCTCGGGCGCAATGACCAGCCAAGAGATCCAGGATCAGGTATATCAAATGGGGAAAAATGCTCGAGCTGCTGCTCTTGCACTTGCAGTGCTTTCTGAAGAAAAGAAAAACGAAATCTTAAAAGCAATGGCTGCTGGCATTCGCGCTGCGTCTGCTAAAATTCTCGCTGCCAACGCTCAGGATATCGCTGCTGGTGAGCAAAGAGGGTTGACTTCTGCAATGTTAGATCGTCTGAGGCTTGATGAAGCTCGCCTTGAGGCAGTGGCTGCGGGGGTTGAAAAGGTCGCCACGCTTTCTGATCCAGTAGGAGAGATTCTTGGGGAATGGAAGCGTCCTAACGGGATTGCCATTCAGCAAATTCGGGTGCCGATTGGGGTGATTGGTATTATTTATGAAAGCCGTCCTAATGTGACAAGTGACGCTGCTGTTCTTTGCCTAAAATCTGGGAATGCAACGATTTTAAGAGGTGGTTCTGAGGCAATTCATTCAAATCGTGCGTTGGCGGAAGCCTTGCAAAAAGGTGGTCAAAAGGCTGGATTGCCAGAAGGTGCAATCCAGCTCATTCCTTTTACAGACCGAGAGAGTGTGGCGGTGATGGCGGGCATGGATCGTTATCTTGATTTAATTATCCCTCGAGGCGGCAAAGGGTTGATTGAAACAGTCGTTTCCTTAGCTCGGATGCCAGTCATTAAGCACTATGATGGAATTTGCCATGCTTACGTGCACGCCGATGCTGATCTAGAAATGGCGACGCGTATTGTTGTTGATGCGAAAACACAAAAGCCAAGTGTTTGTAATGCGCTAGAAACATTGTTGGTCGATGAGAAAGTCGCAGCAGATTTTTTGCCGAAGGTTGCTCAAGAGCTCAGTCATCGTCATGTTGAGCTGCGCGGCGATCAAAAAACAAGGGAGGTTCTTAAAGTCAAGGAGGCCTCTGAAGAGGATTGGCAGACTGAGTATCTGGACTACATCTTATCCATTAAAGTCGTCTCTTCATTGGATGAGGCTATTGATCATATCAATACTTATAGCTCCCAGCATACAGAGGTCATCGTGACTCAAGATCATGAGAGCGCTGAAAGGTTTATGCGTGAAATTGATTCAGCCTGTGTCTTTCACAATGTTTCAACACGCTTTAGTGATGGTGAAGAATTTGGGTTTGGTGCTGAAATTGGAATTTCAACAGATAAATTGCATGCTCGAGGACCCATGGGGCTTCGAGAGCTGACTTCCTATCAATATCGCGTGCGAGGAGATGGGCAGCTTAAGGCTTCGCAATAGTTTGATCGATGAGGTTTCCTTGATGAGTTCCTTTGTAGAACTTCTTTTGGAGGATCAAGCTGCAAAAAATAAAATAAAAAACGGTCACTGGTAAACCAGTGACCGTTTGATGAAAAGTTTCGCTAAACTTCGAAATCAATTTTAGCTTAGGCTTCAGCGATGGTCTGAAGCACGCGGCTGGCGATTGCGTATGGATCGCCTTGAGAGTTGGGGCGACGGTCTTCAAGGTAGCCTTTCCAGTCATTCTTAGCGAAAGAATGAGGGACTCGGATCGATGCGCCGCGATCAGCGATTCCCCATGAGAACTTGTCAATTGACTGAGTTTCGTGGAGGCCGGTAAGGCGTTGATCGTTATCAGGGCCATACACCGCAATGTGTTCCATGCAGTTCTTTTCGAAAGCTGCCATAAGCTTGTCAAAGTATTCTTTACCGCCTTCTTCACGCATTTTCTTCGTGGAGAAGTTACAGTGCATGCCCGAACCGTTCCAGTCACCCTTCAGTGGCTTACAGTGCCAGTTCACGTCGACACCATACTCTTCGCAGAGACGAAGTAAGAGGAATCGAGCGACCCAGATTTGGTCTGCAGCCTTACGAGATCCTTTTCCGAAAATCTGGAATTCCCACTGACCCATTGCAACCTCAGCGTTGATTCCCTCGTGGTTGATTCCAGCGTAGAGGCAAAGGTCAAGGTGTTCATCGACGATTGCGCGACCGATGTCGCCAACATTTTTGTATCCGACACCGCAGTAGTATCCGCCCTGAGGCTCTGGGTATCCACCTTTAGGAAAGCCAAGGATTTGACCATCCTTCTCAAGGAAGTACTCTTGCTCAAAGCCGAACCATGCGTCGTCATCATCAAGAATTCCGGCGCGAGTATTCGATGGGTGAGCGGTGCCATCAGGAAGCATCACTTCGCACATGACAAGAGCTCCATTTTCACGGGTTCCGTCTGGGTAAACGGCAACGGGCTTAAGAACGCAGTCAGAGTCTCCACCTTCTGCCTGTTGAGTAGAAGAGCCGTCAAAGCCCCACTCGGGAAGTTGCTCGAGGGTGGGGAAGTCATCAAATTCTTTGATGCAGCATTTTGTGCGGAGGTTTGGAGTCGGCGTGTAGCCATCCAACCAGATGTAATCGAGTCTGTATTTAGCCATTTGTTTGGTTTGTTGCTTGGGAATGAGCTTTCCCGTTTTTGAAAGCGCCGTAGGGTCTGGGATTATGAAGCCCTTGGCAATTCCTTTTGCAAAAGAAGCAGTAAATATGCCAAGAGGTGCTAAATAAACTCGATTTTTGCTACAATGATGGTGGTGTCATCGCGCCCGTCGTTTTCAAATGCTCGAGTGATCATTTTTTTTGCTGTTTCTTCAACCGGTAAATCTTCTAGGAGCATTTCAGTGATATGCTTTTCCCAAAGTCCATCCATCAGACCATCAGAACAAAGCATGAGGCGTTGTTCTTTTTTGAGGGGGATGGAGCCAATCTGTGGATAAGGCTCACCTCGATTGCCTCCAAGAACATCACTCAGAACCGATTTTCGAGGATGATTGCGATAGGCATATTCTGTGATTTCACCACGCTGCCACTGATGCCAAGCACGGCAATCGTCCTTCGTTAGTTGAGTGACTCCATGATCATCGATGACATACAGACGAGAGTCTCCGATATGAGCATAATGAATTCTCTGGTGAGAGATCCATGCCATCGTAAGTGTTGCACCCATTCCAGAGGCATTCAGGTTGCCATTTGAGAGTTGAATTAAATCTTGGTGTGCTTGGCGAAGAAGCTGATCGAGAGCGGGGTTGAGATCTTGGTCTTTGGAGAGTGTTTTGTAGAGAAAAGCGGCTTCTTTTCGAATCCGGGACATGAGAAGCCTCGAGGCAAAGTCGCCAGCGTTATTGCCTCCCATTCCATCTGATACAGCCAAGACGAGATGGCTTGGATCTAGGAGGATTTCACCAGATTGGCAAAGTCGCTCTGTTTGTGTTGGATGAGTCGTGAGTGCGAGGAACGCGTCATCGTTTGCTTTGTGTTTACTTCCTTGAAGGGACTGAGCGGACCAACTTGCTCGCAGAATGTTGGCTTGTGATTTTTTTGCGCTCTCGGAAATGGGTAAGATTTCGGCAAGTTCAAAATCGATGAGGCAGAATCGTCCAAGTTTTTGAGAATAGGTGACATTGCGAGGTTCTGGATCGTCGTGGCGTATTCCGTAGCGATTTTCGAGCTCTTGAAAGAGAGCTTGGGCCTTTTGAGGGCTAATGAGTGCCGCGGGAGATCCACAATTTGTAGTCACGATTGTGAGGGTTTCTCTATCGAAGCTGAGGAGGATTGGGACATTCGGTGCTCCGCGCTCCTCGAGTACTTTTAGAACTGCGATTTCGTTATCAAAGCGTTTTTGGGAATCTGTCCCTCGGAATTTTTTGTGAACATGACCATTGAAATCAATCCGCACTAGGGATCGTAATCCGTCTTTAAGCTCCTTCATTGTCAGCGATTTGTTTGCTTTCTAGAGTAAGCATTTTTCCTTCAGAAATGAAGGCGAGAGTTTTGCTGGTCTGAATGAATGTGAGAAGCTATCAGCCTTCCTGCATGCAGGGGCAATTTCAAGCAGGCCAGCGATGGGTCAGCACCACAGAACCGGAGCTTGGGCTCGGTGTATTGCTTGAGGTTGACGGTGGAAAAGTGGTGATATTTTTTGCAGCAGCTGATCAAAAAAAAACCTACGCGGTTGCAATTGCTCCTCTTTTGCGCGTTCGTTTTAAAGAGGGGGATCAAATACTCATTAGGGGGCGTGATGTCACGGCTGTGCAATCGGTTCGAGAGGAAGATGGGTTGCTTTATTATGAATGTGCCGAGGGTGTCTTTAAAGAGACAGAGCTTGATGATACCATTAGCTTTTCAAAGCCTGAAGACCGACTTCTTGGAGGTCATGTCGATGAGTTGCGAACCTTTCAATTGCGGATAGAATCACTCTATCGAAGTCAAAGAATTAAGCGGTCTCCCGTTCGTGGATTTCTTGGGGGGAGGGTCGATCTCATTGCTCATCAGATTGCAATTGTAAAAGAGGTTTGTGGGCGTGCGGCCCCTCGAATCTTGCTTGCTGATGAGGTTGGTTTAGGGAAGACGATTGAGGCTTGTCTAGTGATGCATCACCTCCATTTGAGTGGGCGTGCGAATCGAGTTTTAATTCTTGTTCCCGAGCCACTGGTTCATCAATGGTTCGTTGAATTGTTGCGTCGCTTCAATATGGTTTTTACCATTTTTGATGAGCAAAGAGATCAATCCGTGAAGGATGAAAATCCATTTTTGGAGAGTCAGCTCATTCTCTGTGCGCAAGAGTTCTTTGAGGTCTGTCCAGAACGAGTCCAAGAAGCGATTGACGCGCGCTTTGATCTTTTAATTGTCGATGAAGCTCATCACTTAGATTGGTCCCCCGATGAAATGAGTGAAGGTTATCGTTTTGTTGAGAGACTCTCAGCGGTGACCTCTTCGGTTCTCTTGCTCACAGCAACGCCGCAGCAACTTGGTGTTGAGGGGCATTTCGCTCGTTTGCGACTGCTCGACGGTTATCGATACAATGATCTGCAGCATTTTATCGCGGAATCTTCTTATTACGAGGAAGTTGCGAATGCGATTGATGTGATTCGAGAGGGGGGAATTCCTCAGATCAAAGTCTTTGAAGAACGATCTCCAAGAATTGCACAAGGTATTCTAAACATCGAGCAGCCAGGAGGACGATCAGCCTTAATTAGAGACCTGTTAGATTCCTTTGGCACGGGGCGGGTGATGTTTCGCAACACGAGGAAAGAGCTCAGTGGATTTCCTCAGCGCCAGGTGCATTTAGTGAAGCTTTCTGGGGAAGATGAATTATCGGCTAAACTCGATTGGCTTGTTGAGTTTTTGCTGAAGCGCAAGGGGCAAAAAGCTCTTTTGATTTGTAAAACGATCCAATGGGTTGAGCAAATCTCGGAGGGTTTATTGGAGCGTCTTTCCATCAAGATGGCTTTGTTTCATGAGGAGCTCACCCTTCTTCAGAGAGACCGGAATGCGGCCTATTTTTCAGAGAGTGATGGTGCTCAAATTCTTCTTTGTTCGGAAATAGGAAGTGAAGGGCGGAATTTTCAGTTTGCTCATCACCTTGTGTTGTTTGATTTGCCAGAGAATCCAGAATTACTAGAGCAGCGGATCGGTAGATTGGACCGGATTGGTCAATCTGAGACAATCCACATTCATGTTCCTTACCTCGAGGGCTCACGAGGAGAACGTTATGCGAGGTGGTATCAAGAAGGGTTAAACTCATTTGAGAGTAATTTGCACGGGGCTCATTTGGTGGTGAAGCGTTTGCAAAAGATCCAAGCTGACAATTTAGAAAAGTTTATCGAAGAGTCGAAGCGGCTTCGAATTGAGATAGAAGGTCAAATGCAGAGGGGAGTTGATCGACTTCTTTCTATGACCTCCAAAGGTTTCGATGATCTTGAAGAGAGTCTCAAATTGTTAGCTCAGTGGGACGGTGACCGCTCTTTTGAAGGTTGGGTGATCCGTCTTTTTGATTTCTTTGGGATCTCTGTTGAAGATCTCGGAGAAAGATCCTATTTTTTAAATCCGGAAAATGTCATCACCGATGCCTTTCCTGATTTGCCGAGAAATGGCTTAGGGGTGACTTTTGATCGCAAAAAAGCACTCAGTCGCGAGGAGCTTGGTCTGATGACAGCGGATCATCCCATGGTAAGATCTTCGATTGATCTTCTTCTTTCTGGTGAGGCTGGTAACAGTGCTTTTGGAGTTTGGGAATCGGCGGGCCCAAAGCTGATTATTTTAGAAGCTTATTATCTCGTGGAGTGTGTCGCTCCTGCCGGTTTGCAGACGGATCGTTATTTGCCAGCAACGCCAGTGCGAGTTGCGATTGATCATCAGGGGAATGATCTCACTCAGGATCAGGCTCTCCTTAAGGCGACCTTGAGAAAGGGGGATCATCGCAAAATCCTTGAGCAGCCAAAAATTACTGGGGAGATCATTCCCAAAATGATCAAAGTCTTAGAGCGTTTGGCAGGGCAAAAAAAAGTCGAATTCATTAAGGATGCGCAAAAAAAGAATTCGGATGATTCCCATCAAGAGCTTTCAAGACTCAAGGACCTGCAGCAACTCAACCCATTAATTGATGCAGACGAAATTAGCTCTCACGAGCGTAGGGAAGGGTTGATCCAGGAAGCTCTGTTGGGTGCTCGCTTGAGATTAGACTCTTTACGGCTCATCTACCGAACCCCTCCAAGGTAGAGATTCTTGGCTGAAGTGCTTCCCTAAAAAACCGCCCACAGAAATTGTGGGCGGAGGTGATTGATTGTCTCTAAAAAAGCTACGATTGACGTCTCTTAGAAATCGAGTTCTCGCTGGGTTGTTGTTAAGATCGCTCTGTTGTTTCCACAGGCGATTTGAATTTCCTCCATAAAGTCAGAGATTTGGATCTCTTGCTTGAGGATGAGTCCATATCGAAGCTCGCTCATCATGCCTGCTTGCACAGACTCAACACTAATCATTTCAACCGCATCGGTAAACTTGGAGAAAATTTCTTTGAAGGCGATTGAGAAATCCACATCGTTATTCACCCGAATACGGAGTTGATGAGATGCTCGATTAGGTGCAAAAGCGTCTTTCTTGGAGATCAGATAGATCGCCAAAGAGACAATGAGTGTTGTAATTAAGACGATGATGTACTGCTGCGCTCCAATGCCCATGCCAGTTGCCATGGCAAAAAAGACAAAGGCAAGGTCTCGTGATTGTCCAAGATTCCTGCGGAAACGGATCATGGAGAAAGCTGCGAACATTCCGAATGCGACCGCACCATTTCCATTAACCACCATGATGAGAATGGTCGTTACCGTGCCGATGATCACTAAGGTATGGACGTAATCCTGAGAGTAGCGAGTGCCTTTGTAGGTTGCCTTATAAAGAGCTCCAATAAGTAGGTTTAAAACAAAGCTGAGGCTCATTGCTCCCAAAACTTCCAAAGGTGCTGGAAGGTCAGCGCTGTTGGAGTGTGTTAGAAAATCAAATGCGTTTGCAAAGATAGGTTCCATGGTTGATTGGGTTTGGTTTGTTTGTAGGGGTTTGGTTTGTTTGTAGGTGAACTTTCTAGGCTGCGCCCTGTTGCGATGATTGCAGTTGTTTGCGAAGAATCGGGTCGCAGACTTTGAGGGCGGTGCAGAACTTGCTAAAGCTCATGCGGGTAAGGTTTTTTTGGCCAGCATAAACCCGAAACCAGAAAGGAGCGGGACCCCATGATTTGACCTCAAGAATACTCTGGTTGGGATCAATGATCGGTGTGGTGAAGCGCTGGTCGTCTGGCTGAAGAGCTAATAACTCAGATCGGCATTTTAAGCCGGTATCAAAAGTAATGCGTAATTGACCGTCAGGAGTCATTAATGCTTTGCGATCGTAGCGAAGCTGAATTGCAGGTTCGTATCGACGTCGCTCAATTAAATCAAAGATTTCTTTGATGATCATTCGTTGAGACCTCGAGCGTTCACGTCCTGATTGGTGGAGAATGTCGTAGTTTCCCTGCGCAAATTCAACGGCTTCCTCAACGGGAAGGAAAAGTCTTCGCTTCGCTCCAAGGCCAAAATGTTTGTGTTTAATCTCAATAAAGCCAGTGGGAGGAATCTTGCCCCCTTCGCTTCCGTAGATGCGAACCCGAATCTTTCGTCGGCTCGCGAGTCGTCGGTCTTTTTCCCAAAAGCAATTTCGATCCGGTGTCTCAAAGTATTCGGTGATAATGGGGTAGCAGCCATCCTCAGAGGCTAGGCTGTCGACGACGAGTCTGTCGTCGAGCTCTTGCTCAATTTGCTCCTTTTGCTCCAACGAAATGAGGTATTTGTATTCGGTTCGATTCAAGGGATGAGGGTTTTCTTCCTTTCTTTCACCGGAAGGAAAAGCCGCGTAGTGATAGCCCTTTCCATCCGTTGAGCCCGTTATTACAAGGCGAAAATGTCACTCTGACCAGTCTAACTTTTCAGATGGTAGATTATTTCCCCGTTCGATTTAGTGATTTGGCTCTGCTCATCGCTCGAAAGGGTGCCTACAAGCGATTGGAGTGTCTCAATCCATTGATGGTATGAGGGGAGGCGCAACAAGCAAACGGGCCAGTCTGTTCCTAACATGAGTCTCTTTGCTCCAAAAATTTCCAAGGTCTCCTCAAAGTAGGCTTTGATCGTGTCGTGATCGATTGGTTCATGGTTTGGGAATTCGGTGGCAATGCCTGAAAACTTAATTCCGCGAACATGATCTCGTTGGGCAAGTTCCTTCATTGCCTTGCGCCACTCAGGTTCGATGCGACCTGGGGTGATTTTTGGTTTCGCAATATGATCAATGATGAATTCTAAGTTTTGCTGTTTGTCGACGAGTTCGAGTGAAACTGGAAGTTGGCGTTGATAAATCAAAAGATCATAAACGAGATTAAAAGAGGGAAGTTTGGAAAGTCCTCGGTGAAAATCATCCCGCAAAAAAAAGTCATCATCTTCTTCCTGTAAGACATGTCGGACGCCAAGGAATTTATCCTTTGAGCTGAGTTGCTCCAGTTGAGCCTCAACGTCCTTCTCGATTAATGGCACCCAGCCAACAACGCCTCGAATTAACGAACTTTGATCCGCAATGTTTAGTAAGGAGTAGGATTCTTCAATGATTTGGCGTGCTTGAACGACAATGGTACCAGTGACCCCTGTTTGCGCCGTGGCAGCTTCGAGTTCTGGGAGGAGTTGATCTTGAGCTAACGGGCTTTCCTTTGGAATCCAGTCGTATTCGGAAGCGTTGTAAGACCATAAATGGTGGTGTGTATCCAACATCAGGTCCAAAGATTCTCACTGATTTAGGAGAGCGTCAAACTTCCAATATTTGAAATAAAATTGAGATTTTTTTGAATCGACCTTCACCTTCGCGGCAAGATCGATACAGTGTCGCACCGATGAGAATATTTGACGAAGTAGATCAGTTTCGCGTGGCGGGCGGGCAGTCGTTTCGTCTTGCCGATTTTCCGACAACCGTTGCTCCTCTCTACGCAGACAAGAAGGATTATAACCGTCAGCTCAAGACCCTTCGCAAGCAGATTGATGAGTATCAACAAATGATGTATGCCAATGACCATCATAGCTTGCTTTTGGTTTTTCAAGCGATGGATGCGGCGGGTAAGGATGGGACGATCCGCAATATTCTTTCTGGGGTCAATCCACTCGGAGTCGCTGTTCATTCTTTCAAGCAGCCTTCAACCAGAGAAATTGATCATGACTTTTTGTGGAGGACAATGGAGTGCCTCCCACGCAGGGGCAATATCTCTGTCTTTAATCGCTCTTACTACGAAGAGGTCTTGGTAGTCAAAGTGCACCCAGAAATTCTAAAAAACCATCAGCGGGTTCCTAAGCAACACCATCAAAATGTTTGGGAAGGACGTTATTCCTCGATTCGCCAACACGAAGAGCATCTCACGAGAAATGGGACTCGAGTTTTGAAGTTTTTTCTCAATGTGAGTAAAGACGAACAATTAGCGAGGTTTGTATCGCGGATCGATGAGCCTGAAAAGAATTGGAAGTTTAGTGAAGCTGACATCGTGGAGAGGAAACATTGGGATGACTATCAATTAGCCTATGAGGAGGCGATTCGTGAAACTTCAAGTCAGGATGCTCCCTGGTATGTCATCCCGGCGGATGATAAGCGCAATCTGCGCCTTTTGGTGGCTCAGGCTATTGCTGATGAGATGAGGTTGTTGGATCTTTCCTATCCTGTCGTGACAGATGCGCGCAG
>Ga0181571_10004440_pt1 | contig 10512 bp, 12 predicted proteins | sample 101ome_17_FD_132440 | JGI IMG/M metagenome (GOLD analysis project Ga0181571, IMG submission 132440) | Coastal salt marsh microbial communities from the Groves Creek Marsh, Skidaway Island, Georgia - 101407AT metaG (megahit assembly) | ecosystem: Environmental > Aquatic > Marine > Intertidal...
TACCTGGTCCGTTTTGGCTGAAATCCAGCGTCTCGTTGAGGGGATCGGCGCCGAGGTCAATATGGTGTTTCCGCTGGGTTGGGAGCTCGATGAATTACCCGCCCTAGCCGACGCCGATGTCAATATTTGCATGTATCGAGAGTTTGGCCGCAAACTCTGTGAGGCACTAGACAAGCCCTACCTGCAGGCGCCAATCGGCCTGCATAGCACCACCAAATTCCTCAATGCACTGGGTGAGCTGTTATCACTCGATCCAGAGCCCTTCATTACTCGAGAGAAACATACCACCGTGAAACCCGTTTGGGATCTCTGGCGGTCGGTGACACAGGATTTCTTCGGCACGGCCAGTTTTGGCATCTGCGCTACTGAGACTTATACCCGCGGTGTCGCGAACTTTTTAGAAACCGAGCTGGGACTGCCCTGCTCGTTCCGTTTCTCGCGGAAAGCCGGCGTCAAGCCTGACAACGCCGCCGTCCGCGAAGCCATTACAGAAAAAGCGCCGTTAATTGTCTTTGGTGGGTACAACGAACGCATGTACATCGCGGAGCAAGGCAACCGCAGCATGTACATACCGGCTTCGCTGCCCGGCACCATTATCCGACGCCACACTGGCACACCGTTCATGGGCTATGCCGGGGCCTGCTACCTGCTACAGGAAGTCTGCAACGCGCTCTTTGACGCCCTATTCAATATCTTGCCGCTGGGTACCGACCTCGACCAAACAGAGGCCACTCCTGTGCGGGCAAATTTAAGTTGGGACGATGATGCAGAGGCAACGCTGGACGCTCTTATTGCAAAGCAGCCGGTCTTGGTTCGCATCTCTGCTGCCAAGAAATTACGCGATGCCGCCGAACAAAACGCTCGAGGCAGCGGTGCTGAAGCGGTGCTCAAAGAACATGTGGTTAATGCGAAAGGCGCACTGACCGCAGGTAATGCTGCATGAATAGTCATAACAACAACTGGAGGGTGAGTCATGTCTGAGAACGTTGAAGCCACTTCAAAAAGAACGGTGGAACGCGAAAGCCTGCAGTTCAAATTGCTGCTGGCCATTGCATTTCTTTGGTTTTTTACGGCGGCTATCGCCCAGCGACTCTTTGGCTTCGCGAATCAACGTGGAACTCAAGCGGAGAGCTGCTTCGCGTCGGCAAGGCGCTCGGCCTATAGCGTTGTGCCTTACGCGTTCATGCGCATATGAAATAAAAAGCAGCGCCAGGATGGCTCTGTAGCAGGAGGAAGTCAGACGGTCGTGCGGCAACGAATGCCGGCTACCCCAAGGAGAGGAATGTGCAATGTCATTGCTGAGTTTTGAACAGAAATACCGGGTTCGAGGAGGCACGCTGATTGGCGGTGATCTCTTCGATTTTTGGGTCGGCCCTTTTTATGTCGGCTTCTTTGGCGTCACCACAGCGTTCTTCGCCGTGCTTGGCACACTGTTGATCGTTTACGGTGCCGCAATCGGTGGCACCTGGAATTTATGGCAGATCAACATTGCCCCGCCGGATTTGTCTTATGGGCTTGGCCTTGCACCCCTCAAAGAAGGTGGTTTGTGGCAACTGATTACCATGTGTGCCATTGGTGCATTTGGCTCTTGGGCGCTCCGCCAAGTTGAAATATCGCGCAAGCTGGGCATGGGTCTGCACATCCCGTTCGCTTTCAGCTTTGCCGTACTCGCTTACATTACGCTGGTTGTGATCCGCCCTCTCCTGCTGGGTGCCTGGGGTCATGGCTTTCCCTACGGCATCATCAGTCACCTAGATTGGGTGTCGAACGTGGGCTACCAATTCCTGCACTTCCACTACAACCCTGCTCACATGATTGCCGTCACGTTCTTCTTTACTACGGCTATGGCGCTTTCGATGCACGGTTCTCTCATCCTGATGGCGACTGACCCAGCCGACGGTGAAAAAGTAAAAACCGGGGAGCATGAAAACACCTTCTTCCGCGACGACATTGGCTACTCGATCGGCGCACTAGGCATTCACCGCTTGGGCTTATTCGTAGCACTCAGTGCCGCTTTCTGGAGCGCCATCTGCATTGTGATAAGCGGGCCTTTCTGGACACGTGGTTGGCCAGAATGGTGGAACTGGTGGCTCGAACTGCCGATTTTGAACTAAGAAGGGAGACCGCAACTCATGGAATATCAAAATATATTTACGCAGGTTCAAGTCGATGCTCCCGACTATGCGGGCGTACCGATTGGCAAGGACGAGTACAACCGATCAGCCGTAGCAGGACATAGCTACTGGATGGGTAAACTAGGCGACGCCCAACTCGGACCCATCTATCTAGGGCCAACGGGCGTTATGGCGTTGCTGTGCGGTTTCCTAGCCTTTGAGATTATCGGCCTAAATATGTGGGCCTCGGTAAACTGGGATCCGATCGAATTTATTCGTCAACTCCCCTGGTTGGCACTGGAACCCCCGCCCGCCAAGTACGGCTTAGGCATTCCTCCCCTTAACGAAGGTGGATGGTGGCTGATCGCAGGTTTCTTCCTAACCGTCTCCATTTTGCTCTGGTGGTGGCGCACCTTTAAGTTGTCGCAGAAGCTCGGCATGAGCAACTACCTCGCCTGGGCTTTCGCCGGTGCAATTTGGCTGTATCTGGTATTGGGTTTCATCCGCCCTGTGTTAATGGGCAGTTGGAGTGAAGCAGTGCCCTTCGGCATCTTCCCCCACCTGGACTGGACCGCAGCTTTCTCTCTGCGCTACGGCAACCTGTTCTATAACCCCTTCCACATGCTTTCAATTGCTTTCCTTTATGGGTCAGCCGTGTTGTTCGCCATGCACGGCGCCACCATCTTGGCCGTGAGCCGCTACGGCGGCGACCGCGAGATTGACCAGGTAACTGACATCGGCACCGCCGGCGAGCGCTCCATGCTGTTCTGGCGCTGGTGCATGGGCTTTAACGCCTCAATGGAGTCCATTCACCGATGGGCTTGGTGGTTCGCTGTTCTCACAGTCATCACCGGTGGCATCGGCATTTTGCTAACGGGCACTGTGGTTGAGAACTGGTATCTCTGGGGTGTTAAGCACGGCATCGCACCGGCTTACCCCGCACTCGACGCCATGCCGGTAGTCGACCCCATGGTTACGGAGGCGCAGTAATGAAAACGTCGAAACTAATGAAAACCATTGCAGGGACCTTGTTGTTTGGACTCACCCTAGCGGGCTGCGAGCAACCGCCGCCGGAGACTGTGCAACGCGGATACCGCGGCACCGGTATGGAGCACCTTGCTAACCCCGACACACTTACTGAACTGGTCGCGGCCAATCAGGTGCCCGCCGCCTCGCCGGCACTGCCCGCCACGGGACCCAAAGCGAGCGAGGTCTATCAAAATGTTCAGGTATTGGGTGACTTGAGTGTTGGTGAATTTACGCGCCTGATGGCAGCCATTACCGAGTGGGTCGCCCCCGAGCAGGGCTGCGGCTACTGCCATGAGGGCGCGAACTTTGCGGATGATTCGGTGTATACCAAACGAGTGGCCAGAGTCATGCTGCAAATGACCCAGGCGACTAACCAGCAGTGGACGGATCATGTGGGCAGTACAGGTGTCACCTGCTACACCTGTCACCGCGGCAAGAACGTACCCGAAAACGTCTGGGCCTTAGATCCGGGCCAGGCGCATGCACCGGGTGTTTACACGGCAATGCAAAATATTGCCTCAGAGGCAGCGGTCTATACCTCCCTGCCCTACGATCCTTTCTCGCCCTATCTCGAGGGCGACGAGAGCATTCGAGTCGCAGGCGATACTGCACTGCCCACAGGCAATGAAAGCAGTATCAAACAGACCGAGTGGATCTACAGCCTGATGATGCACTTTTCTGATTCCTTAGGCGTCAACTGTACGCATTGCCACAACAGTCGCGCCTTTGCGAATTGGGAGCAAAGCTCGCCTGCCCGTGTACAGGCTTGGCACGGTATCCAAATGGTCCGATCGCTGAATAACGACTATGTGACGCCAACCACGGATTGGCTCCCAGCACACCGTAAGGGGCCACAGGGTGACGCACCCAAGGTTAACTGCGCCACCTGTCACCAAGGGGCATACAAACCCCTACTCGGCGTGAGCATGGTCGCTGACTACCCGTCGTTGTCTCGAAACACAGTCGCCGCAGCCCCTGTCGATGAAGCTGATGCCCCGGCGGATGATACGGCAGAACCGGCGGAGTCCGAGGAAGCAGGGACGGCGTCCGAGTAATTGAAAATAACGAGATTGAGCTAGCTCGATCTCACCGGTGATTTCACCGGAAACGAATCTCGGTCCCGCTCGATGCACTGGTGCAGACAGCGGGTCAGGGATCGGCAGCCAAGGGCCTTCGGGACTTTGACTACCGAGTAACCGTCGCACCGACGCCTCCGGGCATCATTGCGGCATCTGGCTTAGCAAAACATGGGAGGTAAAACCATGAGTGAGCAATCTGGGCTGACCAGTAATGAGGCCAAGGAGTTCCACAGTGCTTATATGCAAGGAACGATTGGGTTTGCGGTTGTAGCAATCATCGCTCATTCCCTCGTCTGGATGTGGCGGCCCTGGTTCTAAGAACCGAGGCAATCACTGAAACCCGTTCGACCAACCGCTAGCGGTGCGGTCGTTCAACAGTACGGAGAAACACTATGTACAAAATCTGGATGATCTTTGACCCGAGACGCGTGCTAGTGGCTAACGCAGTGTTCCTATTTACATTGGCACTGTTTATCCACTTCATCCTTCTCAGTTCCGAGAAATACCACTGGATCGATGGTGCTCAAAGCGGCGCAGCCGTTGCGAGCTATTCGGAAGCTCTGCCCCCGTCACGCAGTTAACGAGGGCACACTCCTGGCCCCCTCGGGGGCCTCGAGCCACTTTGACCCGCAGGGAACATTTAGAAGTCCCTGACCGGAAAGTCGGTAACCGATCAGAAGTATCTCCCCCCAGATGCCCGACTGATCAACGCGTTACATATGGCTACCGGTTCCACCGTAGGGTGGCGGGTCCTTTCTTTTTACTAGCTCAAGAGAAGAACCCAAATGGAAGCGCTGACAGAACCCGTCTCCTTTGAGGACGAAGCGTTGATTCTAGTGGATAGCCACGACCACCCTATCGGTTCGGCGTCCAAGCTTGATGCGCATCAAGGTCGCGGTACGCTGCACCGCGCGTTTTCCATCTTTCTTTTCGACGGTCTCGATCGGGTGCTATTGCAACAGCGCTCCGATGAGAAAGCGTTGTGGCCCGGCTTTTGGTCTAATAGCTGTTGTAGTCATCCACGGCTTGGAGAAGATTACCGGCACGCCACACGTAGACGACTCTTTGAGGAACTGGGCGTTAAGACCCCCCTCTTTCGACTCTACCAGTTTGAGTACCACGCTCAGTTCAACGAGCGCGGGGCGGAGCACGAGCTGTGTACGGTGTTTGTCGGTAACGTACCGACCGATCAGGTAATCAAGACTCATCCAGCGGAAATTGCGGATGCTCGCTGGATTGATCCGGAAGCCTTGGATAGCGAACTAGCCAATAACCCAAATGACTTCACACCGTGGCTAAAATTGGAATGGCAGACAATGCGCAGCCAGTATTGGAGCGCTATTGATTATTTAGTCAATCAATAACCTTGGTGATGCGATGCAATGCCGACGCATCGCTCCACAGCTCATTGAGTGCCACGCGTCCTTCGACGGTGACCGCTAACTGACCGTTAGCACGCGCAATCAAGCCTTGTTGCTGCAAGCGATTCATGCGCCCGCTGTTGGCATCAGACAACAGGCTAGTTTCCGACGCTACCAAATTCGCGCTGAGTCGGCTGATAGCCTCGCGTTCTGCCGTTTCCTGGTCAGTGAAAAAGACACCGCACCAAACAGGTGGTTCGCCACTTTGGATTTGCCCAGACCATGAAGCCAGTGTCGCCAAATTTTGTATCAACACCCCGGGGAACTCACTCACGGCACCCAAACCAAAGCCTAAAGCACCGGTCGTAGCAACATCAGAATAGCCCGAGCGATGTACAAACAACCGCTGAGCGCGCTGCGCAATATCGAGTCTATCGCCTTGCTTTACAAAGCCATTTATCCCAACCCACACATAGCCCAACGACTGCAGGCCCTCTGACAGTGCTGAGAACAACACCATCTTCGTCATTAGCGTGCTATTGCCCTCTCGAAGCAGTATTTTTTGGTGAGGGAATTCTTGCTCACGCAAACTAAATGGATGGCAGAACACACGGTCGGGATTGAGGTCTGCAATATTGGCAATCATGGCGTCAACATCAGCCAGATCCTGGCCCGGAAAACCGTAAGCAAGATCAAAGATGATATTTGAAACCCCGGCCGCTCGGGCGTTCATAACGGCGTCTTGCATGAGCTCTGGTGAGTAAGCCCGCCCTAAGCCTCTACCGGTCCCTGATGTAAACTCGCGAATCTCAAATCGAATGGAATTGACTCCAAGCCCAGCGAGTAGCTCAAACTGCGTAAGCGATGAACGGGACGGACTGCAGTCGATACTAATGTCAGCGGCATCATCCAACACAAAATGCTGATCAACCATGTCTCTCAGATGAGCAAGCTGGGTATTACTCAAGTAATTGGGTGTACCCCCTGTAAAATGCAATTGCGCGACGCTGAACCCGTGGCCAATCCGGCGACTGGCCAGCGCCATTTCTTGATCCAGATGATTAAGGTAGCGGTCAATCTCAACGGACTCATGGCTAATATGAGCGACCCGGTCACAGGCACTGCAGCGCGAGGGGCAAAACGGCGTATGCACGGTCATGGAGAGCCCCGCATCGGCACGATGTTGCAAAGCAAGACGGTCGAGAGCAGCGAGGAACGTATCGCTGGATACGAGCTCGGCGCGAGTGCCCAGAACACTGGCATTGATGTCATCACTGGCCCGGTCAACTTGAGACCGAGGGTGCACGGATTGCGAAGGTGGCGATCGATCGGTGTTCGTCATGTCGGTAAAGCTCCACAGCGCCATGAGTTTGGGCTGGCTGGGCCTGCAACCGTTTTCATCACCGCGAGAAGGGTTGGGTCAAAATCGTGCCAGTCAGTCATCAGCGCGCTCCACGCCGATACAGATAACATTATGCTTGTGTCCAGCTCTCGTCAAGGATAACCGGAGCAAAAATGCTTCGGCGTCACGGCCGCTCCCTAGGAAGCCAACCTTCGCGTGTAAACTTTTAAAGGCAATAGGCGGTTTTTGTAGGTTATCGCTACTTTTCAAGGCTAATGGCTACCTTTTTATTGGGACCGGGAGAGGCCCAGCGCCAGAGCGCAGCCTCGTTCAAGGGCAGCATCAAAAACACATGCTCGAGTGTGCCTAAGGTGACAAGAGTGCAGACAAGGGTCAAAGACACCCGACTTCCGAGGTCTGGCGCTCCCGCGGCGAGTACACCTAGCCACCAAGCCAAGGTCGTACCCACTAAGACAGACACAGGAAATAGCGGGTTCATGCGTCTTCGAGGGATGTAACTATCAACATACGCCAAGTGCTCGGGCAACCAACTACGATTGTAGTTACGTACCCCCAGCACCAAATTCAGCTTTGCGCTCCAACGCATAAACCACAATGCGCAAAACGCCCAGACAGCAGTAGGATTAGCGGCACCCCACAACAGCGTTATTAAAGACACGCCAATCCCGACAGTCCCTAGCTCATTGTAAAGACACGCTTTTAAGCCAGATTTTGCCCGGATTAATAACCCTGCATTCAACTCGCAAGGCCTTCCCTCGGGGCCGGTCATAAAGCCCATCAAATAGGCCATTTCCAACCACCCCCAAAGAATCAGCGCCTGGCAAAACGCCGTCACGCTGGCCATCCCACCGGTCCAAGCACCGACACTAGGCACAGAGGCAAAAGTCACCAGGCTTAGCAGGCTAGTTACGGCAAAGACACCTAGATGCCGAGATCTTGGCCAGTGCACCAGCCATAGAATCAGACCTGTAAAAAACCACCACCCCGTCATGGCGACTACTATTGACAAACCAAAGTCATTCATCGCGTAGGCCTGGCATAGGGGTTCAGCCTGAATGCTGCACTGACGGCGTTCCCGTCAGCAAGGCACGGAACTCGCCGCTGTTGCTTGGTCCAAAGGCAGCGAGTTCTAGAGCTTCTCCGGTCAATGGGTCATACAGCTGGAACCGGCCGTCAGCGTATAAAATAAGCTCAAAACTGGCGGCCACTTCGACGCTGGCCAGCTGACGCGTGCGCACTAAGCTGCGCACGGCACCACGAATAAAACTGCCCTCACCGGCCGATAAGATACGTAAGGATCGCCCGTTACTTGCATCCTCAATACGGATGCGCCCGCCTCCCTCATCAACAAACGATACGGCACGTTGGATCTGTATAGGCGCTAGGGGCTTTGGTGCCTCGGCCACGTGATCATTGATTCGCGCCAGGCTTACCACAGCAACCACAAACAAAAGGCCTGACATGATCAGGCCCATCAATCTATCACTTACGCGGCGTACCGGCCGCATAGCACTAGAGGACAGGGACTGGCTGCTCATTGAGGCCCGTCCGGTGGTCCTGCTCGGTCGGAGCAGCCGCGATATCAGGGCGTACGTCACTTCCTGATTCTCGTTCGTCTTGCAAAACCTGCGCTAAGCGCTGGGCCAAAGCCTGAGGTTCCGGTATCGCCCTCAACAGAGGGTTAACACGTCCCCAACCAAACGGTTTTACATGTGGCCACACCATTAAATAAAACAGCTTCTTGCCCGGCTTAGGCGTAACCAAAAAATCACCTGTACCGTCCGAAAACGCTTTAAATCCAACCTTAGCCACACTTTCCCAAGGTAGGTTGATGATCATGGGTACAGCAACACCCGAGCGCACAACCAAGCGGCGATTGGTCAACGTATACACCGTGCTACTGGCATACTGCTTACCTAATAATGTCAGCAATCCCAGCGCAATGGCTGCCAATCCCGCTTGCCATGCCACCGAGACAGAAAACTCCGCGAATGCAGCGCCATTTAGAATCTGGTAGACCAGATGTACAGCGATCAAACCCACAAAGTAAAACGCAAGGTTTCGAGAATGGAAGGCGCGCGCGGTAAATGACCGCCATGCGGGCTCTCCCTGCCACACCACAAACTCACCGTCAGGGAGCTCCTCAGGGAGCCCCTTGATCGGTTCGTACTCGTGCTCTCTCACAAGACTGGACCCATGCGATCAGGTGTCGCATACAGGGTACCGCCACCGTAGAAAGCGGTTATCTTGTCCTCTTCCTGCAGCGTGACTTGGTCGGCATTCGCCAAACGCGGCACCTGAGAAAACTGATCACCACGGATCGAATTCACCTTGATCGTGCCATCTTTCGACACCCGAGCCATGGTCATAGGCAGCAATACCGTATGGTCGCCCACATTGACCTCCGCGTATCGAAAGTGCGGCTCAGCTCGATCAACCCACAGGTCGACCACTGTTCCACCCGCTTTGCCGTCGCAGCCGGTTACCGCCTGACCACGGGGATCGGGATCGCGGCTATTCACCTTGTGATCTGCGTCGGCACGTAGCGGCACAATGCGAGGACGACCATCGACCGTCAGATCCGGACGCTCCGGTCTGATTGCCCATGCGGCTGGCCCCACTCCATCTACCATTGGATCGCCAGTAGGATGAACCGGTGCGCCGACGTAACTGCCAGTAGATACCGCCTTCAAGTCATACGAGCCACGATCCGGTCCTGGCAGCGTTCGCGAGCCCTGCCCATTATCCAGCGCATACGTCTTAGGGTCTGGCATGCCACCAAACCCCTCAACGAACTGCGCACCACGACCGCCAATTTCTAACGGCCACCCCTCTCGCTTCCCTTCGCGGTGCAGATGTCTCACCAGGAAAAAGAAGAAAATCCAAAAACCGTACAACGCCAGCTGTGCTACATCGATATAGCCTGTAACTGCTCCAGTACCCATATCACTACTCCTCTGTTTTACTTAAACCTGCTAGCCCGGGAAATCTGCTAAACGCAGCCCGGATTCAGTTGATTCCCCCTCTCCTGGTTGTCGCACCAACGGCCCGAGAGCCACCAGTGCCACAAACAAAATCAATATTTCTAGGTGATAAACCGCGCTATAGGCCACTGTCTGATCCGACAATACCGGCCCCAATTCACCGCTTGCGGACCACAGTCCCACCACATCTCGTACGGCACCACCCAAGAAAATCGCCACGCCCATCGCGGTCGCCTGTACAGCACCCCAGGCGCCCAATGCCAAACCAGCCTGATCGCCGGTCCCCAGGGTCATCACACTCATCATGGTGCCAACAGAAAACAGGCCACCGCCGAGTCCAATGAGGCCGGTACCCAGACGAAATAACATGGGTGACTCCATCGGTCCTGCCAAAATCACAATTGCAAATGCAAAGACACCCAGCAGTGCCCCCATACCCGCCATGCGAATCGGATCGGTGCCGCGACTCAGCGTGCGCGAAGCAAACATAAACGCCAGCAACATACCCCCGCCTAAGAGCGCCGTGAGCGCCGTGGTCTGACTGACGGTGAAGTGAAGAATCTGGGCACCATAAGGCTCCAA
>Ga0181571_10004443_pt1 | contig 10510 bp, 8 predicted proteins | sample 101ome_17_FD_132440 | JGI IMG/M metagenome (GOLD analysis project Ga0181571, IMG submission 132440) | Coastal salt marsh microbial communities from the Groves Creek Marsh, Skidaway Island, Georgia - 101407AT metaG (megahit assembly) | ecosystem: Environmental > Aquatic > Marine > Intertidal zone...
TGTCTCTTCTGCACTGACAATGCTGCTCATTCCTAGCATTGCAACTAGTGCACTTGCCAGTACCATTACTCTCGTCTTCATATCTTACTCCTGATAATGAAATTATTATTTGAACTTATTTATATTTTTATTTTGTGAGTTTTAAGTCACAGTTTAAACAACATTCCGCACCATAAGCACAAAATGCTATGACATAAGTGTATGCTTAAAATAAATAGAAAGCCAATATAAAATTGTTTATAAATTAGTATATTAGAGTATTATGAAGATGTGATAAAAAGAATGCCCATAATCATTTGTCATATTGAACTCAACATTGGCTGTGGGCCTGACTTATGTAAAGATATTCTCGATGTGACCGTAGAGTTCATCGGTACTAATATCTTGACTGTCCTTATCACCGCGTAATTTCACCTCGACCGTATCATTTTTAAGGCCTCGTTCACTGACCACTATTCGCAGCGGAATCCCAATTAACTCATGATCTGCAAACATTTGCCCGGGACGAGCATTACGATCATCAAATAATACTTCATAACCTCGTTGAGTGAGCTGCTCATAGAGCTGCTCACAAAATTTCTTTGTCATGTCTGACTTGTGTAGGTTGATGGGGCATATCGATAATTGGAAAGGAGCTAAATTTTGCGGCCAAATAATGCCTTTGTTGTCATAATTCTGCTCTATGGCAGCTGCAACTACACGCGAAACGCCAATGCCATAGCATCCCATCGTGACGATAGTATCTTTGCCATTTTGATCAAGAACTGTTGCTCCAAGTGATTGACTATATTTACCGCCGAGTTGAAAAATATGGCCAACCTCGATGCCACGCTTAATTTGAATTGTACCTTTTCCGTCGGGACTAACGTCACCCTCTTGTATGTTTCTTAAATCCGCCTGTGAGAGGGCATTGATGTCTCCCCAATTGGCATTAATAAAATGAGAATCGGCTTGATTGGCGCCACAAACGAAATTGATGGCTGCCGCAGCGCTATGATCGACTATTAACCTGTCTTCATGGCCGAGTGGTCCAATATAACCCGCCGTGCTATTCAGTTGAGAGGTAATTTCATCATCGCTAGCCATGGTGAGTGGTGAGAAAATCCCCTCAATTTTTTCTGCCTTGATTGCATTTAATTCATGATCACCCCTGAGTGCTAGTAATATGATACCGCCGTCTTCGGCTTTCACAGCTAGCGTCTTGATGCAGTCACATGGTCGAACATTCAATGCGCGAGACACATCCTGAATGGTTTTCTGGTTTGGTGTGGCGACTTGCTCAATAGGGAGTTTTTCTGCAGATTCAGCTATGTTGGGTTTTGGTGCTGGTGCTAATTCAATATTGGCTGCGTAATCACTTACATCTGAGAATGCGATAGCATCTTCTCCTGATTCGGCAAGTACATGGAATTCATGAGAGCGATTGCCGCCAATCGATCCTGAGTCAGCTTGCACCGCTCTAAATTCCAACCCAAGACGGGTAAATATCTCAGTATAAGTGGTGTGCATAATTTCATAGGTTTGTTCTAAACACGCTTGATTGAGGTGAAATGAGTAGGCATCTTTCATGATGAACTCACGAGCCCGCATGACACCAAATCGAGGCCTAATTTCATCACGAAATTTGGTTTGGATTTGATACAGATTAAGAGGTAGTTGTTTATAGGATCGGATTTCTTTGCGGACTAAGTCAGTAATCACTTCTTCATGAGTTGGACCAAAGCAGAATTCACGTCGATGGCGATCATGAAAACGTAAGAGTTCAGGACCATATTGCTCCCAGCGTGTAGATTCTTGCCAGAGCTCGGCTGGTTGCACGGCTGGCATTAAACACTCTAGAGCGCCCGCTTTATTCATTTCCTCACGGATGATATTTTCCGCTTTTCTGAGTATGCGCAAGCCAAGAGGTAACCAACTATAGAGTCCAGCGGCTAATTTGCGGATCATGCCAGCACGCAACATTAATTGATGGCTGATAATTTCAGCATCGGCGGGGACTTCTTTAAGTGTAGAAAATGGAAAATGTGATACTCGCATGAGATTCCTTAAACTTTAGATATTCTTACTTATTTTGATAATTGTTGTCAGCACTTGTGCGAAATAATTGGCGCAAGTAAATCTTAGACTAATCACTAAAGCAAGTATAAAACTCTTTAAGTCTTGATATGAAATCTTGATTTAAAACCGTATTATTGCTAATTACTGGCACAATTGGCCTAAACAGCTATAGGTAGAGTGTTATAATCATGTTTCCATGTCTCAGTTCATTTGAAAAAATCCACTTGATCAACATAAATCTATGCTGAAATATATAAAAAACTGGTATTTAAGTCATTTCTCCAATCCGCAGGTTGTGACTTTAGTTTTATTTATTCTGAGTGGATTGTTGGTGGTGACATTCTCCGGGAAAATTCTCGCGCCATTATTTGCAAGCATAGTGATTGCTTATTTGCTAGAAGGTGCCGTTAGTATGCTCGAGAAAACCCATATACCTAGAATTATGGCGTTGAGTTTGGTTTTCATTGTATTTATTGCATTAGTCGTGATTCTTATGTTTGTGTTGGTGCCTTTATTGTCTAAGCAATTCACCCAATTTTTTATAGAATTGCCAACGATGGTCAGTCAAGGCCAATTGCTATTAATGCGTCTACCAGAATTATTTCCCAGTTTAGTTAGCTCTGAGCAGGTGAGCGAGATATCAGCCTTTATTCGCAGTGAAGTGCTGGGTTTTGGTCAAATCTTAATATCTAAGCCTATAGCTTCGGTCGTTGGGCTGATTACTATCTTGATTTATTCTGTGATTGTGCCTTTGTTGGTGTTCTTTCTACTGAAAGATAAAACCAAGATTCTTGAGTGGATTGCACATTTCTTGCCTGAGGAACGAGACTTGACTAATGAGGTTTGGTTCGAAGTCAATCAGAAAATTGCCAGTTATGTGCGAGGTAAATTTCTGGAAGTGTTGATTATTAGTGTGGTGACTTATATTGCTTTTGCCAGCTTGGGCTTGAATTATGCGATGCTGCTGGCAGTGTTGGTGGGATTTTCAGTGATCATTCCATATGCAGGGGCTGCGGTGGTGACTTTGCCAGTGATGTTTGTTGCTTATGCTCAGTGGGGAATTTCCAGTGAATTTTTGTACTTATTGATCGCTTATGCGGTGATTCAGTTTATTGATGGCAATGTACTCGTACCATTATTGTTTTCAGAGATAGTCAATTTACACCCAGTCGCAATTATTGTTGCGGTATTATTTTTTGGTGGATTATGGGGTTTGTGGGGTGTATTTTTTGCGATTCCTCTTGCAACTCTAATCAACGCTGTCATAAATCTCTGGCCAGAAGCGAGTAAAGAGCCAGAATCGGGTGCGGCGAACTTGTAATGGCAGGTATGCCCAATTACTATGCGTCCAATATTTCAGACCACGGAGAAATGAATGTTTAAAGGCAGTATGGTTGCCATTGCCACACCAATGCAAGAAGATGGTTCGGTAGACTTTAACGCATTGGATAGGCTAGTTGATTTTCATCTGGAAAATCAAACAGATGTGATTATTCCGGCAGGAACTACAGGTGAATCTGCAACACTGGATCATGAAGAACACTGTCAAGTCATTAAACGTGTGGTCGATAGGGTTAATGGTCGTGTACCAGTTATCGGAGGTACAGGTGCGAACTCGACATGGGAAGCTATTTCGTTAACGCGCTGTGCGGCCGAAGCAGGGGTTGATGCGTGTTTACTGGTGACGCCTTATTATAATAAGCCGACCCAAGAGGGACTCTATCAACACTATAAAAAAATTGCCGAGGAAGTTGATATCCCGCAGATTCTTTACAATGTGCCGAGCAGGACTGCCTGTGACATGTTGCCTGCCACAGTCGCACGACTGGCTGAACTGAAGAATATTGTTGGTGTCAAAGAAGCCTCCGGAGATATGAGTCGTGCAATTGAGATACAAAAGTTCTGTGGGCCAGACTTTATGGTGGTGAGTGGTGAAGATGGACAAGCGATGGAATCTATTTTAGCTGGAGGGCATGGTGTTATTTCTGTAACGGCCAATGTGGCACCTCGCTTAATGCATGAGATGTGTGCTGCTGCACTAGCAGGGGATCGTGAAAAAGCGCAAGCTTTGAATGAGCAATTGGAAGATTTACATCGAGATTTATTTATCGAGTCTAACCCGATACCCACTAAGTGGGCTCTACATGAAATGGGATTAATTCCCGCGGGTATTCGTTTACCATTGACCCCACTGGATGAACAATATCACTCAGTTTTAAGAGCGACACTATCAAAAGTAGGCGCACTCTAAAATATTTACACGAGTTATTCATGAAAACACAATTAATACAAATATCTATGCTAGCCATTAGTATGACTGTCATCTCATCATGCGCATTTGTTCAACGTTTTTCTGGTGAAGATGATTACGCTGAAGCAAGTAGCCAAGGTGGTTTGCATGTCCCCCCCGAATTGGTGACTCCTGAATGGAATGATAGTTTGAAGATTCCTCAAACAGGCAGCGACAGAGTGAGTGCATTAGACACTTATGGCAAAGCACTAGACGCATCAGTAGTGCCTGAATTTGTGGATATGACGATACGCAGAGAAGGAGATTTAAGATGGATTGAGGCAGAGGTTGACCCAGTTAATCTGTGGCCATTATTGAGATCTTTCTGGGCGAGTCAGGATGTGATTTTAGAGCGAGATAAACCCGCTGTAGGGGTGATGGAGACGGAATGGATTGAAGACATTGATTCTTCCCAGAGTGAATTCACAGAGGTGACAGAATTTACCGCGACGCGAAGTAAATTTAAAATACGTATCGAACGTGAACCAAATGCGGTTACAAATATTTATGTTTCTCAACGTAAAACTCAGCTGCAATCTATTACTGAGCAAGGAGCTGTTTGGCTTGATGTCACTAGTGACTCTGAATCTGAAGCCGAGATGTTGGTGAGTTTGATGCAACATTTGGGTGAGTCAAGAGATACCGCAATTAATGCAGTGGCCGAGGCTGAAGGGCCAAGATTGTACATTGAGATCCGAGATCTTGATGGTATGCCAGTGTTATATGTGGGTGATCAGTACAGTCGTGTTTGGCGTCGAACAGGAATTGCTATAGATCGAACCGGACTTCAAATTCATCATCAAGACCGTAGCCAAGGAATTTATCATGTACGTGTGCAGGCTTCTGACGTGTCTGAGAATGCTCAGCTTCAATCCGGCGATTACCAAATTCATCTCTTATCACAGGGGGCTCAGACTGTGTTGACGGCACATTCTGCTGAAGACGAATCAATACTGTCTGCCCAGTCTGCACGTATCCTATTAAATCAAATTGTCCTTGCTTATGAGGTGTTCAGAACCACAGGGTAGTCATCGATGAGCGAAGCATCAACTAAAAGCTCATTGGCTATGTTAAATCTAAATATGAAAAGTCAGCTCATATAAAAGACTACCCAGTCACTGACGGTTATTGATAATCCGGCAGTGACTGGAGAGTGATCGACTCTACTTGCGTTTGTCTTTCTCGATATAAGCGTAGGCTGAGTGATTATGGATAGATTCAAAGTTTTCTGATTCCACAGTGTATGCAAGGATGCGTTCATCCTCATTTAATTGCGTTGCAATGTCTCTGACTAGATCTTCTACAAACTTAGGATTGTCATAGGCTTCTTCTGTGACAAATTTTTCATCAGGTCGCTTGAGCAAGCCATACAGTTGACATGAAGCTTGTTTCTCGATCATTTCGATCAGCTCTTCAACCCAGAGAAAGTCTTTAAGTTCCACATGGATGATAATGTGTGAGCGTTGGTTGTGAGCTCCATATTCGGAAATGCTCTTGGAGCAAGGACATAAGCTAGTGACGGGAACAAGGACTCTGACGTCGGTTCTGGCGACTTTATTTATGATCTCACCGCGAAAACAGACCTCATAGTCGAGTAAACTCTCAACGCCTGTGACTGGGGCAGCTTTTTTCACGAAATACGGGAAAGTCATTTCAATGTGTCCAGAATCAGCTTCCAGTCTTTCTGCCATTTTCTCTAGGATGTTATTGAATGATTTGACAGAAATTTCACGCTCATATTCGTTCAAGATCTCAACAAAGCGTGACATATGCGTGCCTTTGAAATTATGAGGCAAGTTTACATACATATTGAAGTTAGCAATGGTGTGTTGCTCGCCACCAGATCGATCCAGTACGCGGACAGGGTGCTTAATACCTTTGATACCCACTTTATCGATAGGGATCTGGCGTGTATCTTCTTTATTTTGTGTATCAGGAATTGACGTGACAACTCCTCCTGCAGTGGCGCTCATTTTATAGTCCCTTGCAATATATTTAATATATTGAGTGATGTGTGTTATTTAGATGCTTGATACTACTACTGCGCTTTTAGTGGCGCAATCTCTCAGCGGGTATATTTGTTTGATTTGAGCCATTATGGAATCCTTATCCAGACCGGCGTCTTCAAGTAGTTCCTCACGTGAACCATGTTCCTGATGACGATCCGGGAGTCCCAGGTTGAGAATACGCACTTGACTGCCACATTCAGCTAATACCTCATTCACTGCACTGCCAGCGCCCCCCATAACAACGTTGTCTTCCAATGTCACGATCAACTGGTGATTCTTGCTCAGCGTTTCTATGAGCGTTTTATCTATTGGTTTAACAAAACGCATATCAACAACGGTAGCATCTAACTGTTCTGCGACTTGTAATGCAGCGTGAGTGGGACTTCCGAAAGCGAGTAGCGCAATTTCTTTACCATTACGTATGATTTCAGCTTTGCCAATTTCATACACTTGATGTTCATGATTAACTTGCACACCTGGCCCCACACCGCGAGGATATCGTACTGCACTGGGTCCATTGTAAGCTAGACCCGTATTAAGCATCTGACGAGTGGCATTTTCATCACTGGGGGCCATGATAACCATGTTAGGAATACAGCGTAGATAGGTTAAATCATAGCTGCCAGCATGGGTTTTTCCGTCTGGGCCAACGACACCAGCACGATCGATGGCGAATAATACCGGGAGGTTTTCGATGGCTACATCATGGATGAGTTGATCATAGGCGCGCTGCAGAAAAGTAGAGTAAATAGCAACCACTGGGCGATTGCCAGCGAGCGCCATACCCGCAGCAAGGGTTACAGCGTGCTGCTCAGCGATAGCCACATCGAAATAACGCTCAGGGAAAGCTTTTTCAAATTCAATTAATCCAGAACCCTCACGCATAGCAGGTGTAATAGCCATGACGCGGCTGTCTCTATTTGCACTGTCACAAATCCAATCACTGAAAACACGAGTGTAGGTGATTTTGCTGGTCGTGCTGGTTTTCATCCCTGCCTTTGGATCAAATTGTCCAACCGCATGATATTTGACTGGATCTTGCTCAGCGGGTGCATAGCCTTTACCTTTTTTAGTAATCACATGGAGGATTTTAGGGCCATTGATTTGTTTGATATTACGAAGGGTCTTAATCAAAGAGACACTGTCATGACCATCCACAGGACCAAAATAGCGTATGCCCATTTCTTCAAATAGAGTGCCAGGGGCAAACATGCCCTTCACATGTTCTTCGGTTTTTTTGGCCAACTCCCACATGGGAGGTAGTGGTTTAAGTAAGCGCTTGCTGCCCTCACGTACACTAGTCAATACACGGCCTGACAGCATGCGAGTAAGATAATTGCTCATAGCACCTACATTCGGTGAAATGGACATTTCATTATCATTCAGAATGATGAGCATATTGGTACGAAGAGCACCCAGATGATTGAGTGCCTCATAAGCCATGCCTGCTGATAGTCCTCCGTCGCCGATAATAGCGACAGCATGTTGGTTACTATTATTTTGCTGAAAGCTAATATTCATCCCCAAGGCAGCGCCGATTGACGTACTTGAGTGCCCAACAGTAAGAGCGTCATATTCACTCTCACTGGGACAGGGGAAGGGGCCTAGCCCACCTTTTTGACGAATGCTGGTGAGTTGGTGTTTCCTGCCTGTGAGTATTTTATGCGGATAAGACTGGTGACCAACGTCCCATATCAGTTTGTCATTTGGTGTGTTGTACACATAATGTAATGCCACTGTGAGCTCGATTACGCCTAGCCCTGCTGCAAAATGGCCACCACACTGTGAGACAGCATCGATCAAGTATCTTCTGAGATCATCACTGGCTTGCGGCATGTCTGCCAATGGCAAACGCCTAAGATCCTCAGGGAGATTGATCTTGTCGAGTACCGGATAGTTGCTATCAGAACTGTATGTGGTCATTTATTCTCAATCTTAATATGTGCTTATAGGCTGTTATACACTCTGGTTTATTGGCCTTGTGGGGTTCCAATTACATTTTTTAATGTTCACGGCAAACAATATGTTCTGCCAACATTCTCAGCATGTCAGCTTGATTATCAAAAGAGGCAATATTATCGAGTGCGTTCTGGTAATAGCTTCGGCATAAACGCTCAGATTCTTCACAGCCAAGCACACTCACATAAGTTGGTTTATTGAGTAATCTGTCTGATCCCTGAGGTTTACCAAGCGTCTGGGTATCGCTGATCTCATCTAGGATGTCATCTCTAATCTGAAATGCAATTCCAAGATTATCTGCAAAGTTTAGCAGTCCTTGGCGTTTTTCCCTAGATAAGCTATCTGTGCAGACTTGTGCCATATTGATACAGGCATATATCAAGCAACCAGTTTTTTTCCTATGAACTTGCTCAAGCTGATCAATAGTGAGTGAGGTATTTACCACCGCTAAATCCATCGCTTGTCCTCCCGCCATGCCGCGAGAACCTACAGTACGAGCAAGTATTGAGGTTAATTGAGCGCGTTTTTCTTGGGAGGGTCCTATGATGTTGCAATTTGTAAGTAAATCAAAGGCTAGGGCTTGCATGGCATCCCCCGCTAAAATAGCAGTCGCTTCATCAAAAGCTTTGTGACACGTGGGTTTTCCTCGACGCAAATCGTCATCATCCATGGCTGGAAGGTCATCATGAATGAGTGAATAACAATGCATTAACTCTATTGCTGCGGCCACAATATCTAAAAAATCATGATCTACACATAATGCATCGGCAGTGGCATAAACGAGTGCTGGACGAATGCGTTTGCCATTACCCAAAGCTGAATAACGCATGGCTGCATGCAATGTTGTAGGAGTTTCATCTGCTGGTGGTAAGTGGGCATTAAAAAATTCGTCAATGCGTCTACTGGTCTCCAACAGGTGTTGGTCAAGGCTCGTCAACAAACTCTCCAACCTCATTGGGGAGTGGGTCTTCTGGCTCAGCTAACCACTCTTTATTGTTTTGTGTGAGCACAGTGATTTTATTTTCTGCCTGTTCAAGTGCCTGTTGGCATCGACGAGTTAGCTGAATTCCCTCTTCAAATAACTTCAGTGAGGCTTCCAGAGTTTGGTCCCCTGATTCAAGTTTTTCTACAATAGCCTCTAATTTGACGATCGATTTTTCAAAGTCAATTTTTGTTGTGGATTTTTTTACCGCCACTGGCAGGATCTCCTCTTAACGTAAGCATGTAGATGAATGTCTGAATTCGAGCATTGATGATTAATCGATTCTAATGTTAATAGTGTGTCAGAACAATTCTAATTGCTTATTTAGGTATCTTAATATCGCGGGAAAATTCTAGTAAGTTACTGAATATATTTAAATTATAATAAGTGCAAGCTAGCTGCCAGGCTTTTTGGGTTGAGCGTCGTAGATGAGGTTATCGACACCATTGTAGACCAGGAAAGATTTTCCTTTCGCACGAGCAATCATTGTCACACCCAGATCTCTGGCCAATTCCAAACCCATGTGAGTGACTCCAGAGCGAGATAACAAAATAGGAATGCCCATGAGCGCAACTTTCATTATCATTTCTGAAGTTAGGCGACCGGTCGTGTAAAAAATTTTATCTTCTCCAGGGATGTCTTCACACCACATCTTGCCTGAGATAGCGTCGGCGGCATTATGTCGACCTACATCTTCAACAAAAGTAAGAATATTGTCGTTCTGGCATAAAGCACAACCATGCACCGCACCGGCTTGTTTATATACCTCATTGTATTGTGTGATGACGGTCAATAATGAGTACAGTAAAGACTGCTTAACTTGTGCGGTTGCCATTTTTTGATTGTAGATCTTATCTAAGGTGCAGCTGAATACGGTACCTTGACCGCAACCAGTAGTCACAGTGCGCTTACTTAACTTTTCTTGCCAATGGCTAATACCTTCACCAGTATGTGTTTCAACGTTGACCGATTCTTTTTCCCAATCAACATGTACAGATTTAATTAATGAGATGTCGTCAATCAGACGTTGATTACGCAAATAGCCAAGAGCCAGCAATTCAGGATGAGTGCCGAGCGTCATCAAAGTCACCACTTCTTGATTATCTACTTTCAGCGTGAGTGGTGATTCTCCAGACACACGAACATGTCTAACCTCACCATATTGATCGGTAGCAGTGACTGCATGGGTTGGTGCTAGGCCAGCATCACTAA
>Ga0181571_10004446_pt1 | contig 10504 bp, 11 predicted proteins | sample 101ome_17_FD_132440 | JGI IMG/M metagenome (GOLD analysis project Ga0181571, IMG submission 132440) | Coastal salt marsh microbial communities from the Groves Creek Marsh, Skidaway Island, Georgia - 101407AT metaG (megahit assembly) | ecosystem: Environmental > Aquatic > Marine > Intertidal...
ATGACGAAAACGACAGAATGTCGTCATGTTCGAGGGTGGGCGTCGACATCGCGATGCCACCGGCAGGGCCGACAACTTCTGGGTCCGCACGGCCCCGTGGGGCGAACGTCATCACGACACTCGCGATGAACCGGCGGCCCGCAAATCGATGACCCTGAGCGACGACACAAATGATGATGTGTCCCGTTCTGCCGATGCTGTCTGCGAGCCGATCGACCCAATCCTGCGACCAGATGACCCCACGGTGAGTGCCTCACGACCCGCAGCGCCACACCAGCCGGCGACGCGTCAGCCAGAGCAGATCGCCGATGCGTTGTGGGCGACGATGATGCGGTGCCGTGCCAACGCGACAAGGGGTTGCACATCGAGTGATCCGCTGCTGATCCGTCTGGTCGTCATCGTGGTGGTTGCCCTCGCCGCCGTGCCGGTTGCGTGGGCATTGCGTGACGATGCATCGCCGACATCCGACGTGAAGATGGCCGCGAGTGCGAGTAGCGCAGATCTCGAGATGCAGGTGGCGTCGGCTTCCTCCGAGGCGGCGGGCGCACTGGTCGACACCACGATGCCGACGGCCGATGGCGGCGCGACCACAGCATCGGCACCGGCCACAGCCGCGCAGGTGCGACTTGCCGACCGGGCATCGGCGGAGCCGGTTGCGCCACCGGCGGACGCAGTGGTCAGCGAACCGGCAGCAAGCGCTTCGGTCGCTACAACGTCGCCCGCGCCGGTTGTGCGTGCCGTTGCGGTGTCCTGCGCGAACGAGTACACACTTGCGCGCGGCGACTCGTGGAGCCGACTGGCCGAGCGCAGTGGTGTCGACATGGATGAACTTCTGTCGCTCAACGACGCCGGTATCGACACGGTGATCTACGCCGGAGAAGACATCTGCCTGCCAGCAGGGGTGCGCGTCGTGGTGCCCACAACGGCCGCGCCGGCAACGACAAATGCGCCAGTCACCAGTTCGCCCCCTGCCTCAGCAGCCGACGAGTCGCCAACAACGACGGCTGCACCAACAACAACGGCCGCGCCGGTGCGCCTGCCGACCGCGCCGTCACGCGATACCGCCGAGGCGATCATCCGCGAGATCTGGCCTGCCGAACTTGCCGATGAGGCGGTGCGCATTGCGATCCGCGAGTCAAACCTGTGGGCGAACGCACAGAACTGGTGCTGCGTTGGACTGTTCCAGATCTATTGGGAAGTGCACGACGCCTGGCTCGACGATCTTGGGATCACCGACCGGGCACAGCTGTTCGATGCGCGCACCAACGTGCGTGCGGCCTACGCGCTGTATCAGCGGGCAGAAGCCGCATACGGCGACGGGTGGAGCCCCTGGGCGCTGGGATGACCTCGTGCGGGGTTAATTGAAGCGCGCTGCTGCCACCTCAGGTGGGCGGCGGTGGCGGCGGCATGTCACCCGGTGGGGGTGGCGGCGGTGGCGGTGGGGTGCCACCCACCGGTGGGTAATCAGGATCACCAGCGGTGTCCATGGTGGCGGTGCCGTACCGGTTCGACGTGGTGTGGCCTGGTGTGGCCAAGAACACGATCACGACGATCGCACCGATGATCGGAACGAGCAACAGCAGCAGCCACCAACCGGTGCGGTCGGTGTCGTGCAGACGGCGCACAGCCGCCGCCACACCCGGAACCAGCACAGCAAGCGAATAGACGGTGCCGATCACGGGCACGCTGATCGCGGTTGCCAGGATGCTGATCAGGATCGACAACGAGAAGTTGGCGAGCACGAACCACCAGAAGTCGGGTCGGTTGTCGCGGCCGGAGAAGTTCGCGTAGTTCTCCACAACGGCGCGGCGGTAGGCGTCGATCAACTTCTGCATGTCCCCACGGTAGTGGCGCTGATGGGTTCATGCGTGGGGGTGCCGATTGATGTTGGCAGCCCGTAACATGTTCGGCGAAGCGCCAGTAGCTCAATGGATAGAGCATCTGACTACGGATCAGAAGGTTTGGGGTTCGAGTCCCTACTGGCGCGCCACACGGCCGGGCATTCGCCCGGCCGTTGTGCTGTGTGGCCACCGCCGGTCGGCTTGCGCTGGGCTGGTGGCACTTTGGAGATATGCACGTCACGGGGTGTGCGCGACTCGGCCAACTACGGTGATCCGATGAGGCGGCGGTGGGCTGCCCATGGCAACCGATGAGGTGATGTCGATGATCCGGATCCGAGCAGCAGGCGTGATGGCTGTGGCCGTGTTAGTGATGACGGCATGTGGCGGGTCTGATGACACCGCGACAGACACCACCGCTCCGGCGGCCGATGAGCAGAGTTTTGCTGGTGGTGACACCGTGGATGCAGACGATGCCGCGTCCGACGATGCCTCTGACGATGCGTCGGATGGGGGATCAGATGGTGCCGATATCAGCGCCGCGGCAATTCGCTCTGCGCTGATCGAGTCGGCCGATGATGCGGAGCTGGACATCGAATCGATGCCGGCCGGTGACCTCGATTGCATGGTGGAACAGATTGCCGCTGATCCGTCACTTGCGGCACAGGTGCTCGCCGACGATGTCAGCGATGACGGCGCGATGGTGGGGATCTTTGCCGAGTGTTCACCCGAGACCGTGCTCAGCTTGTTGTCCGATGACCCAACCTTTGCTGCGATGAGCGATGACGAGGCGTTGTGCATGGTGTCGGTCTTTGCCGACGACCCAGAGTTGATGGATGCCGTAATCGACGACCCGGCGGCGCTGATGTCAGAGATGTTTGCCTGCGCTCCCGATGCCATGGCCGCATCGCTGGCAGACGACACCGGCCTCGGCGTTGACGAAGCTGCATGCCTCCTCGGCGAGATGGATGGTGGCGGGGTGCTTGCCAGCATCGGGTTGGGCGACCCGTCGATGACCGAGGACGAGATGATGGCCGGCATGGGCGAATTGTTCACCGCCTTTGCCACGTGCGGTATTTCGATGGACGAACTCGGTGATCTTGGTGACTTCGGTGACGACGTCGACTCCGGTGGTGCAGCACCGGGAACCCCCGAGGAGATCGCTGCTGCGCGCGACTCCTGCGCTGCGGGTGACATGGCGGCATGTGACGAGCTCTGGTGGATGTCGCCCTATGGCTCCGATGATGAAGAGTTCGGGGCCACCTGCGGTGGCACCGCGGATTCATCACAGGCCGGCATGTGCACCATTGATATCGACGAACTCGCGAGCGACTGCGCAAATGACGACCTGGTGGCCTGTGATCTGCTGTACGCGATGTCCCCCGACGACCCTGATCTGGTCGAGTTGGCTGCCACCTGCGGCGGCACCGCAGATGGTGAGACCCCGGGCATGTGTGCATCATCGACGATCGCGCTTGAGGAGTTCCGTGCTGGCTGCGCCGCTGGCGATATGGCCTCGTGCGATCTGTTGTACTTCGCGAGCGGTATCGGCACCGATGACGAGGAATTCGGCGCGACCTGTGGCGGTCTGACCGACGGATCCACGCCCGGCACCTGCGAGGAGTCAGCCTGAATCTGCCGTCGCGTCCTGCCTCGGTGATGAGGCTGCTCGCCGTGGCGGCCCTCATCGTGGTGGGCGTGGCGGTGTCGTCGCCCGACGTGTCATCGGCGGCCGGTGGCGGGGTGGTGCCGGTGTCGCCGACGCGGGTGGTGGATACGCGTGGGTCGTCTCCGGTGGGGGCGTTCGATGGGTCGGGTGCGGCGTTGCGGGTGGATGTGTCGTCGGTGGTGCCGGTGGGTGCGGTGGCGGTGGCGGCGAATGTGACGGTGGTGTCGGCGGTGGCGCCGCCTGAGGGTGGGTTTGTGACGGTGTTCGGTTGTGGCGTGCGTCCGGATGTGTCGTCGTTGAATTTCCGGTCGGGTGACACGGTGGCGAATGCGGTGGTGGCGCCGGTGTCGGCGGATCGTGCGGTGTGTGTCTATGTGTACGGGGTAGCCGACGTGCTGGTCGACGTCTCCGGATCGTTTCTTGACGGGGTTGCACCGGTGGAGCCAACAAGGGTGATCGACACCCGGGCCACACCCGGTGCGGCGGTGCGCGGCAATGGAGTGATCGAAGTGGATGTTCTCGGGCCCCTCGGTCGTGCTCCGGGCACCGTGGCAGCCGCGATGGTAAACCTGACCGTTGCCGAGACTGTTGGTGGCACCTTCGGTGGGTACGCATCGGTGTTTCCCTGTGGCGCAACACCCACGACCTCCACGGTGAACTTCATCACTGGGCGCACGGTGGCCGGAGCGGCACTTGTGCCATTGACGCCGCGAGGCACGGTGTGTGTGCATGTCGTCGGCCGTGCCGAGGTGCTGCTCGATGTGAGCGCGGTGGTGCCGGGCACACCGGTGACGGTGGCATCGCCGGTGCTTCCCGAACCGGTATCGGCCGGCATTGCCTCTCATTCGGCTATCGATTCTTCCTGGGAACGCCTGATCGTCATCGATCCGTCGACGAGCACCGGCTATCTCAGCGATGGCGATCGCGTGCTGCACACCTTCATCGTGTCGACCGGGTACGGAGGCCTGTCGGGGGTGCCCGGGTCGGGTGGCACGCCGGCGGGGGCGCACCGCATCGAAATGCTGGCACGGGCGCGACCACAGGAAATCCTCGAGTGGCGTCGTCCCACGGGACGCTTTGCTGATGTGTTCGGTGAGCCGGCGGTCACGACCGGACTGATTGCGCTCGATGGACTCGAGGAACGCAACCGCTATTCGTGGGAACGCAACGTGTACATCCATGGCACCAACCGGCTGTCGATCCTGGGCCGGCCGGGTGTGTCGGGAGGTTGCATCCGCGTGCATCCGAATGACATCTATTTCCTGCTCGACGCGATCGAGGAGTACCCGACGGGGGTGTACGTGCTCGATCGGCCGTGGGTGCGGTCGCGCTGAACGGGCCCCGCCCAACTCCGACACCGGTCGTGACGAGCACGGTGGTCAGACTGACCATGTGAGCACCCCCACCGTGAGCCCGACGCGTCGGGTGGATTTGCCGCTCGCGGTCATGGCTGTGGTGGTGGTGCTGTTTGGGCTTGGCCCGGTGCTCACGAAACTTGTGACGGCACCGCCACTGGTGGGCGCACTGATGCGGTTTGCGGTGTCGGTCCCGATTCTGCTGCTGTTGTTCACCGCACGCGGTGGCCGCATCAATCGGCGGCTTCTGCGCGCCACTGCTCTGCCGGGCATCGCCTTTGGAACGAACCTGATCTTCGTGTTCGCGGCCGTGCAGGAGACCACGGTGTCGGTGCTGTCGACGGTGGTGGCGAATCAACCGGCGGTGCTATTGGTGCTGGCCGGCCCGTTGTTCGGCGAGCGCCCCACCACCCGTCATGTGCTGTGGACGCTGGGCGGAGTGGTCGGCGCGGCGGTGGTGATTCTGGGTGCGGGCGATGATGTGCGCGCCTCGGCTCTCGGCATCGTGCTGGCGTTGTTGGCCCTAGCCACCTTCACCGCGTACTGGGTGCTCACCCGGTCTGCGCGGCGCGACACCGATGTGGACCCGATCGGGTGGATGACCGGTGTGAACATCTGGGCTGTGGTGTCGGCAGTGCCACCGGTGATGTTGTTCACGAACGGTGACGACTGGTCGCGTTTCGGAGGCCTCGACTGGTTGTGGATCGTGATGATCGCGCTGTTCACGGGAGCGCTCGGGCACGTGATGATGAGTTGGGTGCATGCCTATGTGGAAGCGGCTCGGTCGTCGTTGTACATGCTGGGCATGCACGTGGTGGCGGTGGGCCTGTCGTGGCCGATCCATAGCGAGCCGGTCACCGTTGTGCAGGCCATCGGTGGCGCGCTGGTGTTGTTGTGTGTGGCGATGGTGATTCGCATTCCGCCGCGCACCGGGTAACTGGATTGGGACCTATCACGCGACGAGGCCCGGACGCATATGCGCCCGGGCCTCGCTGTGTGCGATGGCTTCAACGACGTGCGCCGTTGAAGCCAGATGCTGATGTCAGTCGTCGTCGGGTTGGTAGAGCGCACCCAGGAAATAGCCGTAGATGAGGTGCCACACCAAGATGCCGGCGGGCAGCTTCCATCCGTCGGGTCCGTCGAAGAGGAAGAACCCGTAACCGTTGCCCTGCACGTAGGCGTAGGGCACGAGGATGCCGGCGGAGATGATCGTCATGATCACGCCGTACAGCAGGCCTTTTTGAATGTTGCCACCGTTGGTCTTGGAGTTGCCGGGCAGTGAGTGCCGTGCGATCAAGCCGAACAGGATCGCGAACACGATGCCGTTCACGAAGTGCAGGGCTTGGCCGACGAAGAACACGCCGGTCGGGTTGTTGAGGAACATCTCGTACTGGCCGAATACACCAGCCTGTCCAACGATGCTGCCGTCGTCACCGAAGTAGGCGCCTTCGGAGAGTCCGAGCCCGAGCAGGCCGTTGTAGAGCGGCCATGGCAGGGTCGGAAGGCCGACCGCCGGGAACACGTACCCGAAGTAGGTGCCGAGTTGGGTGGCGATCACGCCGACGAGGGCGATGGAGCCGACCGGGTGCTCATTGCACCAGGCGCGCCATCGATTACTTGTCTGTCCTGGAGTTGATGACATATTTGGTAGGGACCTCCTTGACCGGACTCCTGTGTCCGGCCAGCGGACACAGTACCGACATGCGGTCACTCGGGGGTGGATTCTGGTGGCGGGGGTCACATCACGCCGGCGGCGCGTAGTCGATGTTGCGGTCGACGCTGAGGTAGATGTCGTTTGCGATTGGGTCGAGCTGTTCTTCGGCGATGTGTCCGAGCACGCCAGCGCACCGGGCAAGCAGCGCAAACCCGCGCACGATCGCCGGTGAGAAACCCAGGTCGGCCAGCACCGCACCGCAGACGCCGGCGCCGTTGAGCGGCAGGGTGCGTCCGAGCGATTCGGGATGCACACGGCCGATGGCCGCGAACAGCGACAGGTGTGGCCCGAAGCTGTTGTGGTCGCGGGCGAGTTGCATGAATTTGGGTGTGCGCGGGTCGGTCACTTTGTGCACCGGGTGCCCGAGGCCGGGCACGAAACGGCCTGCGGCGCGGGTGTCGGCCACGACCGCGCGAGCCACATCGTCCCAGCCGGCATCATCGGTTGGCAGGGTGTCGATTCCGGCGATGGTGGTGGCGAGGAAACCGGCGGAATCTTCGGTGACGCCGAGGAAACGTGACCCGCCGCCGAGGATGCCCGCGGCCACTGCGCCCTGGATCGAATCGGGTGCGCTCAGGTAGGTGAGGCGGGCCGCGATGGCGGTCGGGGTGAAGCCGTGATCGGCCAAGGCCACCAGCACTGCTTCGAACATCACGCGTTCGTCGTTGGTCGGGGGGCGCTTGGCCACCAGCCAGAAGGCCAGTTCACCGAAGGTGACTTCGCCCAGCATCTCGTCGGCCAGGCTGCGCCCGAGCAGGGTGATGGAGTCGGCATCGGAGGTGCCGAGGCCGGTGCGGAAGGTGGGGGTGGTGTTCATCAGGTCTCCTTGGGGGATAGGTCAGTTGGCCAGCCAGGCGCGGATCTCGTCGGAATGTTCGCCAAGTCGTGGGGGCGGTAGGTCGTAGCGGATCTCCGAGTTGGAGAACCCGATCGGGTTGCGTACCAGGTCCACGCCACGATCGTTGTCACCCACCCGCACCCGTGGGGCCAGGTCCAGACGTTCGGCGAGGTCGACACCCTCGGCGATCGAGTTGATGGGGCCACATGGCACACCGGCGGCGTTCAATTCGGTGAACAGGTCGTCGGCGCTCCAGCGCGACAGGGCATCGACGAGAATCGGATGGAGTTCATCGCGGTTGGCGGTGCGGTCGGCATTCAGCGCGAACCGTGGATCGTCGGCGATGCCGTCGAGGCCGAGCACCCCGCAGAGGGCGCGGAACTGGCGATCGTTTGCCGCGGTGATGATCACGTCGCGGTCGGCGGTGGGCATTGTCTGGTACGGGTACACGCTCGGGTGGGCGTTCCCCATGCGCTGGGGCACGACGCCACCGGCGGTGAAGGCCGCGGTCTGGTTCACCAGGCCCGACATGGCCGAGGCCAGCAGATTCACCTCGATGTGTTGCCCTTCGCCGGTGCGGTGGCGTTGTTCGAGGGCAGCGAGGATGCCGATGAGGCCGTGCAGGCCGGTCATCACGTCGAATACCGAGATGCCAGCCCGTAGAGCGGGACCATCTGGTTCGCCGGTCAGGCTCATCAGTCCGGACACGGCTTGGGCCACGAGGTCATAACCCGGCAGTGACGCACCGGCGCCCGTGCCGAACCCGCTGATCGACAGGTAGATCAGCCCGGGGTTGTCGTCGCGCACCGCGTCGTAGCCGAGGCCAAATTTGTCGATACCGCCCGGCTTGAAGTTCTCGAGAGCGATATCGGCACGGCGCAGCAGGGTACGGGCCACCTCGAGGTCGTCGGGGTCCTTGAAGTCAAGCACGATTGAGCGCTTATTGCGATTGATCGACAAGTAGTAGGTGGAGGTGCCGTCGTCGGTGGCGGGAGGCGTCCACGTGCGGGTGTCGTCGCCGGCGGGGCTTTCCACTTTGATCACATCGGCACCGAGGTCGGCCAGCAGCATCGAGCAGTAGGGGCCGGCAAGCACACGGGACAGGTCGGCCACAACAAGGCCCTCGAGTGGTCGGTGTGGTTGGGGGGTGGTCATATTGGTCTCCTCGGGTCACCAGGGGGTGGCGGGGCGCCTACAGTGGTCGCCGGTTGAACGACGGAGGCGAGGCGCGATGGGCGAAGTGGAACGCAGCAGGGACTTCGTCGAAGCGCTGTCGCGCGGGATCGATGTGCTGTGCGCATTCGGGCCGACCTCCATGGCGATGACCGTGAGCGAGGTGGCGGCCCGCACCGGTTTGGCGCGGCCGACAGCGCGCCGACTGTTGATCACTCTGGAAGAGTTGGGATATGCCCGCAGTACCGACGGTGTGTACTCGCTCACAGCGCGGACACTCGAGTTAGGTGCGTCGTATATCTCGGCGCTCGGCATGTGGGATGCGGCGCGTCCGCACATGGAAGAACTTGTTGCGGTCACCCGCGAGTCGTCGTCGATGGCCCAGCTCGATGGCAGCGACATCGTGTATGTGGCGCGGGTGGCGGTGCCCAAGATCATTGCTCTGGCGGTGACGATCGGGACTCGTTTCCCGGCTGTCGCCACGTCAATGGGGCGGGTGCTGCTCGCGGATCTCGACCCAGACGAACTGGATCGAGTGCTGGCGCTCGGATCGGAGTCGGGTGTGGTGCCACGAGTGGATCCGGCTCGGGCTGATCTCGACCGGATGTTGACCGAGGTGCGCCAACAGGGTTTCGCGGTGTCCGACGAGCAGTTGTCGGTGGGTATCCGCTCGGTGGCGGCCCCGGTGCGTGATGCATCGGGTGTGGTGGTTGCAGCGTTGAATGTCACGGTGCACGCGGCGGAGACGTCGATGGACACGCTGCTCGGGCAGTATCTGCCGCGGTTGCTGGCTGCGTCGGAGGCCATCACCGAGGAATGGTCGTACGTGCAACAGCTCCCGGTCGTGCGACCGGGAGCCGCGCAGCGTCCGAACACGTCGACTCAGCGGTAGTTGTTGTTCGACGTGTGATCGCCGCCCAGCCAGCGCTCGAGCACCTGGTGGGCGTCGGCCAAGCGGTCTTCGTTGATCTCGTCGGCAGAGGGGTGGTCAACGGTGAATTCGAGCACCATGCCGTTGGGGTCGGTGGTGTAGAGCGAGCGGCAGTACCCATGCTCGAGTACGAAGGTCTGCTCGGGCAGCCAGCCGGCCTCGGTTAGGCGTGACTCGATGTCGGCCTGCACTTCGGCGCTGACCTTCAGTGCGATGTGGCGGAAGGGTGAGGGCAGCAGTTCGGGGTCGAACAGGGCCTGATCTTCGGGGTCGGCGAATTGGAAGAAGGCGAGTGCGCTGCCGTCGCCGAGGCCGAAGAACGTGTGGCAGTAGGTGCGCACGGCCCCGAACAGTTCGTCCTGTTCCGACCAGGTCGCGAGCAGCGGCAGCCCGATGATGCCCTCGTAGAAAGCGCGGGTGGCCTCTTGATCCTTGGTGCAGTAGGCGGTGTGGTGCAGCCGCTGCGGGAGTGCGCTGGTGTCGGTCATGGTGTGCTCCTGAGTGACGTAAACGGGCTGGCGCCCGACTGACGGACAAACTGCCGCTATGCGTACGCTACCGGTACGCGCCGCAGTCGCTCAACATGAGCACATTGGCCGCGTAGATGCAATCTTGTGCCGTACCCTGCGCTGCGATGCCCGTCACCTTCATGTTGTGCAATGACTGAGCGCCCACATCCTGTGTTGCCACGCGACATCGTGCTGGTGCACGGCGCCTGGTTCGGAGCCGACAGCTGGGCCGGTGTGGCCGAGCGGCTCTGTGCACGCGGTCACCGCGTGGTCGCCCCCGACCTCACGGGCCACGGGACGCGCGCCGCAGAGTCGGGCCCGCACATCACGCTCGATGACCATGTGCGCGACGTGGTCGATGCGATCTATGCCAACGACCTGCACGATGTTGTGCTGGTCGGGCATTCCTATGGCGGCCGCGTGATCACCCGGGTATGGGCCGAGGTGCCCGATCGCATTGCCGCGATGGTCTACGTG
>Ga0181571_10004451_pt1 | contig 10500 bp, 10 predicted proteins | sample 101ome_17_FD_132440 | JGI IMG/M metagenome (GOLD analysis project Ga0181571, IMG submission 132440) | Coastal salt marsh microbial communities from the Groves Creek Marsh, Skidaway Island, Georgia - 101407AT metaG (megahit assembly) | ecosystem: Environmental > Aquatic > Marine > Intertidal...
CACCAACTGGAAGAAGATCAAACCCTTGCTGATCGAAGGTGGTCTGCGCCCGCCGGTGGTGGTCGACATCGCCCAGGCAATCGGCAACGAGCCGCGCAAGGTGGAGTCCCTGCTAGTGCGGGCTGGCCGTCACGGGCTGGTGGTACGGATCGCCAAGAACCGGTTCTATCCGCCGGAAACTCTGCTCCAATTGGGTAAGGTTGCGGAAAAAGTGGCCTCAGACGCCGAAGACGGCATGGTGACCGCCGCCACTTTCCGAGATGCATCGGAAATCGGCCGCAACCTCGCCATCGAGGTGCTGGAATTTTTCGACAAGGTGAAGTTCACCCGCCGCGTTGGCGATGCGCACGAAGTTATCCGCCCCGCAGCGGATGCGTTCAGCGGAGAGTAGATACCGGCGTCAGTGATCCGAGGCGGTCGCCCGGCGGCGGCACATCCAGAAGATCGCAGTGATGCCGAACATCATCACCAGGATCATCTGCGGTTCCGGAACAGGATCGCCGCTTGGCGGCTGGACGTTTGCCAGCATGACCTCGATCCACAGGCTGTTGAGGTCGACTAGACCGGTGCCGGTCAGGCGCCCGCAACGTGCCGGTATTGTTGAAATCTTCGAGCCTCGGATCGCTGGTGCGCGCGTTCGTCTGATCGGCGATGATCGAACCTGCGTTGTTCATGTTGCCGGTCCCGGCCAGAAGGAGGCCCGATCCACGGATCGTGTGACCCGCCGATCGCGTAGGGACGCTGCCGCCGACAACCTGGGTGATGCGGTTGCTGGGATGATCGCCGAGCGTGATCGTGCCGCTGCCCGTGAACGATAACGCGCCGGACACGACGATGGACTTGTTGGCGCCGGAGCCGTTGAGATTGATGTTGCCGTTGTTCGTGATCGATGCGCCGCCGATTAGGTCAAATTCGCGCCTTTGTTGATGTTCAGCGTGTTCGTTGCATCGACCTGCAGGGAATCAGTCGTCACGTTCGTATTGAGCGCAGGGATGGAAGAGCTACTGCCCCCGATGATGTGTGGATGATACACGCGGCCAGAAACACTCCGATGACCGCAGAACGCGAAACAACTTTAACCATAACCCTCACCTACAAAACGCTGATCCCTCAAAGACTTGAAGTCATAACTGGCGAATTTCCGCCATTAATTGGTGTTTATCGTCTCCAATTGCCACGCCGTGTTCAATAAAAATGAGTCCCGTTGGTTAACACGAAAATGTCAGAATTTGCCGTATTGTCATGTCGTGGATTTTGCTATCCATTGGGCACGTCGGAAGAGAATCGTTCCCCGGTGGGGCGCCCGGTCTTCAAAACCGGTGAGGGGCGTCAGACGTCCCTGGTGGGTTCGACTCCCACTCTTTTCCGCCAGTTTTCCCGATAACTGCCAGACCGCGCATACCGGTATAGCCTTATTGGCGGACGACCCCGTCGCCATAAGTATCGTGAAATTTGCAGCCTCGTTACTAGCATACAAGTGGCTGGGCTTTTAAGCTTGTGCAAACCGCGCATCCGGAGTCCGACTTTGCCCACCCTTGCCAGTACCGACGGCGTATCGCTTTTTTACGAGGATAACGGATCCGGGGATGCGATCCTGTTCATTCACGAATTCGCCGGTAATCACCGCACCTGGGCCGGTCAGATCGCGGCGCTCAGCGGGAACTATCGCTGCATCGCTTATTGCGCGCGGGGATACCCGCCCTCGGACGTGCCGGAGGGCGACCAAAACTACGGACAGGACAAAGCCGTATCGGACGCGGTGGCTGTGCTCGACAGCCTCGGCATCGAAAAAGCCCATATCGTCGGACATTCGATGGGCGCCTACACGGCGCTGAATGTCGGCATCCGCCATCCGGATCGCTGCCTGTCTGTCGCAGCCCTCGGCTGCGGCTGGGGATCGCACCCGGACGAACGCGAAACGGTACGCGGTCTGTGTGAAGACATAGCCAGGATGTTCCGCGAAGAGCCGATCGCGGACGCGGCGGCCAAATACGCCCGCTTCCCCATGCGTCATACGTTTGAGGCGAAAAATCCGGTGGATTTCGCCGAATTCGAGAAAATTCTGGCCGGGCTGTCGCCGGAAGGCGCGGCGCTGACCATGCTGAATCTGCAGCGCGACCGCCCCACCCTGTGGGACATGGAAGCGGCGCTGAGGGATTTCTCGCCGCCGCTGCTGGTACTGGTCGGCGACGAGGATCATCCTTGCCTGGACGGCAGTCTTTTCCTCAAACGCACGGCACCGACCGCGGCTTTGCAGATCGTGCCGCGAACCGGACACACGATCACGATGGAAGAACCTGATATCGTCAACGCAGCGTTGCGCGATTACTTCGCCGCCGCGACGGACGGATCCTGGATGAACCACAAACGCACGAACAACTGATATCCGCGGAAACACGGCAGAACGGGAGACCCAATATGGAACTACAACTCAAAGGCAAAACCGCCCTGATCACCGGCGGCAGCGAAGGCATCGGCAAAGGCATCGCCATGGGACTGGCGAAAGAAGGCGTTGATGTCGCGATTTGCGCCCGCCGACCGGATCCGCTCGACGCTGCGGCGCAGGAAATCCGGGACGTCACGGGCGTGAAAGTCGTGGCGTTGCCCTGCGACTTGACCGACAACGACCAGGCTAGGAAATTCGTCGAGGACGGCGCGAAGGAACTCGGCCGCGTGGACATCATGGTCAACAATGCCGGTTCGTCGCCGGGCGGGGTGATCGAACATCTGTCGGAAGACGACTGGGAACAGTCGTTGCAACTGAAGTTCATGGGTTATGTGCGCTGCCTGCGCTACGTGCTGCCGATCATGAAGGAACAGGGCGGCGGACGCGTCGTCAATCTGATCGGCAATGACGGCGTGAAACCGTCTTACTGGGAAATTGCCCCGGGCGCCGCCAATGCCGCCGGACAGAACCTGACCATGTCGCTGGCCGGTCAGTACGGCAAAGACAATATCAGTTTCGTCGCGGTCAATCCGGGGCCGGTCCGCACCGAACGGTGGACCGGTCTGGTCAACGCCATGGCGCGGGACATGAACCTGTCGTTCGAGGAAGCCGACAAGCTGGCGCCATCGTCGATTCCGCTGGGTCGCATCGCGGAGACCGAGGAGGTTGCCAATCTGTGCGTCATGCTCGCCTCGCCGCTGATGCATTTCGTCAACGGCACCCAGATCGAAATAGACGGCGGCCAGGAAAAATCGCTTATGGACCGGCTGCGCGACCGATAGGGCGGCCGGCGAACAGACCACCCCATGCCCCCGACCGAAGACCGCTGGAACGCGTTCGTCGAACGCACGCGCATCGACGGCGCCGATACCGGCCCGTTGTCGGGTCTTACCTTCGCGGTAAAGGACAACGTAGCCGTCGACGGCCAGGCGTTCACCGCCGGCCATCCCCTGCTCGCCGAACGGCGCGCAACCGCGACGGCGCCCTGTGTCGACATTCTGCTGAAGGCGGGGGCCGGGTTTGTCGGCATGACACAAACCGACGCGGGCGGCTTCGGCGCGTCGACGCCGCAGACGTCCAACCCCGTTGTCCCCGATCTGATCGTCGGCGGATCGTCCGGTGGATCGGCGGCAGCGGTCGCGGCCGGATTCTGCGATTTCGCGGTCGGCACCGACACCGGCGGCAGCGTCCGCATGCCGGCGGCATGTACCGGTCTGACTTCCTTCAAGCCGACCTATGGCCGGGTTTCCAATGACGGCGTGTGGCCACTGACGCCCCAACTGGACCATGTCGGCCTGATTGCGCGCGACCTGGATATTCTGGCACGCGCCGGAACTGTGCTGATCTACGGCACCGAACCTCCCGTGGGCGAGAAAGACAATCTGCGCATCGGCATTGAAATCGATCGTGCCGGCCTGTTCGAGCCGGCCATTTCCGAAGAGCTGGATGTCCTTTCAAAACGGCTTGAAGCCGTGGGTCACACGATCACCCGCATCGCCATCCCGGGCCGCGAACAGATTGCCGAGGCGCATGGCGTCATCGTCCTCTCCGAAGCCGGCGGCATCTATGCGGATCTGACGGACGACGAACGCAGTCGTCTGGGAAAGGCCGCCGTCGCCGGTTTGCGTCACGCGGAAAATCTGTCCGTCGAAGCTGTCGATGCGGCATGGGAATGGGCGCGGGCGGCATCCGACCGGATGCAGGCGACGCTGGACCCCGTCGACCTGCTGATATCGCCGACCCTACCCATCGCGCCGCCGCACCGCGAGGCACGCCGGGTTCTGCTGGGCGGGGCCGAAGTGCCGGTCGTCGTTGCCATGACCCTGTTGACATGCCTTGGCAATCTGACCGGCAACCCCGTGGTTGGCCTGCCGAATCCGCTATCCAGCGCCGTGCCCCGTACCGGCCTTCAGATGATGGCCGGCCTCGGTGAAGACGAAATCCTGTTCGGACACGCTGCCCGGATAGAACGCGATATTGCCGCCGCAGGAGAAAGTTCGTGAATTCCCCTGCGGATACGGCCGTAATCGACGCCTATTCCCTCGACGAACAAATCGGTTTTCGTCTGCGGCTGGCGATGCAGCGCCATACGGCAATCTTTTTTGCCCATATGGATTTCGGTCTGACCCAGACACAATTCGCGGTGCTGGCCCGGCTATGGGAAACGGGTGCCGCGTCGCAGAACGAACTCGGCAGGTCGGCCGCCATCGATTCCGCCACGATCCTGGGGGTCGTACAACGACTACAGGCGGGCGGGCTGGTCGCGACGAAACCCCACCCGTCGGACAGGCGCCGCCGGGTCGTGGAACTGACGGCCCGGGGCCGGAAAACCGTCGAGGCCGCCATCGCAAAAGCGAAGATTTCGAATGAGGAAACGCTCGCCCCGTTGACGGCGGCGGAACGGAAGACCCTTATTCACCTGCTTGGCAGGTTAAGCGACTGATCAATGGGCAGTAACCGGAAATGAAACCGTCCAAATTCAACTACTACGCCGCCGACAGCATAGATGCCGCGATCTCCCTGATCGCGCAGCAGGGAGAAGACGCGCGGTTTCTGGCCGGCGGGCAGAGCCTGGTGCCGATGATGAATTTTCGCGTCGCCGCGCCTGCGGCGCTGATCGATCTGAACGGCGTGCCGGAATTGTCGGACGTTCGTATCGACGACGACGGTGCGTTGCATATCGGCGCGATGACACGGACGCGACGGCTCGAAACCGATTCTGAAATTGCCAACGCCAATCCGTTGATCGCCGTTGCCGCAGCCTACGTTGCCCACACCCAGATCCGCAACCGCGGAACCATCGGCGGCAGCCTCGCCCACGCCGATCCGGCAGCGGAACTGCCAGGCATTGCACTGGTCTGCGATGCTGAAATTCACCTGCGCGGACCATCCGGTGCGCGCGTCATCAAGGCCGCGAAATTTTTCGACGGAGTATTCACGACGACCCTCGCGGATGGCGAACTGATCGAAAAGCTGTATTTTCCGCCGTGGCCCGAACAGCGGCGCTGGGCGTTTCAGGAAATTTCCCGCCGCGAAGGCGATTTTGCGCTGGTGGGAATCGCTGCGTGGTACGACATGGACGCATCGGGCGCAATATCCGACTGCCGTCTCGCCGCGATCGGTGCAGGCGATACGCCGCTGCTGCTCGACAGTGCGGCCCGGACGCTGACGGGGTCGGCACCATCGGAAGCATTATTCGAGAAAGCTGCGGAAACCGTGGCCGGCGACATCGCACCGTTCGACGACATCCACGCCAGCGCCGATTACCGGCGGGAGGTCGCCGCGGTGCTGGTCGCCCGGACTCTCAAGACAGCCGGGGAGCGCAGATGATGAGCGATCGTCACACTATCTCGCTAAACGTGAACGGTGCGGACTACAGCTGCGAGATCGACGCCCGAATGACGCTGGCCGACTGCCTGCGCGAAAAGCTCAACCTAACCGGCACACATCTTGGCTGCGAACACGGCGTCTGCGGATCCTGTACGGTTCTCGCCGACGGCGACGCCGTTCGGTCCTGCCTGATGTTCGCGGTGCAGGTGCAGGGTATGGAGATCACAACCGTCGAAGGCCTGGCCGACAACGGCGACCTGTCGCCGCTTCAGGAAGCGTTTCGCGACAATCACGCGCTGCAGTGCGGGTTCTGCACCCCGGGAATGCTGACGACTGCCGAGGCATTTCTGACAGAAAACCCGTCGCCCACCCGGGCGGAGACCGAAAGCGCGATTTCCGGAAATCTCTGCCGCTGTACCGGATATATCTCCATCGTCGATGCGATTCTAGACGCCGCCGACCGGCGGCGCGATGCGGGGTCCAAATGACCCGGACCTATATAGGAAAGCCGGTCACCCGGCTGGAAGACCGCCGCCTGTTGACCGGCGCAGGCAGCTACATCGACGATGTCAAGCTGCCGGGCATGTCGACCATGGCAATCCTGCGAAGCCCCTATGCCCACGCCCGCATCCGGAGCATCGACCTCGAAGCGGCGCGCGCGATGGAAGGCGTGATCGACGCCTTTTGCGCCGCCGATCTGGATGCCCAATTGCCGGTCATTCCATTGCGGCTGGCGCCGTTCGACGGGTTCGAACGGTTTCTGCAAAGACCGATCGCAGTCGACAAGGTACGCTATGTCGGCGAACCCGTCGCGGTGGTGATCGCGGAAGACAGATACGTCGCCGAAGACGCACTGGAGCTGATCGACTTGGAGTTCGACCCGCTGACGGCAATTACCACAGTCGAGCAGGCCGCTGGCGGCGCTACGCTCATCCATGAAGCGGCGGGCGAAAACATGGGCACCCGTTACACCGTCGCCCGCGGCAACGCCGACGCGGCGTTCGACGACGCTGCCTATACGCGGCGCGAACGCTTCGTCACCAACCGTCACGGCGCGGTGCCGATGGAAACAAGGGGTCTGATCGCGGAATTCGATCCCGAAGCCCCCCTGTTGCGTCTTCACGGGGCGACCAAGGTCAATTTCTTCAACCGCCGCCATCTGGCCGCGGCATTCGATTTGCCGGAAACATCCGTCGAACTGATCGAGACGGATGTCGGCGGCGGCTTCGGCGCGAGGGGCGAGCTGTATCCCGAGGATTATCTGGTTCCGATCGCCAGCCGCCGTACCGGCGGACCCGTCAAATGGATCGAGGACCGCCGCGAAAACCTGACCGCCACCAACCATTCGCGCGACATCGTATGCGAGCTGGAAATTGCCGCCACCGCAGAGGGCGAAATCCTCGGCATGCGCGCGACCGTGCAGGGCGACATGGGGGCCTATGTCCGGACAAACGGCGGGGTGGTGCCGTCAAAAGCGGCGCAGTTTCTGCCGGGTCCCTATCGCGTACCCTCTTTCTCCTGCGACGTGCAGTTCCTGGTCACCAACAAGACCCCGGTCGGCACGTTTCGCGGACCTGGCCGGTTCGAAGCCAATTTCTGCCGCGAACGGATGCTGGACATGATGGCCGACGATCTCGGTATCGACCCGGCGGAATTGCGACTTCGAAACCTGATGACACCGGAAGATTTACCTTATCGTATTGGCGAACTTGTGCCCGGCGACCCGGATGCGACCCTGGACAGGGGCAATTATCCGGCGGCGCTGAAACGTCTGCTGAACGAATGCGCCTATGCGGATTGTAATCCCGGGGCGGAAACAGACGACGGCCGGGTTCGTGGAATGGGCATCGCCTGCTTCATCGAAAGCAGCGCGGCCGGCCCGCCCGAATCCGCACGCATCACGGTATTCTCCAACGGCGGGGTGGAAATCCGTACCGGCGCGTCCTCAGTCGGTCAGGGGACGGAAACCGGACTCGCCCAGATATGCGCCGAATTCCTCGATATCGACATGAACCGGATCGACGTTCTCCACGGCAGCACCACGCTGGTCGAGACCGGCGGCGGCACCTTTCACAGCCGCAACACCGTAATGGCGGGTAATGCAACGCGCATCGCGGCGGAATCGCTTAAAGACCGGGCGACCGAATTGGCGGCGCTGCGCTGGAACTGCGACGCCAACGACCTTTCCTACGACGATGGTGCGGTTCGCCGGGATTCCGCTCGCCTGACCCTGCAGGAACTTGCCGCCTTCGCCGAAACGAGGGGCGAGACGCTTTCCGCCGACGCCCTATTCGATAACGAGAAGCAGATATCCTATTCGTACGGCGCGCACGCGGCGGCCGTGGCCATCGATATCGCAACTGGCGTGGTCAAGGTGGAACGCTACTGGCTTACCGAAGAGATCGGCCGCGCCCTCAACCCGGCGATGGTGCAGGGGCAGGCCGTCGGCGGCGTGATACAGGGGCTGGGCGGCACGTTCCTGGATCATTTTGTGTACGACAACGACGGTCAGCTACTGACCGGCAGTTTCGCCGACTACCTGCTCCCTACCACTTCCGAACTGCCGGAGATCACGGCCATCGCGCTGGAAGATTCGCCGTCCGAATTCAACCCGATGGGATTCAAGGGTGCAGGCGAAGGCGGCATCGTCGCCGTCGCTGCCGCCGTCGGCAATGCAGTCGCCCGTGCCCTGAAACCCTACGGGATATCTATCAACGAACTGCCGATCACGCACGACCGGCTGCGCAAGGCGCTGCGCGACGCGGGGAACTAGTTCTGGGAGAAGCCTGACCATGACCGTCATCGACGTACACGCGCATCTGGTCCCACCTGATGTGATCGACACGCTGGCCGACCGCGGCCGCGATTTCGGGATCGATCTGGTCGAGACTGAACCGGGGTGTCATTGCTGCCGGTTCGAAAGCGGCATGCAGATCCGCCCTTTTTTCGAAACGCTGACAAATGCCGACATCCGCCTGGGCGAGATGGATCGTCAGGGCGTCGACCGCGAGATACTGAGCATCTGGACCGATATCTTCGGCTACGACCTGCCCGCCGACAAAGGCGCACTGTGGCATACCGCGCTGAACGACAGCATGGCGCGCCTCTGCGATGCCCATGCCGACCGGTTTTCATGGCTGGCATCCGGGGCACTGCAGGATGCGTCCATCGCGGCACGCGAACTGGAACGCGGCATGAAAGACGGCGCGGTCGGCGCCATCGTCGCCGCGCATATCGATGGCAGGAATCTTGGCGAATGCGATCTCGACGAATACTGGGCCGCCTGCGTCGAGCTGAACGCGCCGGTGTTCATTCACCCGGCGCAACCGGTCGCACCGCCGCGTGCCGGCAAATTCGCCCTGAACCAGATCGTCGCATACACCAACGACACTACTCTGACGGTGGGATCTCTGATTTCTGCCGGCGTGATGGACAGGTTTCCGGATCTCGAACTGATCCTGTCGCATGGCGGCGGATCGGTACCGTTCCTGATCGGCCGATTCGACCGCATGCACCGCGCGGCGGACGGCAAGATGACGGGAAATGTCGCCGAGAATGCGCCATCCGATTATCTGAAGCGTTTCCATTACGACACGATCCTGCATCACGGACCGGCACTGAACTACCTGCGCGACCTGGTTGGGGTCGACCGCATGGTGCTGGGCACCGACCTGCCCTTCCCACCCGGCGACCCTGACCCGCTGACGACTCTGCGGAGTGCCGGTTTCAATACCGGGGAGATCGAGAGGATCGTGGCAACGAATCCGAAAGCGCTGTTCGGTCTGTAGCCCGGGCAAGCGGTCCGATTGACCGTTTCGGGCAGGCAAAATAAGCTCGCACCCTGAAAGTGGAGATCGATCATGTCAGAAATCGACTACGACGACTCGCCTTATGAGGTTCGCGACGATCTGGTAGCAGCGCACCGGCGTGCCTGGGACAGGCTGTCGAGCGCTGGCACCTGGCTGACCGGGGAAGAACGAGTCAAAGTGATGGCGGAAACCCGCCATGCCCGAAATTGCCCGACCTGTGCGAAAATCAGGGAAGCACTGTCTCCGTTCGCGGTCACCGACCCGCACGCCGCAGGTACGGATTTGCCGGAAATCTGGGTAAACATGATCCACCTGATCGTCGCCGACCCCGGCCGGCTGACCCATAGCTGGTACCGTAAGACGCTCGACAGCGGAATACCGGAAACCCATTTCGTCGAAATCGTCAGCATTGTGGCGCACACCACGGCTATCGATACGTTTGCGAAGGGGATTGGTATACCTGTTCGGAACCTGCCTGAGCCGCAGGCGGGTGAGCCGTCTCATTACCGGCCGGCGGAGGCGCGTCAGCACCAGGCTTGGGCGCCCAACATCGCCTGGGACGAATTCGGCCCAAACGAGGCGGATTATTTCGTCGGCCCGGAAGCAAACATCCGACGCGCCCTGACCCTGGTGCCGGACGAAGCCCGCGGGTTTTTCGACGTCGTAGCGGCGCAGTATCTGGCCGGCCCGCAGATGCGGGATTTCTCTCAGGAATTCCGCGCTATCACTCACCTTCAGATCGAATTGCTAGCAGCGCGGGTTTCGGCACTGAACCAGTGTACCTATTGAACAACCAGCCATTCGGTACTGCTCCGTGCGAGCAGCGAACAGACTGGAGACGATCTAGACTACGGCGCCATCACCGGCGGAACCGATGCCGGCGATACGGGCATAGAGCACGGCGACCTGATGATC
>Ga0181571_10004452_pt1 | contig 10499 bp, 7 predicted proteins | sample 101ome_17_FD_132440 | JGI IMG/M metagenome (GOLD analysis project Ga0181571, IMG submission 132440) | Coastal salt marsh microbial communities from the Groves Creek Marsh, Skidaway Island, Georgia - 101407AT metaG (megahit assembly) | ecosystem: Environmental > Aquatic > Marine > Intertidal zone...
GGTATGGGTAACCCCGACCAACCGACGCCACAGCATATTGTGGATAAATTGGTGGAGACAGTGCAGCGCGGTGATACGCATCGCTACTCCCAGTCCAAGGGTATCCCACGTCTGCGTCGTGCGATTTGCAATTGGTACAAGACACGCTACGACGTCGATTTAGATCCCGGTAGTGAGGCCATCGTCACCCTCGGCTCAAAAGAAGGTCTGGCCCACCTGGCGCTAGCCACCACCAGTAACGGCGATGCCATTCTGGTACCCAACCCGTCGTATCCGATTCACCCCTATGGCTTTGTGATTTCGGGTGCGGATTTGCGTCACGTGCCAATGGCCGATGAAAACGCCTTCTTCGAAGAGCTGGAAAGCGCCATTCGCAACACCTTTCCCAAGCCCAAGATGCTGGTCCTGAGTTTTCCGTCGAATCCAACCGGTCACTGTGTTGAGTTGGACTTTTTTGAGAAGGTTATTGCCATTGCGAAAGAGCAGGGAATTTGGGTGATTCACGATTTAGCCTATGCTGATTTGTGCTACGACGGTTACGTGGCGCCCAGTATTCTGCAGGTGCCTGGCGCGCGCGACGTGGCGGTAGAGTTTTTCTCCATGTCTAAGAGCTACAACATGCCTGGCTGGCGCGTTGGATTTTGTTGCGGTAACACCGAGTTGATTGCCGCTCTCGCCCGAATGAAGAGCTATCTCGACTACGGTATTTTCACACCTATCCAAGTCGCGGCAATTACCGCTCTGGAGGGTGATCAGCAGTGTGTGGCCGACATTCGCGATATGTATCGCCGTCGACGCGACGTGCTCTGCGACGGCTTAAATGATGCGGGTTGGGCGGTGACTAAACCGAAGGCCACTATGTTTGTGTGGGCCCAGATACCCGAGGCTTTTCGTCACATGGGCTCAGTTGAGTTCAGTAAGCTACTGTTAACCGAGGCGCAGGTGGCGGTATCACCGGGCGTTGGCTTTGGTGAGTACGGCGAGGGCTATGTCCGGTTTGGCTTAATCGAAAACGAACACCGTACCCGACAGGCATTGCGTGGCATCAAGAAAGTACTGCGCAACGGTCCTCCGGCATAGGCCGACATAGGCCGATATAGGAAAGAAACGTGAGTGCATCCCCTGTAAAAATTGGCCTGTGTGGTTTGGGTACTGTCGGCAGCGGTGTGGTCGATATTTTCCAAGCGTCGGCAAAGCTCATTGCTAAGCGCGCGGCGGTACCGGTTGAGCTAGCCCATATTGGCGCTCGGCGCGATCGACCCGGTTGTGATACCAGCGCTTATCGTGTCAGTCGCGATATTTTTGAGGTGGCCACCGATCCCGATATCGATGTGGTGGTGGAACTAATTGGTGGCACCACGGTTGCGCGTGATTTGGTTGTGGCAGCACTTGAGGCCGGTAAGCATGTGGTGACAGCGAATAAGGCACTCATCGCCGAGCACGGTAATGAGCTTGCGGCACTGGCTGAATCCAAGGGCTTGGCGCTGCGTTACGAAGCTGCTGTTGCCGGTGGTATCCCCGTGATTAAAGCCTTGAGGGAGTCGTTGGCGGGTAATCGTATTAGCAGTGTGGCGGGCATTATTAACGGCACGGGCAATTTTATTCTCACTGAGATGTCTAGCGCGGGTCGCTCTTTTGATGACGTCTTGGCTGAGGCGCAAGCCCTGGGATATGCCGAGGCCGATCCCACCTTTGACGTGGACGGTACCGATGCCGCACATAAGTTAGTGATTTTGGCGTCGCTGGCTTTTGGCATTCCGCTTGCCATTGACGGTGCCTTCACGGAGGGCATCAATGTGATTGAGCCCGCAGACTTGCGCTATGCCGAGGAGCTTGGCTACCGCATTAAGCACCTTGGTATCGCGCGCCGTGTGGGCGATCGTGTCGATTTGCGTGTGCATCCCACATTGATTCCCAGCGACAGTCAAATTGCTAACGTTAACGGTGTCCTCAATACCGTCATGATTAATGCCGATGCCGTCGGTGAGGTGGTCTTGGTAGGCCCCGGTGCGGGAGCCTTGCCTACGGCCTCCTCGGTGATGGGCGATGTGGTTGATTTGGCGCGGTTGTTGGGCCGGGGTCAAAGCGATCCGATACCTGTTATGGGCGTGCCGCAGAGTGACGTCGCATCTTTGCCGGCGGTGCCGCGCGAACAGGTGGAGAGTGCTTGGTATGTGCGTTTGCGGGTTGAAGATCGACCGGGTGTGATGGCCGATATCACCCGATTGCTGAGTGCCGAGGGCATTAGTATTGAGTCACTGATTCAGCGTCCTCCGAAGGCGGGGTCTTCAGAGGTTGATGTGGTGGTGTTAACCGATAACGCCAGTACCGGACAATTAGATCGCGCCTGGTTGGCTATAGAGGCGCTGCCGGCGGTTAAGGTGGCGGCTGGGCGCTATCGTGTGGAAGAGTTCAAGGGAGAGTAACGTGGCCATGGAATACATCAGTACCCGGGGTCAGGCGCCGACCATGGACTTTGAGGGTGTTTTGCTGGCGGGTTTGGCCGCCGATGGCGGTTTGTACGTGCCCAAAACCCTGCCCAGTTTTAGTCGTGAACAGATTGCTGGCTTTCGTCACCTGAGTTACAGCGATTTAGCGTTTGAAATTGTGTTCCCTTTTGTCGAGGGTGCCATCCCCGCTGAAGATCTTCGCAAACTTATAGGCGAAACCTACGCCAGTTTCCGTCATGACGCGGTGGCGCCGTTGATACAGCTAGACCACAACCAGTGGTTACTCGAGCTGTTTCACGGCCCAACCCTGGCGTTCAAAGACTTTGCCCTGCAGTTACTGGGGCGCCTGCTCGATTATGTGCTCAAGCGTCGCGGCGAGAAGGTTGTCATCATGGGCGCCACCTCGGGTGATACCGGTTCGGCGGCCATTGAGGGCTGCCGTCAGTGCGGCAATATCGATATTTTTATTTTGCATCCGCATAACCGCGTCTCTGAGGTGCAGCGCCGGCAGATGACCACAGTGGTGGGCGATAACATTCACAACCTGGCGATTCAGGGTAACTTCGACGATTGCCAAGCGATGGTAAAAGCCAGTTTTGTCGCCGAACCGTTTTTGCCTGAAGGGCGCTCATTGGTGGCGGTGAATTCCATCAACTGGGCGCGCATCATGGCGCAGATCGTGTATTACTTTTACGCGGCGCTCGCGCTGGGTGGGCCTGATAGGGCGGTCAATTTCTCTGTGCCCACGGGTAACTTTGGCGATATTTTTGCCGGGTACTTGGCCCGCGGTATGGGCTTGCCCATTGACCGCCTAGTGATTGCCACCAACCGCAACGATGTCCTTCACCGGGTATTGACCTCGGGTGTCTACGGCCGCCAGGCGTTAGAGGCATCACTGTCTCCCAGCATGGACATCACCGTCTCTTCGAATTTTGAACGCTTGATGTTTGATTTATACGACCGAGACGGGCAGGCCATTTTCGATTTAATGCAGGCCTTTAATCAGGGCGACATCAGCCTAACTGATAAAGCGCTTCAGGAGGCTCAGGCATTGTTTGCCAGTCACCGTGTGAGCGACGAGGAGACCTGTGCTGAGATCGCTCGGGTGTGGGATCGCTGCGGCTATCTGCTAGATCCGCACAGTGCCATCGGCACCCGGGCAGCCCAAATGTGTCACCCAGGTAACGAAGCACCCATGGTGACGTTAGCAACCGCCCACCCAGCGAAATTCCCTGCCGCCATAGCCGAGAGTGGTGTGGCGACAGAGGCTACACTACCTGCGCATTTACACGATCTATTTCAGCGTGAAGAGCGCTTTACGGTGCTAGATAACGATTTAGCACTGGTACAGCAGCACATGGCTGCGAACATTAGCCGCTAATGGCCCCACGCCTACGGCGCCGTAACACGGATATTGCCCCGGGGCTTACCCAAGCCCCGCTCAGCCCTTTACTCAAGAAGCTGTATAGCTCTCGAGGTATTACCCAGGCGGCCGAGCTCGATTTGAGCTTAGCGGGTTTGGCCAAGCCGCAAGAGCTGCTGGGCTGTGATATGGCGGCGGCTCTATTGGCCGATGCCATCGAGGGTGATGCATCGGTTGTGATCGTGGCTGACTTTGATGCCGATGGTGCCACCAGTGCCGCGCTCGGCGTGTCGCTGTTGCGTCAGATGGGGCTCCGGGACGTACATTACCTTGTGCCTAACCGCTTTGAATTTGGCTACGGCCTCAGTCCTGAGATTGTGGCCTTGGCGGCTGAGCGTGCACCCGACTTATTGGTGACCGTGGACAACGGAATTTCCAGTCACGATGGCGTGTTGTTGGCTCGGCACTTGGGTATGAGTGTCTTGATTACCGATCACCACTTACCTGGGGCAACCCTGCCCGAGGCAGACGTCATTGTGAATCCCAATCAGCCGGGTTGCCGTTTTCCGAGCAAATCCTTGGCAGGTGTGGGTGTCATGTTTTACGTCATGACAGCCTTGAGAGCGGAATTGCGCTCGCGGGGTTGGTTTGAGCAAAACGGGCTTGAGTCCCCCAACCTGGCTGACGCCTTGGATTTGGTTGCGCTGGGGACGGTGGCGGATGTGGTGCCTTTGGATCGTAATAACCGCATTTTGGTGGCCGGCGGGTTGGCGCGCATTAGGGCAGGGCGGTCCCGACCGGGTATCGATGCCCTGTTTGAAGTGGCGGGGCGTGACCCCAGTCGACTGACCAGTACAGACCTGGGTTTTGTCTTGGGTCCCCGGCTTAACGCCGCAGGGCGATTGGATGATATGTCGACCGGTATTGAGTGTTTGCTGGCCGATAGTACCGCCGCGGCTCGACCGTTGGCGCAGCAGTTGGACCAACTGAATCGCGAGCGCCGAGATATAGAAGCCGGTATGCAAGCCGAGGCGTTGGCTAAGCTTGAGAGTACGACGATCGACGAGCGTGATATGCCGTTGGGGTTGTCAATTTATGATGCCAGTTTTCATCAAGGGGTTGTGGGCATTGTCGCGGCGCGATTGCGCGAGCGCTATCACCGCCCCGTGATTGTGTTTGCTGACGGTGATGACGGTGTTAAAGGCTCAGCCCGCTCCATTGATGGCGTGCACATTCGCGACGTGCTGGATCGGGTGGCCTCAATGGAGCCCGGTTTGATCACAAAGTTTGGCGGCCACGCTATGGCGGCGGGTCTGAGTCTGGCAAAAGCCGACTTATCGCGGTTTCAACTCGCCTTTGATCGGGCTGTGCGTGAGGCTCTGGGCGGGGTTGAGCCGTCCCCCGAATGGCAAACCGACGGCCCGCTGGCCTCAGGCGAGCTGACCCTGCAGTCGGCTGTTGACATCGCATCTGCTGGGCCCTGGGGACAGCATTTCCCCGAGCCCAGCTTCGACGGTGAGTTTGTGGTGCTAGAGCAGCGCTTGGTAGGAGAAAAGCATTTAAAGCTTCGATTGCAAACAGAGCTGGGGCCGATTGATGCCATTGCCTTTAACATCGATCTCGAGTGTTGGCCCGATAATGCTGTCACCCGAATTGGCGCGGTGTATCGCATTGAAGTGAACAGCTTTCGCGGTGAAGACCGACTGCAATTGATGCTGCAAACGTTGTGGCCACTGGTTTAGTAAGTTACTGCGTAATAGGTCGCAGTACCGGGTTTTGACCCTTCAACTTCCTGGCATGCTCCTTTACACTCTCGCCCCTTTCTTAACGAGCACAGGACCCAGCAGTGGAAGTCGCTCCTCTTCTCAATCAGATTAAAGATATCCGCGCGCGCAGTGACGTGCTTAGGGGGTACCTTTGACTATGCCAACAAGAAAGACCGTCTTGCGGAAGTAGAACTGGAGCTGGCCGAACCGTCGGTTTGGGATAATCCAGAGCGGGCTCAGGAATTAGGGCGTGAGCGCTCATCCTTAGAACTGGTCGTCACCACTATCGAAACCTTGGATAGCGGCGCCAATGACGCGCAAGATTTGATCGACATGGCCGTCGAAGAGGACGATCAAGATACCGTTGATGCGGTCACGGCTGATCTCGCCGATTTAATAACCAAGCTCGAAACCCTAGAGTTCCGCCGGATGTTTGCCGGCGAAATGGACCCCAATAACGCCTACCTCGACGTGCAGGCGGGTTCGGGTGGTACTGAGGCTCAAGATTGGGCCGAAATGTTGGTGCGTATGTATTTGCGCTGGGGTGAAGACAAAGGGTTCAAGGCTACCCTAATGGAAGCCTCAGCCGGTGAAGTGGCGGGTTTGAAGAGCGCTACCATCCAGTTCGAGGGCGAGTACGCCTTTGGTTGGTTGCGCACAGAGACCGGAGTGCACCGTTTGGTGCGTAAGTCGCCTTTTGATAGCGGTGGTCGGCGCCATACGTCCTTTGCGTCAGTTTTTGTCTCGCCGGAAATCGATGACAACATCGAAATTGAAATCAATCCAGCCGATTTGCGTATCGATACCTATCGATCGAGTGGCGCCGGTGGTCAGCACGTTAACACCACCGACTCGGCAGTGCGGATCACCCACGAACCCTCCGGTATTGTGACCAGCTGCCAGACTGAGCGTTCCCAGCATCAAAACAAAGATTTCGCCATGAAGCAGCTGCGCGCGAAGCTCTATGAAATGGAAATGCTCAAGCGCAGTGCCGAGAAGCAAGCGATGGAAGACAGCAAGGCCGATATTGGCTGGGGCAGTCAGATACGCTCTTATGTGTTAGATGATTCCCGCGTAAAAGATTTGAGGACCCATGTCGAAACCCGTAACACCCAAGCGGTGCTCGATGGTGGGTTAGATATGTTCATTGAAGCGTCCCTGAAAAAGGGCCTGTGACGGAGACCGGCATGACCGATTCCGATGGCAGTGTTGCCACAGACGAAAATAAGCTAATTGCCGAACGCCGCGCCAAGCTCGCCGAGCTGCGAACCCAAGGCAACGCTTTCCCTAACGACTTTCGCCGAACGGCAACGGCGTCTGAGCTGCACAGCCAATTCGCTGAGCACGATAAAGAAAGTCTAGAAGCCGCCAATCAGCAGTTCTCTGTTGCTGGGCGGCTCACACGCAATCGCGGCGCTTTTTTACTGTTACAAGATGGCACTGACAGTATTCAGCTCTACGTCAATCGTAAGGCGTTAAGCGAGGATCAGCTTGAGCAAATCAAAAGTTGGGATCTAGGCGACATCGTTGCCGCGACCGGGCCCATACACCGCAGTGGTAAGGGTGATTTGTACATCAACATGGAAGAAGCACGCTTATTAACTAAAGCGCTGCGTCCATTACCGGATAAGTACCACGGTCTCAGTGATCAGGAGATGCGTTACCGGCAGCGTTATGTGGACCTTATAGTCAATCCCGAGAGCCGAGAGACGTTTCGTGTACGCTCGGCGGCTATCAGTTTTATCCGCCGCTTTTTGGATGAGCGGGGCTTCATGGAAGTGGAAACGCCTATGCTGCATCCGATTCCCGGCGGTGCAGCTGCCAAGCCCTTTATCACACACCACAATGCGCTCGACATGGACATGTACCTGCGTATTGCGCCCGAGCTGTATCTCAAGCGCTTGACCGTGGGTGGTTTTGAGAAGGTTTACGAAATCAATCGCAACTTCCGCAATGAAGGTTTATCTACGCGTCACAACCCTGAGTTCACCATGCTGGAGTTCTATTGGGCGTATGCCGATTACCGCGATGCCATGAACCTGACCGAAGAGCTGTTGCGGGCGCTTTGTGACGCCATTTTAGGTAGCACTGAGGTGGCATATGGCGATTTGCATATCGATTTCGGTAAGCCTTTTGCTCGCCTGAGCGTGGTAGAGGCGATCTTGAAGTACAACCCTGAATTGTCGCTAGCGGATTTACAGGATTTGGCGGCAGCCTCTACCGTGGCTAAAAAACTGGGTATTGAAGTCAAGCCAAGTTGGGGCTTGGGTAAGGTCCAGATAGAAATTTTTGAGGCGACCGCCGAGCATCAGCTGTTGCAACCAACATTTATTACCGCCTACCCGACCGAGGTTTCGCCCTTGGCCCGGCGCAATGATGACGATCCCTTTGTCACCGACCGGTTCGAATTTTTCGTGGGAGGTCGTGAAATCGCTAACGGCTTTAGTGAGCTTAATGACGCTGAAGATCAGGCTGAGCGCTTCCGCGCGCAGGTGGCTGAGAAAGATGCCGGTGACGACGAAGCCATGCACTATGATCATGACTATGTGCGCGCTTTAGAATACGGCTTGCCTCCTACAGCGGGCGAGGGCATTGGTATCGATCGACTGGTTATGCTGCTCACCAACGCCGCCTCCATTCGCGATGTGTTGTTGTTCCCGCACATGCGACCCGAGTAAATAGTTGGACCCCGCGCGGGGCAGTGCTATGCTCCGCAAAAGTTCCCGGGGAAGTGGCGTGACAACAACAATCACAGCTAGTGTCGCCTTAGAAAAAAGTGTTATCCCAGCACCACGAGCACCTTTAGGCATTGCCGCTTTAAAAACAGGGCTGCTCGTAGGTGCGCTGACATTATCTGGCTGCGCTGCGACTCCCTCCAATACCTCCTCTGAAGACGCCCAAGCGGTAGCGCTTAACCTGCCCACCCCATCTCAAATGTTAAATTGCGATTGCGAAGCGCAAGCCTTGGTCGATGAAAATTATTTCGATCGCGGTGTCAGAGCGCTGGCGGCCCGCGATTACAGCGCAGCTGCCGACTACTTTCAGAGGCATAAAACACTCGAGACCGCACAAGCAGCACGCGAAGCCGATTTGGGTTTGGCGTTTGTGACCTTGCTGAGCAAGTCTAATGACGTTGACGCAATGCCGGCTGCCGAGGGCGTAGATGAGCGGGCAGAGGTGATGATTCTGGCCTTGGCAGCGGTGCGCACGCTAGAGGGGCAACTCGATGCGTTAGAGGCGCTTAATCAGGCCTTAACCAAAGACTTAGAGAAGCGTGAGGACGCCCTTAAGCGCTTGCGCGATCTGACTCTGGGGCAGCAGGCAGACGGACGGTAAACCGCGACCCGGCATCGGGTGCGCTCTCTACTTGAATATTGCCGCCTAGCATTTCGCAAAAATCCTTAACGATAGCTAAGCCCAAACCGGTGCCGCCGTATTGTGTGCTCGTTTGCGCATCGGCCTGTACGAAAGCCTCAAACACTTTGTCCTGTTGCTCTGGCGTCATACCAATGCCGGTGTCTGCAACCACCAACGTCAGTACCCCGTCGGCCATGGCAGCATGCACGGCGATAGTGCCGTGCTCGGTAAACTTACAGGCGTTACTGAAGAGGTTAGTGACGATTTGTTGTAGCTTGGCAGGATCGCTGCACATTTCTGTCATGCTAGCCCGGTCTATGTCCAGATCCAGTTGGTTGTGGTTTTGCGCAACGAGTGGGGCTAGGGCATCGCACACCTGAAAGATGAGGGCGTCAGGCTGAAAGGTCTCCAACGCCACGGGCATTTTGCCGGTTTCAATCTTGGCTAGATCTAAAATGTCATTGATCAGCGCCAAAAGCTGACGGCCGGACAAAATAATGGTGCCTAAGTCGTGGTGGAACTGATCTGAATCAATGGGGTTGCCGTCGCCCAACTCGTCTTGCAGCATTTCGCTATAGCCAATGATGGCATTGAGCGGCGTGCGCAGCTCGTGGCTGACGTTAGCCAAGAACATGGACTTAGCCGCATTGGCTGCATCGGCCTCTGACTGTGCGGCGCGCACTTCCTCAATGGCATAGTGCAACTTACTGGACATGTCGTTGAAGGTTCGCGCCAGATCCAGAATCTCACCGGCATCATGGTGGGTTTCGATTCGGTGGCTGAGATCGCCTGAGCCGAAACGCTGCGCGCCTTTTTTTAATCTGCGCAGACTAGCGTTGGTCTTGGCTATTAGGCTTATCACCAAAAACAGTGTCACGGCGATAGTGGTCACAAAGCCGATAACGGTAATGCGATCAGTAAGGCTAATGGTTGCATCAATGGCCGCTGAACGCTCCACCGCTAGCCGTTCCTGTTGGCCGTCAAGTTCTTCTAGCCGTTCCAGTGTGTCCTCGTAGGCGACTGAAGCGGTATCGAGGGCGATCTCTCTGGAGGTGCTGTTGTAGTCGTCATAGAACCGCCGCCAGTCTGCCAGTAAGGTGCTGGCACTCTGGTGCAGTCTACGGTAGTAGTCCTCGGCGCCCTCGGCACTGATAGCACCAAGACCACGTAATTGCGAAGCCATGCTGTTTAAATCTTCAACCGCTGCTTGCTGTTCTTCTTGCCCCAGGCTGTCGTCGGTGGTTTCTCGCAAGGTGGCTAATACCAACACACGCTGCCGGTGGGCTTCGAGACTTTGTCCCAGCTCGGTCAACAGCCGCGTTGCAGTGACCGAGTCGCGGTATGCCAGCAAACTCTCGTTACGGGCGAAACTGCCCCAGACGTGGGTGGCTACGTTAATGGCAAATAGGGTGAGGATGGCCGCCGAAAACAAATACATGCGAGCCCGCAGGCTCAAGCTCCGATTCCTGATGTCGTTGAGGAGCCGATTCATGCGTTTAGAAAGCCTTGTATTTTGGCCACGAGTTCAGGGAAGTCGATGGGTTTGGTGGCGTAGTCATCAAA
>Ga0181571_10004453_pt1 | contig 10499 bp, 8 predicted proteins | sample 101ome_17_FD_132440 | JGI IMG/M metagenome (GOLD analysis project Ga0181571, IMG submission 132440) | Coastal salt marsh microbial communities from the Groves Creek Marsh, Skidaway Island, Georgia - 101407AT metaG (megahit assembly) | ecosystem: Environmental > Aquatic > Marine > Intertidal zone...
ACAGGTGCTCAAGGTGCAACTGGTGGCGGTGGTGCTAAAGGTCAAAAAGGTCAAAAAGGTGATACTGGTGCAACAGGTGCAACGGGTGGTACAGGTGCTCAAGGTGGTACAGGTGCTAAAGGTCAAAAAGGTCAAAAAGGTGATACTGGTGCTCAAGGTGCTCAAGGTGCTAGAGGTGCTCAAGGTGCTCAAGGAGCTCAAGGTAGACGTGGTGATACTTGGAGTTCAGGTGCTGGTGACCCAGTTGGCGGTGGCCAAACAGGTGATTTATACCTAGATATCAATACAGGTGTTGTATTCCAATTCGACGGATCTGTATGGGTTGCAATTGGTATTAATATTACTGGTCCAACTGGTCCTAAAGGTGCTACTGGTTCAACTGGTCCTAAAGGTTCTACTGGTGCTCAAGGTGCTCAAGGTGCTCAAGGTGCTACAGGTGCTCAAGGTGCTGGTGGTCAAAAAGGTCAAAAAGGTCAAAAAGGTGCTACAGGTGCTACAGGTGCTGCAGGTGGTACAGGTGCTCAAGGTGCTCAAGGTGCTACAGGTGCTCAAGGTGCTCAAGGTGCTAAAGGTAATACTGGTGCAACAGGTGCTCAAGGTGCAACTGGTGGCGGTGGTGCTAAAGGTCAAAAAGGTCAAAAAGGTCAAAAAGGTGATACTGGTGCTGCAGGTGCTGCAGGTGGTACAGGTGCTACGGGTGCTCAAGGTGCTCAAGGTGCAACTGGTCCTAAAGGTTCTACTGGTTCAACTGGTCCACAAGGTGTAAGAGGTTCTGTATTCATTTATGGTACAGGCAAACCTATCAATCCACCTAGTGTAATTGATGCTAACATCACATTAGGTATTGACATTATTGGTGATATTTACATTGATATCGCAACTGGTGAACAATTCTCTTGGGATGGTGGTACTTGGATATTAGTTATTAATCTTACAGGTCCACAAGGTGCTACCGGTCCTGCTGGTGGTACTGGTCCTAAAGGTTCTACAGGTGCTCAAGGTGCTGCTGGTGCTAAAGGTCAAAAAGGTCAAAAAGGTGCCACAGGTGCTACAGGTGCTCAAGGTGCTGGTGGTGCTAAAGGTGCTACAGGTCAAAAAGGTGCTACAGGTGCTAAAGGTTCAACAGGTGCTCAAGGTGCTGCAGGTACTGCAGGTCCAGCTGGTGCTTCTGGTTCAGTTACAATGCTGTATGACTTCTATGCAACTACAAACCCAGCGTCTACTCAGATTACGACGAGTAACAATACACTAAACGCTTCAGTTACTGCGGTTACGTTCCACAAAACTTCTAAGCAATATGCTTCGAGTGGTACGGTAGACAGAACTGCAATCTTACAGTCTATTGGTATAGGTTCGCAAATCATGATTTCAACTACGGGTTCTGGCTCTATTGCAAGTGGTGAATTTGTAGTAACTGGATATGGTTCAGAAACATCTACTCAAATTACGTTCAACGTATCGTCAGCGTCAAGTAACTCTGGTACGCCTTCGAACAACGGTGATCTTGTTGTAGATATTTCAGTAGTTCCAAAAGCTGGTGACGATGGTAATAAAGGTCAAAAAGGTCAAAAAGGTGCTACAGGTGCTACTGGTCCTAAAGGTAACACTGGTGCTACAGGCCCTCAAGGTGCTAAAGGTCAGAAAGGTGCTACTGGTACTGCGGGTGCACAAGGTGCTCCGGGTTCTAGTGGTTCTTCGTTCACAGTACTTGAAAGAGGCGCAGCAACCTCTATTACAACGTGGGATGATAGTGGTGAATTCGTTACTATATTTTATGCTAACGGTGGTCAAACATTCCTAATGAAAGGTTAATCTTAAATAAGATTAGATAAATTCAGGGGCTCCTCATCGAGGGGCCCCTTTTTATTTGAAACAATCTCAAACATTTAATGTATAATAACAAAATAAGAAACGTACATGAATAATGTTTTTGAAAAGCCATATAATGACCCACAACAGTATTATTGGTTTGAAAATGGTTTTACTAAAGAAGAATTAGATATAATAGAAAGAGAGGTTGAATCTATACCCCTTGAACCTGCCACTATATTTAGTTCTACTACAGCTGATGTAGCCACCGAAATAAGGTCCTCTTCTGTTAGATGGATACCTCAAGATAGTAAATGGTTTTGGGTTTATAATAAGTTGAAGAATTATATTAAAGAGGCAAACGATGCTCTTTGGAACTTTGATTTAGTGTCAATGCCAGAACAAATTCAGTATACTGAATATTATGCTGATTCAAAAGGTCATTATGGTTGGCACCAAGATATTGGGCCAGGTATAGGTGCCCATCGTAAAGTGTCGATTACTGTTCAACTTTCAGATGCCGACGATTACGAAGGTGGTGAATTAGAATTTATGTACGGTAGTAATTCAATTGTAACTGCACCAAGAGGCGCTGGGGTTGTCGTTATATTCCCAAGTTATATGATGCATCAAGTTTCTGAAGTTACAAAAGGGACCAGAAAGTCATTCGTACTTTGGGTTGGTGGTGAACACTATAAATAAATGAAAGTACTTATATACATAGGTTACCAAAAAGAAGACCTTTCATATCAAGATTTTATTGAAGGTAATCATATTGGTGGAACTGAGATTTTAGCACTTAGCCTTTCTGAACGATTGGCTAAATGTGGTTTTGATGTATACCTCGGCGGTAATCTAATTTCAGGCAAGCATAATGGAGTTACTTGGTTAAACTTACAGGAGTGTTCATCTAATAAGTTTGACATTGCAATTTCAGCAAGTTATCTTCACTTTATCGATTCAATTGATGCAAAGTACCGTTATTTCTGGATGCATAATACAGATTACCATGGGTGGTATCAAGGTGAATGGATGTACGAAGATAGCCACTTAAATGATGATAGAATAACAGGCATTATAGCGCTTACAGAATGGCATAAAAATCAATTGGTAAGAGACTATAAAATAACTAAGCCAATTCATGTTATTGGAAATGCATTAGATAGGTCTACATTTGGTACTGAAAAAACAAAGCTCAGAAACTCGTTTATTTACTCCTCAGCAGCTGACCGTGGTTTATATAGGTTACTATCCATGTGGCCAGAAGTGCGTTCTATGATGCCCGGTGCAACCCTGAACGTGTTCTGTCCTGGTTATAGCAAACCAGTTGTAGATAAATGGCCCGAAGGCGTAACTTACCACGGAACAGTAGACCAAGAGACACTTCACAATTGGCAACAACGTTCAGAATATTGGTTACATCCAACAAGCTACGAAGAAACTTATTGTATTACAGCTATAGAAATGCAGTATGCAAAAGTTATACCAATTACAACAGATATGTCAGCACTTTCTGAAGTTGTAAAGGGTGGATATCTGCTTAAAGAAAATGAAACAGATCAAGCGTTTCTTGATATAATCAATGATATAAAAAACGCAACAGAATTAAAACGTATTTTAAGTAATAAAGGGCATGAATTTGCCAAACAACAATCTTGGAATACTAGAATAATAGAATGGATAAAATTAATTAAATCACATGCTTCCTGAAATCGCACACTTACATAATGCTAATCTTTTACAGATTCAAAAGATTTATGTTTTAGCAATAAATCATACCGAAGAAAAGATGAAAGACATCCAACGTAGATTGGATGAGTTAGGATTACCTTACCCAGTATCTTTTGAAGTATTAGAGGGCCATAACGGATACACTGACCCTCTTCCAGAAGGTGCTGCAGTTTATGAAGATTGGCCTATTGAAGGTACCACAAACACGTTCTGGAAGTATCCAGTTAATCCAGGTGAAATAGGTTGTACTCTTTCACATATTAATGCTTGGAAGCGAGTGGTTGAAGATGGTGTCAATCGCGCACTTATCTTAGAAGAAGACTTTTATGGTATTAAACCTTTAAGAGACCTTAAATCACCCCCTAGCGATATTAACTGGGATTTTATGTACTTAGGTCGTTATGCTTTTGAGGATGCAACTGATGTTGAGATTAATGACCAATGGTTGTATCCTGGATTCTCATATAATATGCAAGCATACATGCTCACGCAAGAAGGCGCTCAAAAACTAGTAGACCATCACCTAGAGCGTAATATTTTCATTAATGATGAATTTATTAATGCAACATTTACAACACACAGACGACCAGATATTGAAGCAATGTATCCTAATAAGAACATTACAGCAATTTCAGTTAAAGAGGATTGGATTGGTCAAACATCTAATGAAGAAACAACACTTGTAAGCAAACATGGATACGAGGGAAAATCAAACAATATGAATAATACTAAATTAAGAATCCAAGATGATAGTGACTGGGAAGCTTGGAAACAACGTTACATCACACCAGTTATGCTACAAAAGGATTTCGAACTAATGACTGAAGATATCGGTCCAAATATTGCAGAATTCCCATTGTTTACTCAAGAGTTTTGTACAGAACTTATTGAATTAGCAGAAACTAAAGGTGAATGGACCGTAGGTCGCCATGAGTTCTATCCTACAAATGATATGCTTATGGAAGACTTAGGCATGAAAGAGATTTATACTCGAGTAATTCGTGAGTTTGTAGCGCCATTGGCAACTTGGTACTTTACACTTGAAGGACAAGGTTGGGATACAGTAGAAGATGAAACATTCATCATTCGATACCGACCAGACCGTCAAGGTCAACTTTCGGTTCACCATGATTATTCATCATATACAATTGGTGTGAAGCTGAATGATGAATTCGAAGGTGGTGGTACATTCTTCCCTAAATACCAGGTGAATGCAATGCCAAAACGTAATGGCAACGCTTTCTTACACCCTGGTATGATTACACACAGACACGGTGGACGTCCAGTTTATTCAGGGACAAGATACATTAACGTATCATTTATTAGAAACACACATATCTTAAAATAAAATGAAGCAAGAAGTAAAATTACAATCACTAGCAGGAGATGATGGACAATTAATTAGTCCTGGTCTACCAGAAGGTGTTAAGAATTACTTAATCGATATTGACGGTACTGTTACAGATGATGTACCAAACGAAGAACCAGAGCGTATGAAGCATGTGCTTCCTTTTCCAGATGCACTTGAAGTTTTAAACAGTTGGTACGATGAAGGTCATATCATTACATTCTTTACATCCCGCACGGAAGAAGTTCGTGAAATTACAGAAGCATGGTTAAACAAACACGGTTTCAAATATCATGGCTTACTTATGGGCAAGCCACGTGGTGGAAATTACCACTGGGTTGATAATCATATTGTAAAAGCAACTCGATACGTTAATAAATGGACCGAGCTTGTTGAAAAAGAACACGTTATTGAAGTCTTTGAAGATTAATTTATGGACTACACTGTTGACCTTAATGAGAGTCAATTAACATTTCAATGTAATAAGGGTAATCTTCAAGTTGAACTTATAGATATTAATAGAAACAAGGTCATGATTAAGTGGTCTTTTTTCTCAGGTGGTAAAAGAACATTTGATTTATCACAAGACAATATAGATAGGGTTCAATTATTACACGAGGGTGACCTTAGAATCTTTGATGTAGTTGATGGTAAATTATATGAGTTTTTAGGTGAAAGTAATCCTGATTTTACAAAGCCATTTGTTTGTGTAACTGGTCATTCAGGTGGCGGGACTTCAATAGTTGCAAAATCATTCAAATATCTCGGTATTAATATCGGAAGCGATTCAGGTGGTTTTGAACAAAGAAAAGCTTTTGAATCAGTTTCTATGAGAGCTTTCGTAAATGGAATACTTTCCAGAGACACACCTGTAACTAGGTCTAATTTTGCTAAGGCATTGGACTCTTATGAATATGATGATTCACGTATAAATGCATTTAAGATTACAGACCTAGAAGACGGTCAAAATATGTCTAACGGTATAGGTCTTAGTAAACTATTTCAGAATATAAAGTTTATAAGTGTAGTTAAACAATCCAAAGGAACTGGTAAAACACCAGAAGGTAAAAAGTTTAATGAAACTCCTGAAATTGAAATTTATCGAAACCAACACCCTAAAGTACAAGCACCGATATTTCATTTAGATTGGAAGCGTTATTTTACGGATTATACATATGTAAATGAGGTGCTGCAGTTTATTGGTTCAAATGTAGTTTTACATCAAGGTGATTTTGATGAAATGTTAAAAGCTATAAACTTTGAAACTAATCTATTAAAAGATTAAAAAGGTATCATAATATGTCTTAAAGAGGTCCTCCGGGACCTCTTTTAGTTTATAATACTAATATATAAGTTAGTAAAATAAGATAAGCTAAAGATGCCTAATAAGATAAAATATAACACGGGGATTGATACAAATGCCTTAAATATAAGTGATTGGTCAGTTGGATCATCAATGGGTATGGGTCCTACGACATCTACTTCATTTAAAAATGGCCTAAATATACCTGTCGGTGGTTACATTGTATACCACGGTACAGGAATTAATGGAGTAGTAGTATCAAATGATGTAGAATTAATAGAAGTCTTAAATAAATTAGGAGCTTCTATACAAAAAGAAGACATAGGTGCTGCACTAAACTGGGCTCATGCTAATTCAGTACTGGTACTAAATCATTATTTTGAAAATGTTATCACACAAGGTCTAGTTTTAGATATTGAACCAAAGCATATTTCGTGTTTTGCTGATAATAAGCCAGTAACTAATGTAGTAACAAATACAAATTTAGATACAGGTTGGTCAAAAGGATACCAGTCTCATATTGCATTTAACGATACACCGCCTCCAACTGGTATTAATTCACCAGTAGTTGGTTTTAATAGAGGTCAATCTTCAGGTTATTGGTACTCTTATGGTGATTATGCACCACAAATACCCGGTGAAATTTATTACGTTTCTGTTTGGGTTAAAACAAATGACCCCAATTTTAAATTAAACTTTTATACTGCTAATAATTCAGAATCGGGTAGATATTGGGGACCTCATATCGCGGTACCTGGTGATAGTCAATGGCATAGAATAGAGTGGCCGGCCTTTACAAATTCAGCTACGAGTCAGTCTGATAGTTTATCATTCAACTTCCAGTTTTCAGAGCCAATTGGCGACGATACGTCAAGAACATGGTTATGTGCACCTATGATGCATACTGGAACCGAACACGTTCCATTTACTATAGGTACAAGGTCTCAAAATAATATGATAGACCTTTCAGGTATGTCTTCGGATGCAATTGTTCTAGGCAATCCAAAACAAGATGCTTCTGGTAATATAGTACTTGACGGCTCTGGTGACCATTTACAGATAAATAGCCATCCGGCTTTTAATGTAGACGCCAGGACGATTGAGATTACTTTTAAAATGAATTCAGCTTATCCTAATTTTGCACCACTTGCTGTTTATGCAAATGGCTCTTCATCTACTAATAGAATGTGGTTAGGTATTCAAAACAATAAATTCCAAATGCATGGATGGGGTACAGATGACCCAGCGGGTACAACAACTATCAATGTAGATGAATGGTATACTTGTGTGTTTAGTTACGATAAAGCATCTCAAGCAATGAAAGTATACACAAATGGTAAATTAGAAACAACTAGAACAAATTCACAAGGTGGTATCACAGCAACTACAGGTATGAATTGGTATGTAGGTGCAGTACCAGGTTCATGGCAAGGTGTTACATATTCTGATATGACTTTAGCTTCTTTTAAAGTGTACGACAGAATTTTATCAGATGAAGAGGTTGCTCAGAATTATTATAAGTCAGAAATAGTAGATGAACAATTAGTGTTAAACTTAGACTTAACGCATCCACAATCATATGAAAAAGGTAGTACTGTTTGGAAATCTTTAATAAATCCTGCACATACCGCAAATATTTTTGGAAATGTTGTATATGAAGACTTATATGGTGGCTTTTTAAGCGCTGAAGGTTCACAAACTACTGATTATATTACATTGCCACATGAAGCAATTCAGCAAGGGATTACATCTAATTCAAATTGGTCTCTAGAATTTTGGGCAAGATTAGATAAAACAGCAGGTACAACTTATATGTTTAGTACTGCAACACCAGCAGGTGGTTCAAATGGTTGGATTATGCAACTTTCAGGTGGTTATTTATTCCCATGGGATGCTGGTTCTGCACAATGGGGTACTGGTATACCATATACTGAGGGTGAATTAATGCATGTTTCTATTTGTATTGGAGGTGGAAGCGTTCATTTATATAAAAATGGAAAATATGTTGGCAGGTATGCATATTATAGAGATATTATGGGAGCATACGGTTGGGTTTTAAATCAAGAACAAGATGGAACACTTTCAGGTTTTGATGCATCTCAAGCAACAGATATAGCTGTTTCATCGATAAGACTTTACAACAAAACTCTTTCACAAGATGAAGTGCTTCAAAACTACAATGCAACTGCTGCAAGATTTAAATAAAGAATAAGAACAATGGCAAAAGGACCTATATATTATAGAGGTGGTAATAATGTACCATCAAACGCAAAAGCATACGGTAGATTAGCCGCATGGGATAAGACTGGAAATCCACCAGTAAATAGAGGCCAACTTATAGGTAGACCTGTAAATGATGGACATGAAATACAAGTTTGGACAGATACCTATACATTAGGTGTTGATACTAGTGCTAATGCAAAACCTGTATTCTTTTCAGCACAAAACAATAGTGCTGAGCTTATTAGAATAGCTGAAAGAATCTCTGGTCAAAAATTTAATAATATTTCAGAAGCTACATCTTGGTTAAATTCACAATCTAATATTTCATTAGTAAATCAAGGGATTGCATTAGATGGTCTAATGCTGCATTTTGAAGCTGAAGAATGGAACGGTACTGATAATATCATTAGAGATGCGTCAGGTAATAATAATAACGGTGAAGCAATTGATGGTATGGTAAAACATACAAAAGGATTCTTCTTCGATGGTACTGGTGAAGTTGATGGTTCACCTACTGGTTCTTATATTAGAGTTAATGAAGGTATGACATCTACTCTTAATACAGAAAGAACATATGAAACTTGGATGTATCCATTAGCTACAGGTAGAAGATCATTATTTTTTGGTGGTGGCTCAATTAGACATATTGAAGTTTATAATGGTAGTGGTTCATTTAGAACTGAAGCAGCTACTCAAAATGGTTATTCATTCGGTGCTTCCGGTGCTGGTAATGTAGGTGTAGACTTTGGACCTGAAAAGTGGGCATTGCTTACAATTACATTTGGTACTGATGGTTTAGTTAAATGGTATGCTAATGGTCAATTATTCTATACTGGTAATATGTATGGTGGTAATGGCGGCTCTAATGAATATTTTTCATTTAGTGGTATTGGTAGGGCAACGGGTACTTCTAATTACTTGTATGCTCAATCATTTCATGGATACTTAGATAGTATTAAATTATACAATAGAGTGCTAACACCGGATGAAGTTGCACAAAACTTTACGGCAATAGCGCCTAAATATGGGTTGTAATGGAAAATAAAACTATAAAAGATAAAAGATTTTATAGATTTTCTGATTTAGTCTTATCTGAATTAGGTAATATGCATATTTTAGAAAGAGGTGAATTTTCTTTAGAATACAATGGTTCTAAACCACTTCCTTCTTCTTTTAAATGTATACCACTTGAAGATAATGATTTTAGTACACAAAGAGTAGTTAATGTATTTAGAGAAATATCAGAATATTTTAAAGACCAATATAATATTGAAACTAAAATATCAGTACTTTACCCAAGCGGTGGATTTATAGGTTGGCATACAAACGCTAATCAAAATCTTTTTAATGCTATTTGTACATTTAGTGAAACTGGCTCAGGTGTTTTTAAGTATATAAATAATGATATAATTTTAGAAGTTAAGGATATTAAAGGCTGGTCAGTAAAAGAGTCTGCATGGTTTGATGAATCAATACCGCATATGGCATATACTGATTGTAACAGGATTACAATAGCATTTGCTTCTAAAAATAAGAAAGATATAGACGCTTTCATAAATAAAATAACATAAAATGACTCAATCAACAATATACAACGGGTATTATAATGGCTACCCTGTAGAATTTGATGGACAGTGGATGAAAGTACTTAGACACTATTCGGGTACCGGTGAATTCTGGAGTTCAGCAAATAATTGGGAACAGGCTAAATGGAACAATCCAGATAATCCACAGGCAAATAAGTACTCTATTTTAGACTACGTTAAAAATTTCAAGTTTAACGGTAAGTATACCTTTAAGCTTGTTTATCCTCAATATAAAGATAGAACAAATATCTGGTCACAAGCTCAGAACCCATTGGATATTACGGAAGTAATTGATGGTTTAACTAAGATTAAAACAGGGTGGGATGGAAATTATTGGGGTGGACTTACAAGGTCTTCTTATTCAGGTACATTTCTTGATGGTTCAAACCCACATGGTAACTGGTATTTTGCGGTAGGTTCTGCAGTTTCATGGTCAGGTTCTACTACATTTCCAGGACCAGGTGCTGCAGTTAATACGGTAGAACTTTGGGTTAAAGCT
>Ga0181571_10004455_pt1 | contig 10494 bp, 6 predicted proteins | sample 101ome_17_FD_132440 | JGI IMG/M metagenome (GOLD analysis project Ga0181571, IMG submission 132440) | Coastal salt marsh microbial communities from the Groves Creek Marsh, Skidaway Island, Georgia - 101407AT metaG (megahit assembly) | ecosystem: Environmental > Aquatic > Marine > Intertidal zone...
CATTATGATGGAATGCCCTTTGGTCTAGAACATAAGAGGGCGTTGATATGCCACTTTGATAGAAAGACTGAGCGATTTCTGAAATGGCAGTAACGCCTTTTCGATAAGAAGGAATCGGAGTCTTTACGACATAGGTGCGCTGAGCGCTTGGAGTTGAATTCATTAAAATTGAGAGTTGCTTTGTTGAAACAAGAAGCAGAATCGACCTCTGCAGTGTCAAAATGGTCGATCAATAGTTGATGGGACCAGAGTTGCACGACGCGAAATCTGGCGAGCCAGTTTGCCGTGTCTTGTTGTTTCGGAAGGGCGCGGGTGGTCTGATGACCATTGCCGCGCCTATAGACTCAATTCTTGATCAACTTCAAGGACATGCCAGGGGAGCCCCCAGGCATTGAGATCGTCCATGAAGTGATCTGGATCTAGCTGCTCGAGATTCCACACTCCGGGACGCAGCCATGCTCCGGAGGCGAGTTGACGAGCCCCGATCATCGCGGGAACTCCTGCTGTATAGCTGATCGCTTGGCTCTTTACTTCTGCGAAGCATTCCTCGTGATCACAAATATTATAAATAAACTTACTTTCAATCGATCCGGACTCTCGACTTGTTCCTGTAATGAGACAGCCGATACAGGTTTTTCCTTTGGTCAGCGGCCCAAGAGAGGCGGGGTCTGGCAGAACAGTTTGAAGAAACTTGAGTGGTTGGATGAGCTGACCCTCAAATTCGATCGGTTCGATTGAAGTCATGCCAACATTTTCAAGGACCGTGAGGTGCTTGATGTAATTCTCTGAGAAAGTCATCCAAAACCTGATTCGTTCGAGTCCTGGAAGGTTCTTCGCGAGACTCTCCATCTCTTCGTGATGGAGAAGGTAGATTCGGCGAGTCCCGATATCTTCGTGAGGGAAGGTGAAATCCGTTGAGATCTCGAGTGGTTGAGTTTTCACCCATTGCCCGTTTTCCCAGTAGAGTCCTGGAGCGGTAATTTCGCGAATATTGATTTCGGGATTGAAGTTGGTGGCAAACGGAAGGCCGTGGTCACCAGCATTGGCATCAATGATATCAACAGTTTTGATGTCGCTAAAGAAATGCTTGAGTGCGTAAGCGCAGAAGACGTTGGTCACACCAGGGTCAAATCCTGAACCTAGGATCGCGGTGAGACCAGCTTCCTTAAATCGATCTTGATAAGCCCACTGGTATTTGTACTCGAAGTGAGGATGATCTCTTGGTTCGTAATTGGCAGTATCCAGATAGTGAACTCCTGCGGCAAGACAAGCCTCCATCAGGTTGAGGTCTTGATAGGGTAGGGCGATATTAAGGAGGAGGTCGGCTTGGATTTCCTTCAGGAAGGTTGCCGTTTCCTCGATATGATCAGCGTCAATTTGAGCTGTTTTCACAGTGACCCCAGTTGCTTGGAGAATATCAGCTGCGATTTGGTCGCACTTCGACAGGGTTCTGCTTGCAAGCCAGATTTCACCAAAGGTACTGGAGTCCTGAGCACACTTGTGTGCCACGACATTACCGACTCCTCCAGCCCCGATGATGACAGTTCGCTGCATAATTAATCGAGAGTCGCGGACAATTACTATTTCGACGAAATTGTCAAAATAATTAACAAGTTGAGCTTATTTTTTTGATGGAAGCCGGCTTGCTGATAAATCCATGAATTGGTCCCTCGTTTGCGCCCTTCGACAGGGAATGATTGCTCAAAGTTGCGTCTTTCTGAGTAAGATCTTGGGAGATCTTGTCAGTTTGACACCCCGTGTTGAGCGCTTTAGCGGAAGGTGATGGGAAGATTCTTTTCAAGATGTTTACGAAGCTTCTCGTGAGCTTCATCGACTTCTTTTTGTTTGAGAGTGCCTTTGTCAGAACGATAAGTGAATGAATACCCGATCGATTTTTTGTCAGCGGCGAGTTTTTCTCCACTTGGGTCACAGAAGTGGTCAAAGCATTGAGCGCAAACCAGAAGTGGTTCTTGATGCTTTGAGAGGACCTTTTCTATCTCCGCATTTGAGATCGTGGATGGAAGTTCCATGGCGATATCTCGACTTGATCCTGGAAATAGAGGAAGGGCCTCAACTTGGAACATATCTTGGTGGAGACCGAGGATCTTTTTGAGATCGAGCTCTGCGAGGTAGATTGGAGAGTGGGATCCAAGTTCACGAACTCGAGAGGGCAGAGCCTGCGCGTAGGTTCCAATTGGTTTCCCTGAAAGCTGGATGTCTCCAGCAAGGAGGAAGCCCTCGCGAGAACGTGGTGAGAACTGAACCGTCTGCGCCCCTAAGGCAGACTCGATTATCGCTTTGAGGTCGTAGAGATCAAGTTGGCACCCGTGGCTGGCTGTCCAAGAAGGCACGAGTGCCTGCCCTCCAATGAGCAGAGCAAGTGAATCAGCTTCGAGATCAGTGGCCTTGCCTCCACCCACATTACGAAACTGACGACCCGCTTCAAAGAAGCGAAGCGACTTGGCTCCTTGGCGTATGTTGTTTTCTGCGGTGGCAAGAAGCCCTGCAGTAAGTGAAGGTCGTAAAACAGCGTGATCTTCACTCAGTGGGCGAGCGACTTTGACGAGATCTCCATCTTGAAGTGGTCGGATTGGAAGGCAATCTCGCAGCTGTGATTCAGCAATTAGCTTAATGGTTTGAGCCTCATAAAAGCCGATGGCAGTCAGTTTCTTTTTGAGATCGAGAGTGCGATCGTAATCCCGGTCAATCTTACTTTCATCAACGGCAGTTCCGCCCGTTCTAGAGGGCACATTTTGAATCCCGTGGACCCGAGCGACTTCTTCGACCAAATCTGCAGAGCGTTCAAGATCAGAGCGCCAACTTGGAACACTCCAACGGCCGTCGCCTTCGGTCGTGATGCCCAGTCGCGTTAGGATTGCTTCGGCGTCTTCAAGAGAAACACTTCCGTCCATGAGCTGCAACATGCGCTCGACATCAAGTTTCACGGATGGTTGCTGCTGGGGAAGTTGGCCGGCAGTGTAAGTTTCTGCACAAAGCTCTCCTCCAGCGATTTTAAGGATCAGTGCGCTCGCTAAAGCTGAAGCTGGGAGAACCTGTTGGGGATCGACCCCCCGTTCGAAACGATAGGAAGAATCGGAGCTTAGAAAAAGTCGCCTTGAGCTGCGGCGAATCTCAGAGGTGGTAAAATAGGCTGATTCAAGCAGAAGATCTGTGGTTGATTCAGTCACTCCGCTCTCGAGTCCTCCCATGATTCCAGCAAGAGCGAGGGCCTTTCCTGAGTTGTCTGAGATCACGCAATCTGTCTCCTCTAGGTTGTAACTTTCTTCATCCAGTGCAAGGAAGCTCTCTCCCTCGTGAGCCTGTCTGACGTTGATCGGTAGAGAGACCTGAGAGGCGTCGAAGGCATGAAGAGGCTGACCGAGTTCATGCAGCACGTAGTTGGTGATATCGACAATGTTGTTGATGGGTCGAAGTCCAATGGCATTGAGTTTCTTTGTGAGCCACTCAGGACTTGGTGCCACTTTCACTCCTTTGATCGAAACCAGGGAGTAAAATGGGCAGGTATGAGAGTAGACAGACACTTTGTTAGGATCACTCGCGAGGGTTGTTGTTTGAGTGATTTCAACCTCTTGCATCTCGGTGTGAAGGAGAGCCGCAAGTTCGCGTGCAAGACCCGAGTGGGAGAGGAGATCAGGGCGATTTGGAGTGATCTCAACTTCAATGAGAGTGTCCGCATCAAATAATTCTCGCACCGGAGTCCCAACTTTGAAGCTTGGGTCGAGGATCAGAAGGCCATCTTCTTGGTCCTCTAAGCCGATTTCGGAGCCCGCAGCGAGCATCCCTCGCGATTCCACTCCACGCATTTTATTCTCTCCAATGGTAAATCCACCCGGAAGCTTCGCTCCAGGAAGACAGCACGGAACTTTGTCCCCAATTTTGTAGTTTTTAGCTCCACAAACGATTTGGCGCAGTTGGCCTTCACCAGCATCAACTTGAGTGACTTTGAGCCGGTCGGCATCAGGGTGTTGAATGGCCTCTTTGATCTCAGCAACAACGATGAGTTCGCTTTCAACTCCCACGCTCTGGAGATCTTCGACCTCGATTCCAGCGTAGGTAAGCAGGTCACACACTTCATTGATGTTGCGTGATCCAAGATCGAGGCGTTCTTTGAGCCAGTTGAGCGAGACATTCATGTCGCGGGGAGACTTTGTGTAGTTGAGATGATTTTCAATGGCGAAATGGCAGAAAAAGGGTTTTTTAGTGCTCCTCAGACCTGTGATGACTCCCAAAGCACTTTCTTTTAGGAGGGGGGTGTGAGGCATTTATCAGCTAAAAAGTAGACACTTATTGTCGACCTTTACGCTTTTATGGTCAAAGAAGGGCGTAGGCGCAGAGCATATTTCTATCAAAAACGATGAAGATTCTTACTTTTTTAGGGACCCTTATCCTGAGTGCGGGATGGGTTTTTGGTAACCCATCATTTTCTCGCGAAGATCTCGAGCCGATCCTCAAGACAAATCCTTTACTTGCAAAAGCAATGACAGGAGCGCTCGTGCTCGATGAGGATGGGTCAGCGATTCAGCTCGAGGCTGACTTTGGAAATCTTGCGGGCCGATTAATTGGCCCCTATCGATTTGGAGGAACAATCCTTAATGGTGGGGAGAGGGTCATCGTGACCCTCTATACAAATGTGGAGTGTCTTGATGCGAGTGGCCAAAAAGTGGAATTTGAAGCCATCAAGCCAGAAACTGTGGGATTGACGTTAAACGAAAGCTTTTTGCGCTACGAAGTCTCCGAAGAACCTCCCAAGGCGGTAGAGCAAGAAGACCAAATGGAGCAACCAGAAAAGCCGAGCGGGATCCAGTGGGAGAATATTGATTTGGTCATGGGCGAAGGGGAAAGTGCGAGTGCACGTAGAGGAATTCTCGAAGGATCCTTGCGAGAGCTCGAGGTGAATTATGAGGAAGGGGAGTTTATGGGGTGGACCTTCCAGATCGTTTACGACGAAAATAGGCTTCCGTCCAAGGTGATCGCGATTTCAAGCACTTCACGCACTGATTCTGCAAATGAGCCTGTTGACGAGATTAAGACAAGACTTCTGGAGTTTAAGAATGCCCAGCTGGTAAAAATCAGTGCAAGTGAGCAGACAAATGCCGATGGCATTCCCGTCAATTTCGAGAGTATGAGGGTGACGAGTATGGCCGCCAAGCGTGTCTATTTGACGGCCTCTCAAATGCGCACGGAAGATCCAAGGTTCTTGGCGCGCTTGATTCAGGATGCGATTGATGCGCAAACCCGTTTGACTGAACCAATGATCACGGCGCAAGATCCACGTTGGAAGCCGGTGGATCTTGGAGGGAGGATCATTGAGGTTGATTCGGCCGTCACGACATCTGCGGCAGCGATGTATTTTTTACGTCAATTAGGGTTACTTCCAAATCGCCAAGAGCAAAAACAGCCAGCTTATCTCTGGACGGATCTAGTCTCTCTTCAAGAAGGAATCACTCACGTGCTAATCACAGCGAAAGGCTATCAAGACGATGAGACGGAAGGAGAACGATTTCTTGTTTCGATTATTCAGGCCGATGGGGGCTGGCGTCTCCAAGCCATCGGTCGCCAGATCAAAAAATGGCAAGGAATTGATTGGGAGTAGATCCCAATCATTCAGTCCAATCGGCTTGTTCGCCAAGAGGCAAAATCAAGCAGTCGCCTCAAACAAGGCGTCTCTCAGTGGTGAGAGAGGTTAGCGGATCCTTGTGAGTAGCCAAGTAAGGAGGTCCTTGATGGAGACGCGCTCTTGTTTCATCGAGTCCCGATGGCGGATGGTCACGGTGTCTTTGAGTGAAGGGTCTTCTTCACCCAAGGTTTCAAAGTCAATAGCGACACAGAATGGGGTTCCGATTTCATCCTGACGACGGTAGCGACGTCCAATCGCTGCCGCTTCATCATAAAAAACGTTCATGTAAGGCTGAAGGAGGTTGCGAACCTCTTTTGCCTTTTCGACGAGTTCAGGTTTATTTTTGAGAAGAGGGAGGACTGCCACCTTGATGGGCGCGATGGCTGGTTTGAAACGCATCACGGTGCGGATGTCTTGTTTACCATCTTGTTTTGTCAGGTCTTCTTCATCAAAAGCCTCACAGATCAGGGCGAGAACGGTCCGGTCACAACCCGCCGAAGGCTCAACCACATGGGGAATAAAACGCTCCTTTGTTGATTCATCAAAGTATTCCAAGGGCTTGCCGGAATGCTTTTGGTGTTTTCCAAGGTCATAATCCCCACGGTAGGCGACACCCTCGAGCTCCTGTTGACCAAAGGGGAAATCATACTCGATGTCGTAGGTTTTTTGAGAGTAATGAGCTCGCTCGCCATCGGGAACATCAAGAACATGAAGCTTCTCGGGATCGAGGCCGATTTCGTCGTAGAAGGCGAGTCGGTTCTCCAGCCATTGATCGGTCAGTGCAAGGCCGTCCTCTGGCTTACAGAAGTATTCAATTTCCATTTGCTCGAATTCGCGAGAGCGGAAAGTGAAGTTGCGAGGGTTGATTTCGTTTCGAAATGCTTTGCCGATTTGTGCGATGCCGAAGGGAAGTTTCACCCGATTAGAGTCGATGACGTTTTTGTATTGGACAAAAATCGATTGAGCCGTTTCGGGGCGTAAATAAGCGGTAGCATTGGGATCATTCTCGTCCGCGGAAGCTCCCATTTGCGTTTTAAACATCAATTCGAAGTCCCTTGGCTCTGTCAAAAGGGAACCATTTTCTGGGTTGTAGTTGGTAACGTTTTCTTCCTCAGAAGTGGTTTCGCCATGCAAGGAGAGCTGCTTGAAGGAGATTTGTTTGTCTTTAAGGAATTGGGCATAGAATTCCTTTGCGGTCTTGCGCGCTTTGTTTTCGTCTTGGTTGGGTTGGTTGAGAAGCACTGAGTAGGGGCGCTCAACCGACCATCCTGATTCTTCGTGGGATGCTCCCGTATAGTGATAAGCAACTCCAGATTGAGGTTCGATCTGATCCGCGCGTAAGCGAGCCTTCGTCAAAAGGCAATCACACATGGGATCTGAGAAGCCTCCAACGTGCCCTGAGGCTGTCAGAACTGCTTGGTGGGTTAGAATGGATCCATCAAGACCGAGAATGTCTTCGCGCTCTTGAACATTTTTGCGCCACCAGACCTCCTTCAGGTTTCGTTTGAGTTCTGCACCAAGAGGGCCGTAGTCCCAGCACCCATTGAGGCCTCCGTAAAGTTCGGCAGATTGGAAAATAAACCCCTTGCGTTTGCATAGGGAGACGATTTTTTCCATGCGGGCGGTATCGGTCTGGTCTTTGTTAGCCATGGGTGCAGAGCGAGTATGATTTCGTGGGGCGCGAGGAAACAGGAAGAAAGTCGCTCGGGAAAGGGTTTTTTAGGAAATCCTCTTGCGAAGGGGGCAGAGAGCAAAGACGTTTTTAGCGTGAACATCGCTGCTCTCTGGAATTCGCCGGACGTGTGTCTTCTTGAAGAGCACCCAGCACTCCAGGATTGGTTGAGGGGCAGAGAGGAGTTTGTGGGGCATGTCATTTTTCGAACCTCAGGATCGAGCGGGGTCGAAAAGTGGGTTGCTCTCTCAAAAAATGCCATGGAATGGTCCGCTGCTCGCGTGATCGAACACCTCACAATCAATGGCTCAGATCTCTGCGGGGTGGCCCTTCCCTTAATTCATGTAGGAGGGTTTGGGCAGGTCTTGCGCGCCTACTTGGCGGGAAGTCAGGCCTTGATTTTCCCCCAAAAATGGAGCGCTCAAGAATTTGGTCTTTGGGTTCAAAGCCAAGGAGTGACTCTCACCTCATTGGTTCCTGCACAAGTGAGAGATCTTGTCGAAGAAAGGATACGGGCACCTCGCTCATTGAGGTCGGTGATTGTTGGTGGGGGAGCATTAGATTCGGAGCTTGTGAAGAAGGCTCGATTACTCGGTTGGCCCATTGAACTCAGTTATGGAATGACGGAAACCTCCTCGCAGGTTGCTATTGGTGATCAACTCCTCCTCTATCCGGGATGGCAAGCAAGAATCCAGAATGGGTGTCTCGCCCTCAAAGGGGGAGGATTATTTTCGTCACTCATCACCCATGAAAACGGAACGTTTTGCGCCAGAGACCCAAAAGTTGATGGGTGGTTTTGCACCCAAGACCACGTGACGCTCACCAATGGTAGTTTGACCATTTTAGGAAGGGCTGATCGCCGCGTTAAAGTTCTCGGTGAGCTTGTTGATCTTGAGGCGTTAGAGAACTATTGGTGTGAAAAAACTGGAGGAGAGGTTGCCATTGTGACCTCTCCACATCCGAGGCGAGGAGTGGGTCTTTTTCTCTTCCTAGAGGGTCAAGAGGATTCTGTTGAAGAAATCAATCAGGCTCTTCCAGGGCCAGAGCGAGTGATGGCATGGAAGGTGCTCCCTGAGCTTCCAAGATCAGCGCTGGGTAAAGTTGATAGAGGTCGGTTAGCGGCTCAGTTTTTAGCAGAAAACCATTGATTTTAGACATCTGATCATAATATTTAATATTACTTAATGAAAAGTGGCTACGCTGCTGAGATATCGAAGGGTCGACGGACTTCTGGATATCCTCTCGCCAAAAACCGTCGAGAACACCTCCACTGTTTTTGCGCGATATGATTGATGCTTCTTCTGATCTCCAAAGTTCTGAAAAACCTATCCTCACGGGAGTTGAGCGCTCCGAATCAAATTTGAGCCCAATGCAGCTTGAGAGTTTTGGGTTCATGAACCCGAGCACCCCAGGAAAGCTCTACGTTCTCGATACCAATGTTCTCTTGCATGAGCCGGATTGTTTGAGTCGATTTCAAGATAACCATTTGTGTTTGCCGGCGGATGTTCTCTCTGAATTAGACCGGTTTAAAAATGAGCAAAGCGAACGCGGGGCAAATGCCCGCAAAGTACATCGTCGTTTGACGGCGATCTTTGAGAATGCCAGTGGACTTACGGCGGGGGTTCCAACCCAGAGTGGAGGGACGATTCGTCTTCTCATCTACGACCCCATGATGTGCGAGCGCAGCAGTCAGGAGTTAAGGAGATTTCACCGAATTTTTCCTGATCGCGAGAGGGTCGATCATCGCATTCTTGCCTGCACGCTTCTTCTTCAAAAGCATGTTGATCCCCCTGTTGTGTTGGTCACGAAGGATTTAAATATGCAGCTCAAAGCTCGCGCAGTCGGGATCCACTGTGAGGACTACCTCAATGACAAGGTGAAGCCACAAGAGCTTGGGAGTCATGAAATGCTGCGTTTGTTAGTCGATCAGAACGAGCTTCAGCGATTTGCTAGTTCTGGAGAGCTTGAGATTGACCAAGAACGTTTGTCAGCGCTGCATGTGAATCAATACGTGCTGCTCGAGGCAGGAGAGAAACAAACAATCCCAGCTCGATTGAATGGCGAAGGAAAGTTGGTTCGGTTGGTGGTTCCAGAGGTTCTCAAGATTCCTGATGGCAATCATCTCAAGCCACTGAATCTTGGCCAGAAGTGCTTTATTGACGCGTTGCTAAATCCCGAGATTTCGCTTGTGACCTGTTTTGGGCAAGCTGGAACGGGCAAGACTCTTGTTGCCATGGCAGCAGGTCTGCATGGTGTCTTCGCCCGGGATTACAACGGTTTGACGGTAAGTCGGCCGGTCGTCGCGATGGGAGATCAAATGGGGTATTTGCCAGGATCTTTAGAAGAAAAAATGCGTCCTTGGCTGCAACCCATCTACGATTCCCTTGAGCTCTTAATGACTCCCCATGTGAACCAAGGACCAAGGCGCAAGCGCCAAAAGGCGGTGGGTGAAACGGCTCCCCAAAAGCCTTATGAAGATCTACTCAATCAGGGTCTGATCGAAGTTGAGGCTTTAGCGTACATTCGGGGTCGCTCGATTCCTAATCGCTTTTTTATTCTCGATGAAGCGCAGCAACTGACTCCTAAAGAAGCGAAAACTGTGGTGACCAGAATGTCGCAGGGTTCCAAGTTGGTCATGGTGGGAGATCCAGCTCAGATCGACCATCCCTACGTTGATAGTCGGAGTAATGGATTGGTCTACACACGCCAAAAAATGAAAGGTCAAAGCTTTGTTGCACATGTCACTCTGAGTCGAGGGGAGCGGAGTGATCTCGCTGAGGCCGGAGCACGCCTCATGTGAGGCGGCTTCGATGATTGGTTCGTCGTTTTTAGCAAGGGGGGTTCATCTTCAGTTTCTGAGCTTGCTTGCACAAGAGGATCTCTCGGGGTATGTCGTCGTCGCCTCTGAGCAGTTGGAATCACGAATGAGGCAGATCTATCAACCACTTTTTTAATGATGAAAAAGAGCCCAGAAGAAATCGACCAAGAAAGAGAAGAAGCGTGGGTTGGTGATGCTGTCTTAGCTCTCTACATGCGTGAGTGGCTCTTGAAAGAACGCGGCAAGATCGATGGTGATGCCTTTATTCGAGCAACTTCGAATGATTTCTTGAGGCTGAAAGGTAATCCGACTTCGGTCGAAGCTGAAATTGGCAGAGCTTATCGGGAGGGAGGCTTACAGGCGGGC
>Ga0181571_10004456_pt1 | contig 10494 bp, 6 predicted proteins | sample 101ome_17_FD_132440 | JGI IMG/M metagenome (GOLD analysis project Ga0181571, IMG submission 132440) | Coastal salt marsh microbial communities from the Groves Creek Marsh, Skidaway Island, Georgia - 101407AT metaG (megahit assembly) | ecosystem: Environmental > Aquatic > Marine > Intertidal zone...
ACATCTAGCGCACTGGTGGGTTCATCACAGATAATCACTCGAGGTTTCACTGCCAATGCACGTGCAATACATATCCGTTGTCTTTGTCCACCCGAAAACTCATGAGGATATCGATATTTTGCATCCTCAGGTAATCCAACTTGTGCTAATAAACAATCAATCTCATCGGATCGCTGTTGTGCAGTGCTTCTTTCACCCAGAGCCACCATGCCCTCTTCAATAATATTACCAATCAACATACGTGGATTGAGTGAGGAATAAGGATCTTGAAAAATAATTTGTAAATCACGCCGCTTTTCTAACAATTCAACACCGTTCAATGTTGATAAATCATCGCCAGTGAATTCAATACGCCCATCGGTAGCTGCTATCAACTGCAAAATAGCTTTACCCACAGTGGTTTTGCCACAGCCAGATTCTCCTACCAACGCCAGTGTTTTACCTGGCTGAAGTTGAAACGAAACATCATTCACTGCCTTTACATATCCAACAGTAGTTTTGAACAACCCCGCTTTAATTGGGAAATAAACTTTTAAGTGCTCCACTTTGAGTAAAGTCGCTTGTTCTGGCTCGTCAGCCACTTGCACATGTTCAACCGCTTCCAATGCTTGACCGGATAGTTTGATACCTCGCTTTTCGATACTTGGAAGCGCATTCAGTAATTGCTGGCTATAAGGATGTTGCGGGGCGGCAAAAAAATCTTTTGCACACGCCTCTTCAACCACTACTCCTGCTTGCATAACAACCACACGATCAGCGATTTGCTGGACCACACCTAGATCATGAGTGATAAATACCATGCCCATATTACGTTCTGATTGAAGTGACTTAAGTAGCTTAAGCACTTGCGCTTGAATAGTCACATCCAGTGCTGTCGTGGGTTCATCAGCAATTAGTAATTCAGGATCTGAAGCTAATGCAATTGCAATCATTACACGTTGTCTCATCCCACCAGAGAGCTGATGAGGATATTCCTCAATATTACGCTCAGGATCGGGGAGACCTACTGCATCTAACAAATCTATGCATTGTTGCCTAGCTGCTTGTTTATAGAGATTTTTATGTAAACGTAACGATTCTTCAATTTGTACGCCGATTTTTATCACCGGATTAAGCGATGTCATTGGCTCTTGAAAAATCATCGCCAGACGATTACCACGTATAGCTCGCATTTCACGTTCAGTTTTTGCCAATAAATCATCACCGTTCAATGTGATTGCCCCTTGGCAAATACGGGCTGCATCAGGTAGTAGTCTTGCAATAGATAAAGCAGTAATCGACTTACCTGAACCTGACTCACCGACCAGTGCTACCGTCTCACCCTGATGCACTTGAAATGAGACTTCTTTAACCGCATGTATGGTCTGACTAGACAAACGAATATCGGTACTGAGCCCCTGAACATCTAACAAAAGTCTCATGCATCACCTCCCGAAATACGGGGGTCTAGAGCATCGCGTACGACATCTGCAAACAAATTAGCAAATAGCACTAAAATAAACATGAAAATAAACGCGGCTGTCAGAGACCACCAGACCACCGGCTCACGAGCCATTTCTAGACGGGCCTGATTAATCATATTGCCCCAGCTATTAGTGGCTGGATCAACACCGATATTGATATAAGACAGCACCGCTTCTGCCAATACCAAACCACTAAAATCTAACACCACAGTAATGAGCACAATATGCATGAAGTTCGGCATAATGTGACGCGACAATATTTTAAATTGACTGACGCCGAAGGCTGTTGCCGCCTGAATGTACTCCATTTCACGCAATTTAAATGTTTCCGCTCTCAGCAATCGGCATAATCCTGTCCAACTGGTGATGCCGAGTATTAAACATAAAAATAATAACCTCATATCGGCACGCTCAGTTAAGCTATCAAAACTATCTGCATGATTATTCATATACACCTGGATCAATAACACAGATGCAGCTATCAACAGCACATTTGGAATGGAGTTGAGCGTGGTGTAGACATATTGGATTAAATCATCTATCCATCCTCGGAAAAAACCCGCCATAGAGCCAAGTATGATAGCCACTGGCAACATCACCAAAGTCGTTAATGCTCCAATTAACACTCCTGTGCGTATACTTTTAATGGCCTGGTAGAAAACGTCTTGTCCAACTTTATCAGTACCGAATAAATGGTAATACGTACCTATGGTCATGCTGATATTGATCAGAACAATAATCACCGCCAAACATAATGCAATAGTTGCCACAGGGTATTCGGATCGCCCACTTCTTACATAACAGAAATAGCCGGCTATACCCGACGAACTCAAGCCTCCCAGTACTAGCAAGCAAAGCACACATATACCCATCCAGATTAACAACCCTTTCATGAGGCCTTGCACGACTAACGATTGGATATCATTCATTTTATCGGTTGATGGATTATCCAGATGAGCCCCACCGAATTCTAATCGAGGATATATGCGATCTATACTGCCATCGTCGTTTTGTATCATTTCTTTAGAAAGCGATTGCGTGGCCAAAGGGGCTGAAAATGTTTTCTCTACCTGTATGCGCATTGGTGTCATGATCACGTCCAACACACTTAGGATTTCATTGGAGTATTGGTAGTCTGACTGAACTTGAGAAGAATCTTGATACTCCATGCCATTCACCAAGCGCGGATGAAAATGCATAGAATCTAACAAAGCAATTGAGTAGTAACATAACAATACTAACAATGAGACTGCGCCAGTTTTACGCTGCACAACTTTTTGCCAAGGACGCTTCAGATGTGGCCGACTTCTCAGCATAAATACAAACGCAATTATAGCTGCTGTCAATAAAAAGAATAGCGCATCGGTAATCAATATAACTGGCTGAAAAGGCATGGTCATCAACTCAACCTTATCCTCGGATCAACCAAGGTATATGAAATATCAGTGAGCAATAGGCCGATGATATACAGCACTGAACCCAAATAAACCATGGAGCGAACAATGGCGAAATCCTGCCGATTAATAGCATCGATAGTGTAACTTCCCAACCCCGGAATACCGAAAAAGTTTTCCGTCAACAGACTACCCATGAATAACAACGGCAGTACAACAACAATACCAGTGAGAATTGGAATCATGGCATTTCTCAACACATGACCAAACATTACATGAGTCTCAGATAAACCCTTGGCACGCGCTGTGCGCACATAATCTCGACTCATTTCCTCTAAAAATATTGTGCGATACCAACGCGTACTTGCACCAATTCCACTAATGACACCAATAATAACTGGCAGGATAAGGAACTTCACTGCTTCCAGTCCCGTGTCATAACCAGAAATGGGCACCACGCGTAAGAGTTTGCCAACAATAAACTGTCCTCCAATAATGTAAAATAGCGTTGAAATCGACATCAATGCCACACAGATAATGACCGACCAATAATCAATATAAGTGGCTCGAAAAAAGGCAATCAACAAAGCAAAACTGATCGTGACTAAAAGACCAATAATTAAATTAGGCACCGCAATCGCCAAACTTGGCCACATACGTTGTTTAATGTCATAACTAATATCTCTACCACTATCTGAACTTCCGAAATCAAATATGAATAGACGTAATGATTTTTGATAAAAGATCGTATCTTTAAGTTGGTCTAATCCTTGCGAGTCGGCATTATGAAATAGCGGTAAGTGATAGCCCCGTTCACGCTTCCAATCTTCTATTTGTTGTTCTGTTGTATATTTCTGACCCAGCTGACTGATCGCCATATCATCAGGTGAGTTCACAACAAAAAATAATAAAAAAGTAATAACATTTATTCCTATCAAAATAGGCACTGCATATAAAATTCGACGAATAATATAACTAATCATAAGCCCCTTGCTCGCTCTCTTTTTTGATAGCCCCTAATGGCAGGAATAAAGGCAATCACAAATAACGCTAACAATATATACAACGGCCACACCAGCGGTTGATTCCACGCTTCTCGCATTTGATCACGCACAAGCGCATCGATACGTTTGTACTTCATTGTGTTATTGGCCATCAGATTAGGTTTTACATTTTTATACCAACGATGTGAGAGTGAATATGACTTTGGGTTGAATGCAAATACCCATGGTGCGTCCGCACGCACGATATCATTCATTTCACGAATAATTGCAAGGCGTTGAGGACTGTTTTGCATATTCTTCATTTGATCGAATAATCTATCAAATTCAGCATTTTCATAATTACTGTAATTCTGCCCCTTCGAAACCAAAATAGAATTCGGCCCATATAATAGGAAAAAGAAGTTTTCAGGATCAGGATAATCCGCATTCCATCCTAATTGGTAGATTTGAAAAGTTCCTTGATTCAATTTATCAAAAAATCTATTGCCATCAGTGCCTCGAATCACTAACTGAATATCAATCTTAGCAAACTGTTTAACCATCCAGTTGAGCAACGCTTTAGTGTCTGCTCCACGACTTACCGTATCAAAATATAAGATCAATGGTTTACCTGTTCGCTGATCAATACCCTGAGCATAACCTGCTTCGCGCATCATGGCTTTAGCCTCGTCGATTGAACGACGCTTTAACTGTTGATTGTGCCATTGATATATATAGGGATTATGACCCGCCTCACCTTCCTCATAACCAAATATTCCTGGCGGGATTGGCCCCTGTGCCGTTACACCACGTCCATTTCTAAAAATTGAAATAAATTCATCGTAGTCCACTGCAATGGAGATAGCTCTGCGTAATAACCGTGCCCGTTCACTCAAGCCTCCCACTACCGGATCACGCATATTGAAACCTAAATAATACAAACTAGTCGCAACCGCTGACGACAACTCAATACCTTTGCCTCGCATTTCATCAGTCAAAGCAAATTGTCCCTGAGAACTCAACTCCACAGATTGATCAAAACTATCTGAGCTAATCCCAGAAGTATCATAAAAACCTTGCATAAATTTATTCCAATAAGGAATACTCTCTTTCTCTAGACTGAACACAACCTTGTCGACGAATGGCATAGCTCGACCCGCATCGACGAGCAAGCCCTTAGACACATCTTCAGCTTCACCTTCAGTCGGGTAAGTCTCTCCACGAAAATTAGGATTCTTTTCCAATACCATTCGTAGATTAGGATTGTTCTCAGTCAACATAAATGGCCCAGTGCCAATGGGGTACCAATCAAAAGAAAGATTACGTTGCTTCATACCCTTTTGAGCATAAAACTTATCTGCTTCCCAGGGGATAGGAGAGAAGAATGGCATGCTTAACCAGTATATGAACTGAGGATAGACACCACGCACTCTAATCCTGTAACGATAATCATCTAGCGCCACCACACCTTCCATACTGATATTGGATAGATCTAACCATTGCTCAGGTTGTTGTTCCAAAGACGCCAATACTTTCTCGCGATAATCAGAAAATCCTACAATATAGTTACCTAATAAACCTGCTAAGGGTGAGTGTAAATTTGGATGGGCTAAGCGTTTGATTTGATATACATAATCATATGCTGTCAGAGTGCGCGAACCTTGATGCTTAAAATCTGACAACACATAGATATCTTCCAAATCAGCGACCTGAAGCTGATGATAACGATATTTATCTGAGTCATCTTTAGCCAGTGAAGGATGGGGTTGATAACGAATATCAGGTTGAATTTCTATTAAATAATCCGTGTATGCGACTCGCGAGGGATCCACATCCTCTGCTAACCGCTGACCCTCTTGATCATAAAATGTCTTGGTCGGTAACTGGCGTGCGGATAAAGGGACTAATTCATAAGGGCGTTTCAAGAAGTGATACTGTAACGGTGGCTCATAAATCTGCGCGATGAATTCATATTCAGCCGCATTATAGGATTTAACTGGATCAAGCTCCTTAGGTCGCTCCTGAAATGATGTATAAATAATGTCCGCTTGAATATCTTGACTACGATAAGGATTATTCCATTGCCCAGATTTGCATCCTGCCAACAGGAGCACAGATAAAAGCACGTACTTAATCAGAGGTCTAGCTGCCATGAAATTGATTGGACATGTATAATTTGCAATCTGGTATCGAGTTTTATGTAAGTATAAAGTCTCATCTCATAGAATGCAGTAATTTAAAGCGAACAATATAGGAGAAACCATGTCTTTTCTGAAGAATAAAAAAGCACTTATCATCGTTGTGGCAAGTAATCGCTCAATTGCGTGGGGAATAGCTCAAGCCATGCATCAACAAGGTGCTCAATTAGCTTTCACGTATCAAAATGAAAGACTGCAATCTAGAGTAGAGAAACTTGCGGGTGAATGCGATAGCAATATTGTTTTACCTTGTGATGTTTCCTCAGATGAGAATATCTCTGACTTGTTTAAGCAATTAAGTACGCACTGGAGTGAGTTTGATATCCTGATTCACTCTGTCGCTTTTGCTCCCAAAGAAGAATTGGAGGGTGATTTTGTCAACAGCACCACCCGCGAAGGCTCAATGATGGCTCATGACATAAGTAGTTATAGTCTCACTGCTCTGGCCAAGGCTGCACGCCCTATGATGAAGGGTCATAATAGTGCCATTTTATCACTTAGCTACTTAGGTGCTGAAAAAGCGATGCCAAATTACAACGTTATGGGGCTAGCCAAAGCCAGTCTAGAAGCCAATACACGCTACATGGCCTATGCACTCGGACCTGATGGAATTCGAGTTAACTGCATATCTGCAGGCCCAATACGCACGCTGGCGGCAGCGGGTATCGGCGATTTTCGGAAAATGTTAGAACATGTAGAGCAAAATGCTCCTTTACGAAAGAATGTCAGTATTGAAGAAGTTGGTAATGCTGCGGCCTTTTTGTGTTCCGATCTTGCTAGCGGAATCACCGGTGAAGTCACTTATGTTGACGCTGGATATAATATTGTCGGTATGAGCGGCTATTAACTCATACTTGCTTTTAAGAGCCTATTGCAAGAACTTACTATCTCTAGCTACCTGCATAAGTCTTGAGCATTATTTTATTAGGCTAAATTTGTTTGTTCACCTTCTGAACGTGCAATAATTACCGCACCACAGGAATCACTGAACACATTGACGGCGGTTCGACACATATCCAGTATTCTATCTACCGCTAGGATTAAGCCAATGGCCTCCAAAGGTAAACCAATGGCTGTCAAAATAATAGTGATGGCCACTAGGCTAGCCGCAGGTACGCCTGCCACACCAATTGATGTCATAAGAGCCAATACAACAACTGTAAACTGCTCTGCAAGGCCCAGTGTTAGCCCATAAGCTTGTGCAATAAATAACGCAGCGACACACTCATATAATGCGGTTCCATCCATATTTATTGTCGCTCCTAATGGCAATACAAAACTCGATGTTCGATTGGATACCCCAGCACGCTCTTGTATACAATCTAATGTCACCGGTAGTGTTGCAGATGATGAACTGGTTGAAAAAGCCGTGAGCATAGCTGGTGACATTGCCCTGATATGTTTTGTTGGCTGAACTCGTGCAATCGTCTTCAGCAATATCGGCATGACAATGAAACTATGTATAAATAAACCTGCTAATACTATAAAAAAGAACTTGGCCAGCGGAATAAAAACCTCCAAACCTGATACTGCTATGACATTTGCCACTAATGCAAACACACCAATGGGTGCAAATCGCATAATAAGATTAGTGATATCCAGCATTACATGAAAAGTCGCATCAAAAAATCCTTTCAGTGATTTCTGACCTTCACTTTGATTGCGAGCTAAAAAGTAGCCGAATAATAAACTGAAAAATATCAAACCTAACATCTGCCCATGTGCTGCAGCATAGATGATATTGGTGGGAATCATTCTTAAGAAAATATCTGACAAGCTAGCCGCACTGGCAGCACCAACTTTCTCAGTCACCTCATTTGTATCAGCGTGCAATCCTAGAATATCTCTAGCTGGTATGTCTCCAATCAGGCCCGGCTGAAACAATGACACCATCGCCAGACCAATCAATATAGCAATAATGCTGGTGCTGATGTAATAAATAAACGTTTTTCCACCCATGCGAGCAAATGAATGATCGTTCTGCATCCCACTGATTCCAACAATAATGGAAGATACAATGAGTGGCACAATAATCATTTTGAGTGCATTTAAAAACAAGCTGCCAAAAAATTGATAAACAACCGTGAGATCAATACTAACAGCATCAGACAACGCATCGGTGTATGAGCCAAAAATGACTGCCAATGCCAACGCTATTAGAATTTGCCAATGAAGCCGCATTAATACCTCCTCATTCTATGGCGCTAAATTAGTAAAACAGGGTTTCACACCAGATCAACTCTCTATAGCAACTTTTTTGTGGCCCTATAGATTCTCAGTAAAAAGCTTCACTTGCTTAGTTTCACGCAGGGCTTTAAGCATCGAGTTCATCTCACGACGACCATACTGCCCTTGCAAGGTAATCCACTGAGAAGCATTTAGCGTAGCATCTGCTTCAGGCTTTTCTACGCTATTGAGTTGAATAAGCACATACTCACTGTCTACCATAGTCCCTGCATATACCGGCTGTTCCGATGCTGCCGCTTTGACTGTAAACACAAATTTAAGTATCTGCTGATCTGGAGATTGGCTATTACGCTGCACGGATGTCTCCGGGATGATGTCAGCACCATCTGCTGCCTGTTGCATGGAAATCTCACCCGCCTTTAATTTCTCTAGCAGCGAGTTACCCATAGTTTCAGCTTGTTGAATCGCCAATCGGCTGGCTAATATCGCCTTAATGTGCGCACTCACTTCATGCAGATCCTGAACTTGCTCTGGTTCATGCTCGACAACACGTATTACAGCGACATAGCCCTCATCAATCTCAATAAGATCACTGTTATATCGATTCATCAACGCGTCTTCAGAGAAAGCTGATGCGCGTACTTTTGCATTCTGGGCAATACCATCACCACTATCACTCTGTATCCAATCGGTGGATTGCACATTTAACTCTAACGCCTCAGCCGCTTTATCAAGATTATCTGGAAACTCATAACTCAGCTCCTGTAACATCTCAGCGCGGCGAACAAATTCTGTCTGTGCTAGTTGTGAACGCATTTCGGAATTGATTTGTGCTTTAACTTCATCAAAAGTTCTCTGCACTGGCTTAACGATTTCACCTAGCTTGATAATCTGCACACCCAGTTTAGTACGTATAGGATCACTGGTTTCACCGCTATCCATACTGAATAACTTATTGATGAATTCTGGATTATCGATATCAGTCCGGCTGAGCAAGCCAAGTGCACCATTATTTTTATCCGCAAAATTATCTTCAGAGAGTGTGCTTGCAATCAAACCGAAGTCTTCACCATCATCCAGACGTTGAACCGCTTGTTGGGCTTTTTCGAAGGCCTGTTCTATTTGCAGATCCGTCGCTTGCTCATTTAGTTTAAATAAAATGTGGCTCGCATGGCGCAATTCTTGGGTGCGATAACGCTGAGGCTCATTGTCATACTCATCCTTGAGATCTTGTTCACTGATTTCAAACCCTTCGGCCAATGATTGCTGTTGTATGGCTAGGTATTCAAGCTTAACCTTGGCAGCACTACTGAACTGACTTTGATTAGCTTGATAGTAATCTTGTATGGCTTGTTCTGAGACTTCGATCTGATCTTCAGACACAGTGACACGAAAATACTCATAAGATCTTTTTTGCTGTTGTAATGCTGCGTAGTTGTACTTTTCTTCACTAGGTAAGAAAGCCGAATAAACAACGCTTCCACGATACTGATTGATTGCTTCCTCGCGGCGTATTTGTGATTCAAATTCCACTGCATTTCTTCTTTGAGTAGTTAACATACGCTGATAAGTCTCGTTATCAAACTGACCGTTGACTTGAAACTGCGGGATTGATTGAAGACGTTGATAAATACGATTATCAGTAACACGGTAACCTTGCTCGTCAATCTCTTGTGTTAATAATCGATCTTGAATAATTTGATTGAGTACAAGATCTTTAAGGTCTGCGTCTTCTTCACCAAAGAAATCTTCTGCTTGATCGCCAAGTAAATCTCTCAAATAACGTCGTTGATCTTTCAATCGCGCGTCAAACTCTTGCACACTGATCTCATATCCCTCCACTTCGGCAACATTAACCTGATTGCCGCCTGTGAAGTACTCTTGAATCCCCCAGAAGGCAAATGGAATGATGATTAACGTCACTATTATATAAGCGAAGATTCCTGTTGCTCGTTCGCGTATTTGCATCAGCATATGTGTTTTCTCGGAATTAATTAACTAAAAAGTATGCAGAGTATACAAGAAAGGGGAAGATGATATCTTCCCCTATGTCTAAATAAATGGCGGAGTGGACGGGACTCGAACCCGCGACCCCCGGCGTGACAGGCCGGTATTCTAACCAGCTGAACTACCACTCCGTGCTGGATAATTTCCTACAATATTATTTTGGTGGGTGCTGAGGGGATCGAACCCCCGACCCTCGCCTTGTAAGGGCGATGCTCTACCAGCTGAGCTAAGCACCCATGCTTTGAAGGCGCGCTAGTTTACG
>Ga0181571_10004463_pt1 | contig 10485 bp, 2 predicted proteins | sample 101ome_17_FD_132440 | JGI IMG/M metagenome (GOLD analysis project Ga0181571, IMG submission 132440) | Coastal salt marsh microbial communities from the Groves Creek Marsh, Skidaway Island, Georgia - 101407AT metaG (megahit assembly) | ecosystem: Environmental > Aquatic > Marine > Intertidal zone...
GGACCCGGGTCGCATCTCACCAACAGCTCGTGCGCTTGGCCCACAGTGGTGATCACCGTCATGACCGGGTTGTGCTCAACCACAATGCACGTCTGCTTGCGGAACCCACCCTTCGGGATCTCGCCGTTGGGCATGTACCGCACCTTAACGTTCTTGCGCTCGCCGGGCTTCAACGTGCCGCGGCTCGGCGTGAACACGAAGACGTCTGGGGGCTTCTCGGGTTCGCCGTCGCGCTTGATTCGCGCTGGAGGCTTCTTCACCGACCAGTCGCACGCCACGCTCCTGTCGTTGTGAAGCTGAACGTACGCCCACTTACAGTGGCCAACCTGCACGTTGCCAAAGTCCAGAGTCTCCACGTTGGCGCTCAGCCCGGGCACCTCGACGACCGCCTTGATCGTGACGAGCGCTTGGGGGCCGCCCGTGACGTTGAGCGGAAGGGTGAACTCCATCGCGCCCTCCTCGACGTGTTCCATTGCGGTGTTTAGCGTGAGCGTGACCTCCGTCGTTTGGCAGTACGGCTGACCGCTGAGCTTAGGCATGTACTCCGGGTACACGCGGAACCCCCGTTTCTCCAAGTCCTTCTTATCGAACGCGAACATCATGTCCCCGTCGCCGAGGTTCTGAACCGTGAAACGCTTGGACAGCGCGGCGCCCTTGACGACGTCGCCAAAGTCCAACGAGTATCGAGCGACGGTGACGGGCCGCGGCGCCTCCGCTCCGCCGCGGCTCGCGCCCCTGCTCGTGGCGCGGGACATCGTCATGCGGCTGGTGGCCCGCGGGGTGATCGCGCGCGCGCCGCGTCCACCCGGGATCGGCGGCCCCGTCCTCGTGCCCAACGGCGGGTACAGCACGCCAGTCTGCGAAAACGCCGGTTTCTCCGGGTAAAACTCGGGCGTGAGCGGCTTTTGCCGCGGGACGTGGCGGTAAAACGGGGTGAGTCCCCCGTCGGTGGCGGCCGGGGGCGAGCCCGGCGGTGGCACGGGTTCGAGCTCCGAGCCCGTGAGCGCGAGCCGCTGAGCCCTGCGTTCCTCGCGTTCCTTCTCGCGCTCCAGCAGCTCGGCCATCATCCAGAGCCTGTCCGCCTCGTGCCAAATCTCAGCCCTCGTGGGGACGTACTTTTTCTTCTTGCGGCGCTTCTTGCCCGTGCCGAGCAGGCTCACGTCGTCAATCTCCTCGTCCTCGACGGTGGCCATGGTACCCATCATCGGAATCAGGTCGGGATCCTCCTCGTCTTCCTCCTTGTACGTCCTGGGTTTCATCCAGATCTCTCCGAGCCCACGCGGCCTGGACGAGTTGAAGGGAGCCTTGCTGAGGAAGCGGCTGCGACCGGTGGGCGTGGGCTGCCGCTTGCTGAGCGCCAGCTGAGTCCCCGCGCCGGTCTTTTTCAGGGTTCCTCCGACGATCGTGCCGGTAACCTTACCCAGGGTGAGACCCTTGGTGTCCTCGGGGACGAAAGTCTCGAGCATCGGGTCGGGCTCGGGCACGCCGTCGCGGCACATCGGCGGCAGGTTCGGGTTGGGATGCCCACGAGTCAGCAACAGTATCCTCGCCTCCTCGACGTACACCGCGTACTCATCGGACATCGCCCTGGGCAGCGACATCGCCACGCAGCCGTAGATGCCCTCGCCGGTGATGGGTATCCGGATCGGTTCGAAGTGTGCCACCTCCAGGGTGACGCACTCGTCGATCTTCTCCGGGATGCCGGGCCTGATGGCAAAGTTTATGTGGCACGCGTCGTCGCCGCCAACCTCGCCCTCCTTGGGCGTCACCGACAGCAGCGCCTGTCTCGAAAGCGACTTGGTGTTGACCCTGAATGGAATATTGACGCGGCCGGTGTTGGTCAGCACGATCTCTTTGTTGATCGTCTTGTCGAACGTTTGCCGGCCAAAGTCGATGGACGTGGTGTTCAGTTCGTACTTGATGAGGTGCGCATCCGCCGTCAACTCGACGTCGTATGCGGGTCCACCCTCGACTTCGCACACGGCCACCGCGCGAACCTTTGAGTGCGCCTGGGCAAAGTAAGAGATCTCCACGCGTTCCTCCTCGCCCGGCTGGAGGTAGCCGCGGATGGGGAGGACGTCGAAGACCTGCTCGGGATCCGCATTCTTGAGAGGCGTGTTGGAATCGCGCTTGGACCGGCGAGCTTTTATCCGCTTCGCCTTGTTGAGTCCCTCGTGCATCATCTTCTCGACCACCGTCGGCTCATCCTCGTCGACGTCCGCGTCGTCGTACGTCTCGAACACCCACTCGAACCTCGCGGGGACCGATCCTGAGTTTCTCACCGTGACGTACTCACGCTTTGTGGTGTCGTTGAGGACGCTGCCAAAGTCGATGAACGAGTGGCTGAGGTCAAGGTTGGGGAACGAAAGCTCCGCGCCGAGGTCGATGGAATCGACGTGCGGATTATCGTCGTAGCACACCAGCAGTTTGTCGCGAACCTCGTGCGACTGGCAGTCGCCGCGGTAATCGGGGTCGAACGAGACCCTGATCGTTGCCGCCTCGTTCGGCTCGAGCTCCCAATCAGGCTTGGGCTCGACGTCAAACGGGGGGTTCATCTGGATCGTGAAACGCAGAATGACCTCGGAGACGTTGCGCATGGTGACCGGTTGCTCCTGAACCTCGTTCTCAAAGTCTGGGTCGTGCGAAAACTCGAATGCGAGGGTGTCTTTGGAGAAGTTCATCAGCGGGATGGCAACCGACGCGGACGCGTGAATTGTCATCACCTCCTTTGCCTCCCTGTGCGAACCCGCGGTGTTTTTACACACCAGAGTCTCAATCACGTCACCCTCGTACTCGGATATGCCCGAGAGCGTGAACACCACCGAGGACTTGGGCGCCACAGTGATTTGCTGCGGCGTCACCGAGAACGTGATGCCCAGCTCGCCGTCGGTGGGCAGAGGCTTCTTCTCCTTCTTCTTGACGCCGATCTGCTGCAGGTAGCTCTCCTGTGCATCCTCCTCCGCTGCCCGCTTCTTGATCGCCTCCTTGATTTTCTCTTCGGCGGTGATGTTGTGCCACACCAACTGTTGCAGCTTGCGCGCATTGTTCGTGACCACAATCTCGCGGTGGAACGGTCTGTCCTTGAGCTGCGGGCCAAAGTTGATGGCGTTTGGTCCATCGAGGTCGGCACACGTGGTCAGGCTCCCGATGCCCTCGGCTGTGAGCGGAATCATGAACGGCGCGCCCTCGATGACCATCACGTTGAGTTCATCCCTATGCACCATGAGCTGGTCCATGTGCACCGTCACCGTGAGCGCGTACTCCTCACCGGGCTCAAGGGTCTTCTCCCTGGCGTCCACGAAAAACGCGCTGTCTGGGTCCTGCACGAAGGCTCGAATATCCGCGGGAATCAGCGACTTGTTCGTGACGTAAATCACCTTGGACTCGTCTCTCAGCACGGGAACCTTGCCCCACTTGAGCTCGGGGACCCAGACGGAGTCGGGATCGTCCGGTTTCTGCGAGAAGCCGAGCGTGGGTCCACGCGAGTGCGCGGATATGAGCAGCTGCATCGGGGGTTTGGACGACCCGACTGTGGTGATAGTCGCGGGCAGGTTGATGAGACCGAGGCGCTCAGCCACCACGGTGAACGTCAGCTCGAGGGACCCCTGCGCGTCGACCGACCCAGACGCGGGTTCGCAGTCCCATGCGCACAGACCCCGGCTCTGAGCGTCCTGAGGCTCGACGACAAATTTAGCCGGAATCCTCGAGCAGTTTTTCATCGTGATTGTTCGGGTGTACTTGTGCCGGATAAAGCAGGGGCCAAAGTCCAGGGTCCCCGCGGGCAGCTCCAACGTCGGGACCTTGCTGTGCGCCGCGAGTGGGATCCTGTGCAGGGACTTACCCACGCCCGGTACGTCCACGTCCAAGGTGGTGGTGTACCTGGTCTCGGTTTCGCTGATGAGCTCGAGCTCAACCTTTTGTTTTCCAAACGGCAGAATCGTCCCCGCCGATGGCAGGCACGTGAACTCACCCTTAGCGTCACCGGGAACCCTGAGCGAGAACCTCATCGGAATCTCGCACCCGTTGTGAACGGTGAAGTCCTTGGTGTACCTGAACCCGTAGCCCACGACGCCAAAATCGAGGCTCTGCGCGTCAACCGTAAACGCCGGGCCGACGACTTTTCCTTTAAAGTCCAGCGTCGTCGGAATCTCCCCGTCCATGATCTCCCACTCGAACGACTCGTCGAACTCGCCCAACGTGTCCGAGCACAGCGTCACGATCACGGTCTGGATCTCCCCCACGGGTATGACCCCCGCGGACGGCTCGAACGAAAAGTCCACCGCCGCTCGCGACCCGGGCTCCGGCGGGACGAGCCTAAACTCGGCGGCAACCTCGCCTCGGTTCACGAGCTCAACCTCGTACTGGTGCACCGCGCCGATGAACACGTCGCCAACCTCCAGGGCGTCGTACGTGAACACCGCGATGGGTCCGACGGCGTGCCCCTTGAGTAACAGCGGGAGCCTGTCCTCGCGGCCCTCGACGTCGACAAACGCCGTCGCCATCCGCTGTCCGCTGGACTTTGGGTGGAATCGCACCGTCACCTCGCACTCGCCGCCCGGGACGACCTCGCCGAAGAGCGGGGCGCACGTGAAGTCGGGGTGCTCGAAGTGGAGGTTATCCGCCAGCAGCGCGCGGTCTAAGCCCCGCGTTCGGGTGGCGAATTCCACCGCCTTTGCGCCGAGAATCTCGTCCTCATCCTCGGACGAGAGCTCGCTCCCTTCGTCGCCCTCACCCCGCGTCCGTCGCCCGGCGATCATCGCCCGGCGCAGGTCATCGTGCGATCCTCCCAGCGAGCGCGTCAGGGTCTCGCCGAACTGGCTCACCACCCGCGTGCGCGCCTCCTCCTCGAGGAACGAATCCGCGAGTTTTTTAACCTCAAACTTGACGGGCACGTCGCTGTGGTTGACCACCCTGAAGGTCCGCTGCGACGACTTGTGGATGAACGTGGGCAACATCTCCACCTCGCCCTGCGCCAATCCCGCGAGGATCTCGCACCCCTCGCCCTTCAGCCCGACGCTGATCGGCGCCAGCCCGTCGCCGAGCTCAACCTCCAGCTCGCCCTCGTAGATGCCGCAAGCCTCGGGCCTGAACCCGAGCCGAACCTGCGCGCACTCGCCGACGTCCAGGATGCCCTCCGCGGGCGACACCGTGAACGGCTCGGGTGCGAATAGCCTGAACCGCGCGGTCTTCGCGCCGACGTTACGCACCGTCTTGACGACGTGCCCCCACTGCTTCACGGGCGTCGGGTCGAAACGCACGAAATCGGGAAAGTCCAGCGCGGGTTTGTTGCCCACGCATCGCACCGGCACGATGAACTTCTCGCGCTCCGTCGCCACCACGAGGTCCACGGCGTAATCCCCCTTGTCGCTCGGCGCGAACACCACCTTGAACGCCACCTCCATGCCCGGCGCGATCTTTCCGACACCGTCGCCCGGCTTTCCGCCTGGTCCGCCCTTCTCCTCCACGAGCCGCTCTCCCTTGGCGCCGCGCATGCGCCGGACGGTGAAGTGCCGGTTCTTCGGATCCTCGATCTTGATGCGCCTCGGGACGTAGTCGTTGTTTCGGAACCACAGCAGGGCCTCGTACGTGCGGAAGGGTTCGTACTTGTGATACTCGATGGACGGCGGGAAAGGCTGGAAAAGGGGCTCATCCACGTCCACCTTGGAGACCACCTGGTGGGTGTAGTCGCACATGTTCAGGAACTCGACGATCTCCGGCCGCTGTCTGGGTTGCTCCAGGTTATCGGGCGGGTCGCGCAGATCCTTGAGGTGCTGCGTCGCGGTCTTCCGCGTGAGCGTCTGCGTCCGGGACGCGGCGCCCGGCCCGTCGCCCGATGCGTACGCCTTGTACTTGACATGGGACGGGTTCCGCAGGGTTGGGGGACGCGGGGATCCCGGGCCGTCGCCCTTCTCACCGCGTCCCGCCCCGCCGCCCATCGCGCGTGTACCCGCCGACCGGAACGCCTCCGATACTCCCTCCAGCTCCTCCGCGGCCCTCGCCTCTCCCGGCCTCGCGAACTCGTTTCGCGTCCGGACGGATTGGAGGGAACCGACGGGGCGCCCCGCGGTGAGCTCGCGGCGCGCGCGGGTCACGCGCCCGGCCGCGGCCGCCCTCTGGACTCTGGGCTGCCGCGCGAGACCTTCTCTCGCGCGTCCGAGCGCGTGTTCGAACCCGGGGGGACAAGGGCTACTCCCTCGCGCCCCGCGATCCGTTGTGCGTTCGCCCGCGACGGGCCGATGGGACGAGGCGCAGCGACGAGGCGCGTTCGACCCAACGGGCGGCAGCGTGAAAGTTGACCGACTCGACTTTCAACTCGTCTTTCAATCGCGCCTCGGTCGAAAGCGCCGACGGGTCAACGCGGGTCCTCCCTGATACCCGATTTGGCTACTGTCCGACCGAAAATGGTCGGTTGCAAATTCGCACGAGAAAAAAGGATAGCGCTTGACCTGACACGTCGAAGATGCCGGTCCCTCCGACGCGCACTTGGTAGAGCGCTCGCGAGCTACTGTAGCAGTCAAACATGGCGGGTCTTCTCTCCAGCATGGCGGGGCTCACCCTGACCGGTTCCTTCGCGGGCGCGCAGCTCCGCGTCCCCACCCCCGCGGCTCGCGTCACCGCGGCTCCGGCCTTCAACGTCGTCGCGGTGCGTCTCCCTCGCCGGGCTTTTCCCATCGTCGCCGCGCCCGCGGAAAGCGCCGCCGCGGGCTCCGCGCGACGGCGAGCGGATCGATTGACGAGGTCACTCGGTGTCTCCGCGAGGTCTCGGCATCGTGCGCGCGGTTCAATCGGCCGCCGCATCGCGTCGGTCCGGTCGCCGTCCCGCAATTCGCGCGCCCGGCGCGCCTGTTCAGGGTTAGGGTCTGGGTCTTTTTCCAGGGTTGCGGGTTGGACTTTCAGATAAAATGCGGGGGGCGCTCTCCTTCCCCCCGCGCGCGCCGCGCACTTCGAACCAATCGCTGACCCAACCCCCCTCGTCATCCCGTATCCAACAGAAGAAGAAGTGGGAGAAGCAGGAGCTCAACTCTAACGGCAACCCCGTGCGCGCCAAGCTCCACGTCAAGACGAACGACAAGGTCGTGGTTATCGCGGGCGCGGACAAGGGGAAGGTGACCGAGGTGGTGGAGGTCTTCACCAAGAGCGGTGAGGTTCTGTGCAAGGACGTCAACGTCAAGACGAAGCACGTGAAGCCGAAGGGCGAGGGGGAGACGGGTCAGATCATCCAGAGGGAGTTCCCCATCGCATCCTCCAACGTCATGCACTGGTCCGAGGCGCAGAAGGTGCGCTCCCGCGTCGGCCACAAGATGGAGGGTGGCAAGAAGGTGCGCTACCTCAAGAAGACCGGCGAGGTGCTCGCCAACTAAATCTTGAGGGCGTCGCAGCGATTGTTTGCGCGTTCCGGGGAAAATATCCTGAGGTGCGCCGCGTGTTATTACCCTAGGCTTTGGCGTGTATATAGAGAGCTATCTCATGAGCTCACCGCTTCGTCTCCGGCCTTTTTTCCCCTCGGCTCGAGATTGTTTTTTGGTTTTCCGGCGACGACTGACGCTTCTCGTGATGAACAAGTATGTCGTGTAATAATACGTCGCGCGCGCGCGCGACCGCGGCTACTCGTCACCTCCTACCTATGGCAATCACGTAGGAAGAAACCCCCACCCTCTCTCTTTTCAACTGCGTGCAAAAATCACCTCCTCGTCTCATCACGCGAGCGCGAATCCATGCTTCACCGCTGCGTCCCACGTGACGTCGATCTTCGTGTGATCGATCGCCCCCACCTCGTTGTACGTCCACCCCTCGAGGGCGTGGACGAGCGCGCCCGCGTGGCACGCGTGCACGTGTCCCCGCTCCATGGTCATCTCGCACGACCGGAAGTCCTTCGCCTCCTTGGGGAGCTTGAACGCGGGGAGGTCGGTGTACACGCAATCCCGCCGCGACTCCTCCAGGGGCGGGACGACAAACTGGTGGAACGTGGCGTGCTTCGGCGCTTTCGCCTGATCCCGCGCGCTGCAGAACTTGCCCACCACCCAGTCCTTGATCCCCGAGCCTTCCTCGAGCGTCGTCGCCTGCACCAGCAACTCGCGGTGCTCCTCCCGCGCCTCCGCCCTGATCTTCTCGAACCGATCCCTCGCCGTCGTGTACATCACAACCTTCACGCCCCGGGCGCTGAGGTACAGCGCGATGGCGCGGCCGAGCTTCGACGTGGATCCCGTCAGGAAGATCTCCTTGACGTCCGCCGGGATCTTCTTCAATATGGCCGCCGCGGTGAGCGTGTTCCCGTGCACCACCCGTACCCTCAGGTTGGGGTGCTTGTCCACAAACAGCTGACCGCCGCCGTTCAGGGCTTCGTTTTTGTTCAGCGCGCCGAGGCCGATGACCTTGGTGCCCGTCGCGTCCGCCTCCAGTATGGCCCGCTCGATCTGCCGGTTGATGTGGTTGAACTCGGACTTGATGAAGAACTGGAATCCCCAAGCCGGGGTGACCCACGTCGCCGTGTTCAGGTGCAGGAGCCTGTGCCTGTCCGCGGTGAACGGCTTGCCGAAGATTCGAAGCAGCGCGACAAACGGGATGCAGAGCGGCAGAAAGGGCTGCAGCCACCACACGCTCTTGAACGGCTTGGAGCTGAACGATCGAAGCGCGAACGGCAGGTGGAAAAGCGAGAGCAGCTCCGTGCCGTGCGCCACGAACACCACGTCCGGCGCCTTGTTCGGCGCAGCCTCGCCGTTGATAGCCTTGCGGTACAGCTCGTCGCTGGACGGGTCGTTTGTCCCGTACGCCACGTCGTAGATTGGCATGAAGAGGCAGAAGTTCACGTGCACCTTGGAGTGGTGCAGGGAGTGGTAGGTGGGGGTGTAGATGAGATACTTCATGCCCGGGATGTTCATGAACCACTGGGGCATGAACTCGAAGTTGCAGTGCCCGATGTTGTTCAGCAGGTCGAAGCCGATGAGGTACGCGTAGAACATCGCGATGGACGCGCCGCCAAACGCCCACGTCCCGACGAGGGGGATGGCGAAGTTGGCGGTGTACATGATGTGCTCCATGAAGGGATGCACGGAGCCGGTGATGGGCTCGGTGACGAAAGACGCGTGGTGGTGCGAGTGGTACCAACTGTAAAGCGTGTGGTGGTGGAGCGCCCTGTGCAGCCAATAGTAGATGAACTCGGTGGGCCCCGCGTGCAGCAAAAGGAGCTGCCACATCCCCATGGCGTTGTACTGTGGGAAGTTGTTGTAGCCCAGGTACGGCATCTTATGCACCAGGGTCATGATGATGGCCTGCAGGATGATGTAGTCGTCCCAGTGATCCTCCCGATCTACCTGCTTGTAGTCGATCCCCTTCGCCTGAATCTTCGTGTGCTGCGTCACGGCGTGTATCCGCGAGAGCGATATCCAAAACTGCGCGTGGACGTAGCGGATGGCGGCGATCACGAGCATGTGGTACGCCCAGTTGTCGGCGTCGTCCAAGCCGAGCGCGGCGGTCGCCACGAACGGGACGAACAGGAGGTACTTGAAGCTCCCCATGTCCTCCCACGGGAACTTATACGCGGGTCCCGGCCTGAGCGCCATGTCGGGCGGATTCGTCGACGTCACGTACGTGCCCCTGTGTTCTCCGGCCCACCTGCCGTTGGGGGGGGTGGCGCGTGCTGGACTCGACGACCTGACGCCGGACGACCGAAAGCCCGCGCGCCCGTCGCTGAGGTCCGCTCAAACACGCACGGATCCGGACGCGCGATGTGCGAACTGCTCCGAGCTCCAATCCGCGAGGGTCTCGACGATCGTTTGGGGACGGATGCGTGGCGCTCCCAAGTTAACCTGAGCCACCCGTAGATATCCGGGCGCTGGCCGCAATCGACGAACGAGACGCGCGGAGGCGCTCCGGGCGGGACTGCCGCGAGTGTGTCCGCGGGGAACCGGCGCGGTGGTTAGCCGCTGTACGGTTTCTCCGGCGTGCGCTGCGCTGGGCGCGTCGGCGTGTGCGGGTACGGGCGGTTTCCGGCGCGCGTATCGCTTCGCTTTTCGCTCAATCGGAGCTCACAGGTGTCACTCGCTTTTTTATCCCTGCTATCAGATTCGTCGACGTCATCTTCTCGTTGTTTTTGTGGTCTCAGGACGAGTAAAGATCGGGACTCAAGAATGCTGGTTTATTTTGTCCAGTGATGGAATCGCCAGTGAGCAGCACTAGACCAACGATTCTGAATTGCACGGCACACGACGGTTCGAGGTTTCTCGTGTGATTTTATGCTTGTTCGCTTTTTGAGCCAATCAAAACGCCGGATTGGAGGCTCGTCGATGCCCCCGCATGAGGAATTTGTCTCGTTCGCTTACCCTTCGCATGACCCCGATTTCCGATTGCCCGGCGAAATTTCAACGCAAAATCTCCCCAAACCCATTTGTAAACTCGAATTTTTGGTTCAAAAGCTCGAGTTTCGACGCCGTGCACGCCATATCTTCAACACAAGAACCATGGCTCGTACCAAGCAGACCGCCCGCA
>Ga0181571_10004474_pt1 | contig 10469 bp, 9 predicted proteins | sample 101ome_17_FD_132440 | JGI IMG/M metagenome (GOLD analysis project Ga0181571, IMG submission 132440) | Coastal salt marsh microbial communities from the Groves Creek Marsh, Skidaway Island, Georgia - 101407AT metaG (megahit assembly) | ecosystem: Environmental > Aquatic > Marine > Intertidal zone...
CCAATTCAAAATGAAAACCAAACATTTGCATCTACAACTTATCAAAACTATTTTAGATTATATAAAAAACTCTCTGGTATGACTGGTACAGCAATGACTGAGGCTCAAGAATTTTTTGATATTTATAAACTTGATGTAGTAGAAGTTCCTACAAATGTAGCTGTGGAAAGATTAGATTTAAATGACCAAATTTATAGAACTGAAAATGAAAAAATAAATGCAATAATTGAAAATATTAAAGAAGCAAATAATAAAGGTCAACCAGTTCTAGTTGGAACAACTAGTATAGAAAAATCAGAGCAATTATCTTTACAATTAAAAAATAATAATATTTCTCATAATGTTTTGAATGCAAAATATCATGAAAAAGAAGCTTCAATCATTGCTCAAGCTGGGCGTTTAAAAGCAGTTACGATTGCAACCAATATGGCTGGTAGAGGTACAGATATTCAGTTGGGTGGAAATCTTGAATTAAGAAAACTAGAAGCTTCAGATGTTAAAAATGAGGAGATACTTTTCAAAAAAGAAAAGGAAGAAGTTATGGCTGCTGGTGGGTTATTTGTTATTGGAACAGAGCGTCACGAAAGTAGAAGAATTGATAATCAATTAAGAGGTAGATCTGGTAGACAGGGTGATAAGGGTAAATCGATATTTTTCTTAAGTCTAGAGGATGATTTAATGAGAATATTTGGATCTGAAAGGATAGATTCAATGCTTCAAAAGCTAGGTTTTAAAGAAGGAGAAAGTATTGATCATCCATGGATAAATAAAGCGCTAGAAAAAGCACAACAAAAAGTTGAGGCGAGAAACTTTGATATTAGAAAATCATTATTACAATTTGATGATGTAATGAGTGATCAAAGAAAAGTTATTTATGAGCAGAGACTAGAGATATTAAAAACAAAAAATATTTATGAAATAACAAATAATTTTTTTGAGGATGTATCTTTGGATATAATTAATTACTCAAAATTACCTTTGGAAAATTTAGATAAAAGTATTCTTAAATCAAGAATAGAAAGGATTCTAGGATCAAAACTTGAAAATTCAGATATAGACGAATTCTTGAAATTAAAACAAGATGAAAAAGTAAATAAATTAAAAATTAAATTTAATGATAAAAGAAAAGAAAGAATTAATAAGATTGGAGATGAAATTAATAAGGATGTAGAGAAAAAAATATTTTTACAAAATTTAGACTTTGAATGGAGAAGCCATTTACAATATCTAGAACAATTAAGGCAGGTCATTGGTCTTAGAGGATATGGTCAAAAAAATCCAATAGATGAATACAAAAGGGAAAGTTTTAGTTTATTTCAACAACTCTTAGAAAAGATCAAAGAAAATATCGTAATTTTCTTATCCAATATTGAAGTTACAATTGCTGATCAAATGAAAGATGAATTATCAAAAGACTTATCAAAAACTAGTAGACCAAAGGGATGTTTACTGGAAAATAATGAGAAAAGTAAAATTTCTAGGAATGAAAAATGTCCTGCATCAGGTAAAAAATTTAAATCTTGCTGTGGAGCTTTAATTTAATAATAAAAAAGAAAAAATCGAAATAACTATAAATCCAGAAATTATATAAGCTAATTTTTTATTCTGTGTAATATAACTTTTTATATTCGATTGACTAATATTTTCAAAGGATACAATATCGGCTGGAAGGTTATTTCCAACATTTTTAAATTTATTAGTTCTTTCATCTAAAATTTCTTTTGAAGATTTACCTTTATAAAATTGTATATGATTAAATATCACTTGTTTAATATCATTGGACATTAAATCAGGATTTCTATGTGCTCCGCCTAATGGCTCATTTAATATTCCATCTATAATATTATATTTATGTAAATCTTGTGCTGTTAAATGCATTGCAACTGCAGCATCTTTCGATTTTGTTGCATCTTTCCATAAAATGGATGCACATCCTTCTGGTGATATCACAGAATAAATCGAATGTTCTAACATCAAAACTTTGTTTGAAGTTGCAAGTGCAATGGCACCACCCGAGCCGCCTTCTCCAATTACTATTGAAATTATAGGCACTTTTAAACTTAAACAGCAACTAATTGATTGTGCAATTGCCTCGGCTTGACCTCGTTCTTCTGCACCCTTGCCCGGATATGCACCAGGTGTATCAATAAAAGTAATTACAGGAATATTATAATTTTCTGCTAATTTCATTAATCTGATACATTTTCTATAACCCTCTGGTCTCATCATTCCAAAATTCCTTTTAATTCTAGACTGTGTATCGTTACCCTTTTCTTGCCCAATGACTAAAACTGACTCTCCGTTAATTTTTGCAAATCCTGTTATTGCTGCTTCATCATCCCCAAAATTTCTATCTCCAGAAATCTGTTGAAAATCCTCAAAAATTGAAGAGATATAAAACTCTGCCTTTGGTCTACTTTCATGCCTTGCAATTTTTGTTTTCTTCCAACCGTCTAAATTAGAATATATTTCGTCTATTTTAGTTTTTATCTTTCTCTCTAGTTCATGAATTTGAGTATTATCTATTGTAGATAATACCCCTTCTTCATTAAAAGGATGTTTTAGTTCTTCTAAACTCTTATCAAGTTGCTCGAGGTCTTTTTCAAAATCTAAATAATGCATTCAATCCTACAAACTAAATTCACTTTTTATAAATATATTTTTTAAATTATCTAATTGAAGTGTATCAAATATTTTTATGATAGCCAAAATATCTCTAGTATAATCTTTGTTAAAGTCATTTAATTGACCGATAAAATTCAAGGTTTTTAATAATGCTTCATCATTTATTTTTTTCTCCAAAGAATTAAATATCTCGTTTGGAATATAAATTTTCTTTTCATAAACTGTTTTTGATAAAGAATTAGGTAAATCAATTTTATCTCTGTGAAGAATATTTATAAATGCTATGTCTTTATTGTTTAGCTTATACTGATTATCTTTAATTTTCTTATCAAAGTCATTTAAAATTTGCAAAATTCTTTTTTTTTCTTTTTTATCAATTTTTTTATTTAGTAATTTTTTAATCTCTGAAGAATAAAAATAAGTATTATTAAAATTTTCATTATTCTGATTTTGATTTCTTTTAAAAATATTTAATTGCGCGACAAGATCTTCATTAATTAAAGTAGGTTTTGTTTTATAAATTTTATCTAATTCACTAAAATAAACAGGAGAAACAACTTTTTCCAATCCATTTAAGGTTAATTTATCTTTAAATTCATTCAAAATTTTAAGTTTTCTTTCTGGATCATTTGCTAGTAACATTGCTTGGTATAAAATTGCGTGAGACTCAGGGCGTTTAAGATTTTTTACAGCTTCATCTACTTCAAACAATTGGGCAAAAGAAAATTTATATTTTTTATAAATGTCTAAAATTTTTTCATGTTGATAAAGATTTTCATTTACTGATCTCTCTAAAAATATTACCAAATTATTTAAACTTTCTTTATTTTGATCAGAACTATTTTCCATTTTTTTGTCTAGAAGCTTATTTGCTAAACCACTTTTAAAAAAATAATTTCTCAATTCTTTACTTTGAGAGAAGTTTTCAAAATTTACCTCAAGATCTTTATGTGTCACTAACGTCAAATGAGAATTGAATACATTTTTAAAATTTGGATCACCTTTTTTTTCAGAAATTCCAATCATAAAATTTATTGTTTTTAAAAAAAAAGGTTCCAACGAGGCTGTCTCACGTGTAAGTTCAAGTTGAGACTGGGCTTGATTATTTTTCTTATTATAAATTAAACAAAAAATTTTATATTTTTCTAAATCCACGCTTTGTAAATCTGCAAGCATTAATTTTGTATATGAACATGCCTTATCGATTTGCCCTAATGACAGATAATGATTAAATAAAAAAACCAAAAATTTTGTGTTCCTATTGATCATTTTATTTTGATCAATTACCTGATCAATTAATTCCATTTTTTTATTTTTAATTAACCAATCAACAATGAGCTCTAAATGCTTAGATCCTTTATCTTCGAAAACATTTATATTTGTTTTGGTAAATAAAATTTTTTCCGATAGTTCTACAAAGCTTTTTCTTTCAATATCTAATAAGTTTTTACTTATTCTTTGATAAAGTAATTGATCAATTCCAGACCAAAAATTTAATGTAATCTTTATATCCTCTGGTTCATATAGGCCAAAGATCACTTCATCATCATTAATAGTATTTGATTGATTGATTTGATTTACACTGAGATTTAATTTTTCTTTATCAAAAATAGTTTTTGGCAAATCAGAGTTTTCACTATTCTTATTTTCATTAATTTTATTATTTTCAGTATTTTTATTTTCAATTTTTAGTTCTTTAGATTTTTTCCATATATCTTTTTGTTCTGCATTTGAGGGTAACGCAAACAAAGAAAGTAGTAATAAAGTAAAAAACTTTCTACCTAACGGGAATAACAATTTCATTGGATAAAGTTTTTTTTCCAGATTTAGTTTCTGGAGATATATCTAGGTAATTTATCAAATATATTACACCAAAAAGAATTATTAGAACTGGAAAAATTTTTTTAAAAATTAAATTTTTAATCATATTAAATTAGTTTTATAAACATTTTAGTCAAAAATGTGTTATTAAATTAATATTAATCAGTACACAATGTTAAAAACTATAGTTTTAGTCGGTATGATGGGTTCTGGAAAAACCTCTGTAGGTAGAGAACTTGCCAAATCTTTAGATATCAATTTTATTGATAGCGATCAGCAAATAGAGCTGAAATACAGAAAGAAAATTCCTCAAATTTTTGAAATTAAAGGTGAAGCATATTTTAGAAAAATTGAAGAAAAAATATGTATTAAATTAATTGATGGCGATCCAAAAGTTTTATCTTTGGGGGGAGGGGCTTTTTTAAATAATAATATAAGAAAAAAAATAAAAAAATGTGCGTTTTCAATTTGGATTAATACAAGCTTAGAAAATATTTATAATAGATTAAGTAAATCAAAAAATAAACGACCAATGTTAGATTATAATAATTTAAAAAACTCTATAAAAGAAATCTATAATAGTAGAAAAAAAATATACGAAAAAGCAGATTATACAATTAAATCAAAATCTGATAACAAAAAAAATATTATTAAAAAAATTATGAAAAAATTATGAAAACTTTAATTGTAAATACTTCATCTAAGAAATATCCAATTTATATTGGTCAAAATATACTTTCGAAATTTAATATATTTAAAAAAAAACATCTTAAAAATACAAAAAATATTTTAATAATAACTTCAAAAAGTATTCCTAAAAAATATTTAAGCCAATTTAAAAAGAAAATAAAAAATGTTAAATTTTACTCTGTTATTTTGCCAGATGGTGAAAAAATAAAACAATATGAGCATTTGGTCAAAATTACTAATTTATTATCTAAATATAATTTCGGAAGAAACGATTGTATTGTTGCTCTTGGTGGCGGAGTAATAGGTGATCTCGTAGGATTTGCATCAAGTGTATTTAAGAGGGGAATAAATTTTGTACAAATACCGACTACGCTACTTGCCCAAGTTGACTCATCGGTTGGAGGAAAAACTGGAATAAATAATAAATTTGGGAAAAATCTAATTGGTACTTTTTTTCAACCTAATTTTGTTTTAATTGACATAGATACACTTTCATCTCTTCCTAAAAGAGAAATGATTGCAGGCTTTGCAGAAATTTTGAAATATTCATTAATTTTAGATAAAAAATTTTTTAACTGGTTAAATAAAAATGGAGACAAAATTATAAAAAGGAAATCTCAAAATTTAATATCTAATGCAATCTTTAAAAGCTGCAAATATAAAGCATATGTTGTGAAAAAAGATGAAAAAGAGAAAAATTTAAGAGCAATTTTAAACTTCGGGCATACATTTGCGCACGCACTCGAAACGGTTAATAAATATTCTAATAAAATTATTCATGGCGAAGCTGTATTGATCGGGATGATGGTCGCATCCAGACTTTCAAACCATATGGGTTATTTAAAAAATAATGAACTTAAAGAAATTATTTCTTTATATAAAAAATTAAAATTAAATTTTAGTTATAAAAAGTTTGTAAATTTAAAAAATATGAAAAAAATTTTTCAGATTATGAATAATGATAAAAAATCTGATGGAAAAAATATTAAAATAATTCTTTTAAAAAAAATTGGATTATCTATAATTAAGGAAACTAAATTGAAAAAAACTTTTATTCCCTTAATTCAAAAAGATATAAAAAATGGAAATTACTGACTATTTACCTGTTTTTTATATTGCTATTTTAATTATAATTTCTGGAATGTTTTCTGGTTCAGAAACTTCTGTAACTTCAGTAAACAGAAGTAAAATTCATAAATTGGCAAATAAGGGTGATAAAAAAGCAAAAAAATTACTTAAATTAATTGATAATAAAAATGATCTTATAAGTTCAATATTAGTCGGTAATAATATTGTTAATATTCTTGCATCAGTATTGGCGACTGCAGTTTTAATTGAATACTTCGGTAGTGAAGGTATTTTTTATTCTACTTTAGTCATGACCTGCTTAATTGTCATTTTTGCAGAGGTCTTACCCAAAAATATTGCACTTATTAAAGCTGATAGATTTGCACTTTTTTTTTCTTGGCCATTAACAATCTTCGTAAAAATTTTTTATCCAATTAACTTAATATTAAAATTGTTAAACAATATGATTTATAAAATATTTAGTATCGATCATAAAAATGTTGAACATTCAGTCACCGAAGATATTCGAAACATGATTGACATGCATGAAGATGAGGGTGATCTACATAAAGATGAGAGTGAAATGATAAATGCTATTCTTGATTTAAAAGAAATAACTGTAGAAAAAATAATGACACATCGAAAAAATATATTTTCACTTAATTTAAAAGAAACTGAAAAAATTTACGCAACTATTGCTAAAAGTTCTTTTAGTAGAATTCCAGTTTGGGAAAATGATCCAAATAATATTTTAGGTATAATTCATGCGAAAAATATATTGAGTAATTTAGATGATAATGGGAAAATTGATTTAAATAAAATAAAACAAGGTATCATTAAGCCTTGGTTTATTCCTGAGACTACTAAAGTTAAAGATCAATTAAATGAATTCATTAAAAGAAAAGAAAAAATTGCATTTGTGGTTGATGAATATGGAGAATTAATGGGATTAATATCCTTAGAAGATATTATTGAAGAAATTGTTGGAAATATTTTTGATGAAAAAGATTTTTCAACAATTGGTATTAGAAGAGTAAATGAAAACCAATACAGAATTAGAGGCGATGTGAACATAAGAGATATAAACCGTGAACTAGATTTAAATTTACCTGAAAATAATGCTTCTACATTGGCAGGTTATATTATTTTTAAAACTGAAGCATTGCCAGAAGTTGGTCAAACTTTTAAATTTAATGAAATTATTTATGAAATCTTAAATAAAAACAAAAATCAAATTACTCAGATAAAAGTTACTTTAAATAAATCTACTCAACACTAATAATTTCAATTTCTAAAGCATGAATAAAACTATCTATTTCTTCAGCAAGACATGAATAAATTTTTTGGTGTGATTTAATTTTTGGAAGTTCATTGAACTGCTTATCTCTTATAACTAATTTAAAATGACTAATTCCACTATTTGGAGATTGTGCGTGATGCTTATGTAAATGTGAATTATTTATAACCTCTACATCTTTTAGGCCTAAATTATTTAAAAGTTTTTCTCTTATTTGTGTTTCAGCATTCATATTTATTTTATATTATATACTGTTTATGAAAAAAAGTTGTGAAAATCCAAATTGCTTTGAACGTGGTTTTAGAGAAGTTCTAATTAGAGATAAGAAAAATAAAGAATATAGAATTCTCTGCAAACATCATTTTGAACAATATTCTAAAAATAACGACTTAGCTTGCAGTTTAAAAGATTGTGATCAACCAGGAGAATTCAAAGCTCCTGCTAAAGATAGTAATAATTATATTTGGTTCTGCGAAGATCATATTAAAGAATATAATAAAAAATGGGATTTCTTTGAAGGTATGTCACAAGCGCAAATTGAGGACTTCGTTTTTAAAGATATTGTAGGTCACAGAAAGACTCAGAAATTTGGTTCAATGGATACCTTTTTTCATGAACTCTGGAATAATGCAATCGAGGATGAATTACTAAATATTTCAAAGTTCAAAAGTGCATTGAATGCAAATAACGAAAAATATACTGATAAACAAATTGCAGCTTTAAAAAAAATGGATTTAAAACCAAATATTAGTTGGATTGCAATAAAAGAACAGTTTAAAAAACTTGTTAAAAAATATCACCCTGATATGAACTCTGGCGACAAGAAATATGAAGAAAAACTTAAAGAAATTACAATTGCTTATTCATATTTAAAAACATCGCTAAGCGATAAACAAAAGGTTATTTAACAATAATGTTAACTGAGCATCCGGATTTAAAAATTTCAGTAAAACAGACTTTTAATATAGATACTGATTTAGAAGTACCTGCTTTCTCTGATAAAAATGAATACGTTCCGGAAATTGATAATAATTACATCTTCGATAAAGATACAACTCTTGCAATACTAGCTGGCTTTTCAAATAACAAAAGGGTCATGGTTCAAGGTTATCATGGTACTGGAAAATCAACGCATATAGAACAAGTTGCTGCAAGACTAAATTGGCCATGTGTTAGAGTTAATCTGGATAGTCACATTAGTAGAATTGATCTTATCGGAAAAGATGCAATTGTTGTTAAAGATGGAAAGCAAATTACAGAATTTAAAGAAGGAATTTTACCGTGGTCATTACAAAATCCGGTAGCATTAGTATTTGATGAATATGATGCAGGAAGACCGGATGTCATGTTTGTGATTCAAAGAGTACTAGAAAGTGAAGGGAAGTTTACTTTATTAGATAAGAATAAAGTTATCAAACCTAATGAATCATTTAGATTATTTGCTACTGCAAATACAATTGGTCTTGGAGATACAACAGGACTTTATCATGGAACTCAACAAATAAATCAAGGACAAATGGACAGATGGAATATTGTAACAACTTTAAATTATTTAGACCCAACCAAAGAAGAAGCGATAATTTTAGCAAAGTGTGAATTCTTAAAAAATAATGAAGGCAAACAAATTATAAAAAATATGGTTCAAGTTGCAAACCTTACAAGAAACGGTTTTGCAAATGGAGATATATCAACGGTAATGAGTCCAAGAACTGTTTTAACATGGGCAGATAATTACAAAATTTTTTCTAATTTAAAACATTCTTTTAAAGTCTCTTTTTTAAATAAATGTGATGAACTAGAAAGACCAATTATTGCAGAGTACTATCAAAGATGTTTTGGTGAAGATATTTTGACTGAAGAAAAGCAATCATCAGAAACGAATGCCTGAAAATTCAAAAATTGAAAAGTTCAAAACCGCCATTCATTCAACAGCAAAAGCAATTGCAAGAACAAATTTAAAAGAAAAAAAAGAAAAATTTGATAAAATTACTAAACCAAAAATTTTATCTACAGAAAATCAAGAAGAAATTTTAGAGGCCAGAGTCTTATCAGATAGTGAAGCTTTGAAAATAAAGTATAGTAATCAAAATATATTAAATAAATATCAACCTTCCGGAACTGTAAGTAGAACATTATATAATATTGCTGAAAAAATAAGATATGAAAAAATTGGTTCTGACCAGTTCAAAGGTATTAAAGAAAACTTAAGTCAATTTTACCAAAAAAAAATCTCTGAAAGTAATGTTCATTCACAAAATTTTATTGCAGATGCATTTGAAGCTTATTTGAGAGGAAAGGTAATGAACTTTAAAGTTCCAGATAATAAAAAAGAAGATTTTAAAAGGTGGAATGAAATATTTGACAACAAAATATCAAATAAAATTTTTTCTTTAAAAAAAAATTTATATGACCAACAAAAATATAGTGAAAATATTAATTCAATTATTAATGACTTGGAGATTCAAGATCAAAATTCCAACCCTCAAAATGTTGAAAACGACAGTGAAGACGAAAATAATAATAATGAAAAGAATAATGAAAAACAGCAATTACAAGAGCAAGAAAATCAACAATCTGAAAAGCCAGAATTTGATATGGAAAACCTTGTGCCTGAAATCGATTTCGACCCAAGTCTGAATGATCAAGAAATTGCTTTAGAAGATAGTGAAAACGATGATGTCCATACCACGAGATCACAGAAACAGTCCAAAGAAGAATCTAAAAAGTATAAAATTTTTACTAACCAGTATGATAAAACCTTCGAAGCAAATGAGCTGATTACTGATGAAGAAATAACAAAATTAAGAAATAATCTAGATCTTCAGCTCTCTTCTCTTCAATCATTTATTTCAAGATTGGCAAACAAATTACAAAGGAAACTCCTAGCTAAACAAAATCGTTCATGGGATTTTGACCTTGAAGAAGGTTTACTTGATGCATCAAAATTACCTCGTATTATTATGGATCC
>Ga0181571_10004478_pt1 | contig 10462 bp, 5 predicted proteins | sample 101ome_17_FD_132440 | JGI IMG/M metagenome (GOLD analysis project Ga0181571, IMG submission 132440) | Coastal salt marsh microbial communities from the Groves Creek Marsh, Skidaway Island, Georgia - 101407AT metaG (megahit assembly) | ecosystem: Environmental > Aquatic > Marine > Intertidal zone...
CGAGGGGACGATGTCGAGGGGAGGGCAGAGGTCAGCGCGCGGACGCCGGACGAGATCTGGCGGCGTAGCAGGCGAACTGCGAACGAACACGCCTCGGTCGCCGACTCGCGTCCCGCCGCCGGGGACGGACGCACCTCAGCCTCCGCAGTACTCGACGTGAACCTTGACCATGCTGTAAGAAGAGGTGTGAAGCGCGCGGAAGGCGCGAGCGAGAATCGTGACGGCCAGATGCGCGTCGACGAGAGTGAGGCCGGGAGATCTCTCTGAAAAGGCCGCAAGCAGCTTTCCTGGCCGAACACGTGGACTGGACGCAGCAGATGCATGCGTCATGTCGCGCGGTTCGGGCGAGGTCTTTGAACGATTTTCCTTATGCCTGCACGCACGTGTCAAAACAACAAATTTCCAGTTTCGGGACACTTTCCATGATCGGTCGACAGAGATACCGATCGGCGTTTGAGACTGGGCATTTGACCCGTCGTCCGCAGATGGGAAGGCAGGGGAACGGCACCTCGGCAGGTTTTGCGCGCATTGCCCCCCGAGCGCGGGCGATGGGGGGGGCTTCCCAGGGTGGCGGCGACGCGAGGTCCGCGCCCGGATGCTTCGGGGCCGCGTCGTCCTCGTCGGGCGCGCCCGGGTGTTTTGGGGGCGCGAGCTCCGCGAGCGAGAAAGCTCCTCTCCTGTTGGACCGTCGCGCGAAGGCGGTGGTTGGGGAGACGACGCGTGGCGCGAAGGCGACGACGAGCTCGCCCGAAGACGGCGGCGCGTTCCGGGGCGCGCGGCGCGACGGCGCGGGGACGGAGCTCGAGCACGACCCCTTCGCGGGCGCGGCGACGGATTCCGAGGACGATGACTCCGAGGAGGACGCGGCGTTTCGCCTCGGGCCCGACGGTCCGGACGCCGCGGGGAATCGTGGTGCGCCTCCGTCCTCCTCCCGCGCGGCTCGCGCGTCTTCGGGCCCCGGCGACCGCCCCGTCCACCCCGCGCTGGTATTCCTCATCCTCGCCCTCTCTCCCTTCGGCGTGGGCCTCGCCCTGGGGTTCCCCCGCGCGGCGGCCCCGACGCTTCTGTGCGGCGAGGACCTCGGCGCGCTCGGGCTCGATCCCGCCGCGCGTTGCGTCCCCGCGGCTCGCTTCGCGTTTCTCGAGAATCTCGCGCTCGCCGCCGCCGTCCCGGGCGCCCTCCTCGCCGGCCGCGCCGCGGATGTCGCCGGCCGCCGAGCGACGCTCCGCCTGGCGTCCATCGCGGGCGCCGTCGGGTGGGCCGCGACGCTCGCGTTCGGTGCGGGGACCAACGGCGGCCTTTTGGGCCGCGCCGCCGTCGGCGCGGCGGGCGGCGCCGTCTCCGTCGCCGCGCCCACGCTCGTCGCCGAGATCGCCCCAGACCGCCTCCGCGGCCCCGCGATCGCGTTGTGTTGCGCCGGCGCCGTCGCCCTCGGCCAGCTCGCGCAGTGCCACGCGTCCCCAGTCCCCCGAGGGGCCTGGTCCTGGGGCTGGGGCGAGGAGAACCTCCCGACCACCGCCGCCCCGCACTGGCGCGGCGCGGCGCTTCTCGGTGGGATCTGGAGCGCGGCGTGCGCCGTCGCGCACTCGCCCGCGGCGCTCGGCGCGCGGCTCGCGCCGGAGAGCCCGCGGTGGCTCGCGGCGCGCGGGCGGAACGACGCGGCGCGGCACGCGGTGGCGGCGGGTTGGGGTCTGCGCGCGGACGACCCGCGCGCGGCGGCGGAGGCGGAGCGCCTGGTGCGTGAGGTGAGGCGCGGGCGCGCGCGCGCGCTCGCGCTCGCGCCGTCGCCGCCGTCGCCGTGGCACCTCGTCTCGCGCGGCGGCCTGTCGCGGCCCACGCTCCTCGCGCTCGCGCTCGTGGCGACGGCGCAGCTCAGCGGCCCGGATCTCGGCGCGTACGGCGAGGCGGCGTTCGCGTCCTCGGCGGCGCGCGTCGCGGGCGTCCTCGCCGGCGCCGCGACGCTGGCGTATCACCCCCGGCCCGGCTTTGCCCGGGAGAGAGGGGAGGGAGGGGGCGGTTCCGGGTCAGGGTTCGGGTCCGGTTCGGGTTCGGGTTTGGGTTTGGGTTTGGGTTTGGGTTCGGGTTTGGGTTCGGGTTCGGTCGGAGGCGAAGGGGGGTCCTCGTCCGAGTCCTCGTCCTCGCGCGTCGGCGGCGGTCGCCGATTCGCGTTCCTCGCGTCGTGCAGCGGCGCAGCGTTCGCGAACGTCGCGGCGTGCGTGTCGTCCCTGGCGGCGCACGCGGGGGCGCCTGAATTTTTTTCTTCTTTTTCGTCGTCGCGGGGCTTCGGCGCGTCGTTCGCGGCGCTCTTCGCGTTCGCGCACGCGTTCGGCCTCGCGCACATCCCCTGGCTTCACGTCTCGGAGTCCTTCCGGTTCGACCGGCGCGCGTCCGCGACGGCGTTCTGCGCCGCCGCGCACTGGAGCTACGCGCTGGACGTCTCCGCGGCGACGCGCGCGGCGACGAGCACCGCCGCGGGGGCGGCGGTGACGCACGGGGCGTTTGGGTTGGTGTGCGCGCTCGGGGTCACCGCCGTCGCGCCCCGGGGGCAGCTCGTCGTGAGGGAGGGCGCGGACGGGATGAGCCTCGAGGCGGCGCACGAGAAGCTCTACAAGACTACTAAGACGACCACCATAGACGTCAGCTGGCCGGGGGAGGGGGAGGAGAGGCCGGGGCCGGGGTGGGAGCTCCCCATGAACCGAGCGAGGACGACGGTGTGAACGTGTACACAGTACGGATCACACGTCTCGAAAGGCAGAACCGATGATCTTAAAAGCAGTAGACTAATTTAGCGGGGAGTTTGAAAGCAAATACCGATCAAATCGAAAGGGATATCATATCAGGGACGTCGGCGTCACGCGTCGGTCCAGCGGCGGCGGAACTCGCCGCCGCCGCCCGGACGAACATCTCGCGCCACCACTTCCGTCGGCGCGCCTCGCGTGCGCTCCGCGCCTCTTCTCTCGCCTCTCGCCGTCAAAAGTCGTCGCGATGGAGCCGAATTTGGACGCGCCCATGCCCGGTTCGTCCACGGCGAACCTGATCCTGAAGAAGGCGAAGACGCCTCTGGGCAAGCGGTCGCTCATGAAGCGCGCGCCCAAGCTCGTGGAGACGGAGGGGAAGATGTGCCTCATGCTCCACGGCGGGAAGAGCAGCCAGACGCTGAAAGACCTGGTGACGGACCTCGGGGTGATGAAGAAGGGCGAGGTGCACAAGATGACGCGCAAGAACGACGGCATCCGCCCGTTCGAGGGCGGCGGCGAGACGAGCCTCGAGTTCTTCGCGCAGAAGGCGGACGCGGGGGCGTTCGTCCTCGGATCGCACCAGAAGAAGCGCCCCGACTGCCTCACCGTCGGCCGCTTCTTCGACTACCACCTGTTCGACATGGTCGAGCTCCTCGTCACGGACTACAAGGGCCTGAGGGACTTCCCCGGCGCGGGGAACCAGACCGTCTCCGGCAGCAAGCCGTGCATGGTCTTCCTGGGCGACCGGTTCGAGACCGAGCCCGGGTTGCGACTGGCCAAGAACATCCTCGTCGACGTCTTCCGCGGCCGCCCGGCGACGAGGGTCAACCTGAAGGGCGTCGACCGCGTCGTGATCGTCACCGCGCTCCCCGGGACGAAGTGCATGTTCCGCCAGTGCGCGGTCAAGTACAAGAAGAGCGGCACGCGGATGCCCAGGGTGGAGCTGCAGGAGATGGGCCCGAGTTTTGACTTCACGCTCGGGAGGCACCAGGAGGCGCCCTCAGACGTGCGAAAGATGGCGTACCAGAAACCAAAGCGCGGGAAGGCCCAGAAGAACGTCGAGCAGGACACGATCGAGGGCAAGGTCGGGAGGCTGTACGTGGAGAAGCAGACGGGGCTGGAGGAGATGGCCATGATGAAGATGAAGGGGCTCAAGCGAGAGCGGAGGGAGCGCGCGGAGGAGAGGGACGAGGCCAAAAAGGCCAAGGCGGCGGAGGGCAGAAAGGGCGGGAAAGGCGAGGAGGACGAGTGACGCCCCGGTGGTCGCCGTCCCGCGGGGTATCGAGACGTAGGCGCGTGACGCACCGAAACGACCCGCGCCACGAAACGCCCGAGCCCGACGACCCCGACGCGTTAAAAGTCGTCACCACCGTCACTACTCGTCGAACGGGTTCCTCGGCGGGTCCTCGTACGCGCGCATCTGCGGCGCGCACTCGACGGACCCCGAGACCCATTCCCCCTCCGCGTCCGCCTCGCACCTCGTCCTCGGCGGGTTCTCGCTCGCGTCCACGCACGGCTCGGCGCACCTCATCTCGCCGTCCGCGCCCACGAGGTTCGCGCTTCTCCCGTCGTCCAGCGGCACGGGCGCGGTTCTGCTCGGCGCCTCGCTCGGCCACAGGCACGTCACGCGGCCCGTGGCGCGGTCCTCTGTCCGACACGCCCCGCCGCCGCACTGGCACACGCAGCACGACTCGTCCGGGAGGAACAACGCCTCCTCGGGCACCACCTGGCGCCGCAGCCCCGGACCGCCGTACCACAGCCTGAGCTGCGAGCGCGTCGTCGCGGACGTGCCGACGAAATACTCCACCCTGATGTCGTGGTACCCCGCGGTGAGATGGACCTTGTTCTGCTTCACGCGCGCCGGGACGACGACGCCGGGGACGGCGACCGCGCCCCTGAGGTTGTAGTCGTTGTCCACGCACAACACGCCGTCGAGCCACAGCTTCGCGCCCTCCTTGTTGTCGAGCTCGAACGTGAACGTGTTCGTGGTCGGGACGTGGAGCTGACCCGTGATGCGCGCGGCGTAGTTGTTCGTGTACGTGCGCCCGTCGAGGCGCTCGTAACCCGGGGAGGCGTCGAAACCCATCGCCTGGACGGGCCCCCACGCGCCCGTGCTCCCCCCCTGGGACGTCAGGCCGTGGTCGAGATTCGCGAGTTTGAGCACCAAGTCCGGGGGACGCGCGTCCAGGTTAGGGATGGAGTACAGGTCGCTGTAATACTTGTACATCGCCGCCTGGAGACCCGGGCGCTTCTCGCGAACGGGCGCGGGCGCGTACTCGCCCAAATCGTGCCCGAAGACGTCCGAGAAGGAGGAGAGGACGATCGTGGCGAAAAAGATGTTCACAACGGTCGCGGTCGAGAAGGACGCCGAGCGGGACGGACGACGGGCGAGCTCTCCCCGGGGAAGCGCGGGGTGGGGGGAGGAGGAGTGCATGGTGGAAAGATCCCCGCGGAAGAGCCGAACCCCTCGACCGTCGCCACGCGATCGACGCCGCGCGTCTGCGCGAGTGACTGTCGGAGCAGGGAAAACGTCCACGGCGACGACGGACGACCCGAAAAAAATTGGCGCGCGGCTTTCTCATCATCAGGTCCCCCGCCGCGCACTCCGCCTCGCGCGCGCGCGCGTGTCACGGACGTGAGCGCGCGATGACGAAGTTCGACGGCGTGCAGATCAGCCACCGCAAGGGGAAGCAGGCTCAGACGTACACCACCGCCGAGCTCCGCAAGAACATGGTGAGGACGCCCCTCACCGCGCGCGCCTCGCGCTCCGCCTTCGCCGCGTGCGCTCCGGCGTCATCCCCTGACCCACCACGTCCTCTCTCGCGTTCGTCCCCGCCTCCCCCCCCTCGAACGTCGCCTCGCAGGCGATCTTCAAGCAGACGGGAGTTCACCCGGAGCTCGCCGAGCGCGCGGCGTCCGCGGCGGCGGCCCCCCCGAGCCTCCCCGCGAGCGATCCCGAGCGCCCCCACGTCTTCCTCGACTTCGCCGCGGGCGGCGACGACGGCCGACTCCTCGGCACGGTCGTACTCGAGTTGTTCCGCGACCTCGTCCCGACGTCCGCGTCGCACTTCATCCTCCGCGCCACGCGCGCGGGCGCCGCGCCGCGACCGGACGCGTTCCCGCTCGAGGGCGCGGAGTTGGCGCGCATCGTCCCGGGCGTGCGCGTCGCGATCGGCCCCCCCCTTTCGCGCGCCGCCGCGACGCGAAAGAGCGCCGGGGACCCGCGCCCCGCGGAGCCTTCGCTTCGCGCGCCGCTCTCGCACGTCGCGCCTTTCGTCGCTTCCGTCTCGCGCTCGACGGGGGAGCTCACGATCACGCTCGCGGCGTGCGCGAGTCTGGACGCCGGACACCAGGTCATCGGCCGCGTCGCGCGCGGCGAGGACGTCGTTCAGACGCTCGCGGCGCTCGAGACGGACGCGGAGTTTGCGCCGAGGACGCGTCCCGCGCCGCGGTGCGTCGCGTGCGGCGAAATCGCCGGGCCCGAGCGCGGTTCGGTTCCCGAGGCGGTCGCGGAGATGCGGGCCGCGAGGGTCAGGGAGGAGCGCGAGCGCCTCGAGAAGGAGCGCGGGGAGACCAAGGCGGAGACCGCGGCGAGGTTGGCGCGGGAGAGCGAGGCGCTCGGGGCGGGGATCAAGCGAGCGGTGCGGGAGGGGGCGCGAAAAGTCGAGGCGGGGCGGAAAAAGCCAAAGGCGGCGGAGGAAACCGGCGCCAAACCGAAGGGGGGGATGATGTCCGCGCTGTTGGGGGACCTCGGCGAGGGCGAATCGTCCAGCGACGACGAGTCGGGATCGGGATAGCGCGGCGGTATCGGAGTGGGCGGAGGGGAGAGAGCGACGAAAGAAGCGCTTTTTTGGAACACCGCGCGTTCGTCCCGTCATCCTTCCGCGCCGCTCCCCTTTCGGCGCTCACGCGTCGGCGAGCGCGGCGGCGATGCCCTGGTCGATGATCGCGTCCGCGATGGGCGCCGGTGCCTTCCCCTTGGCCATGTCGTACCCCTTCCTGCGCTCCACCCCCGTCGGCTCCGTGAGCGTCTTCTCCCCCAACAGCCCGAACGGGTCGATCATCTCGCACACGACGCTCAGCGCGGCGATGTCCGCCGGGGGCGCGGTTTCGAGCGTCGTCATCCGGAGCAGCGTCGCGGCGAGGTTCAGGCGCTTGGTGTACCCCTGCCCGTCGTCCCCGGCCTTGAAGTACAGGTCCTGGTACTTCACGTCGTACAGATTATCCACGAGCCGCGCGGAGAGGTCCGCGAGGAGTAAAGGGCCGTTGCCCCTCAGCTCGCCGCTGCGGACGACGTGCGGGGTCCAGCTCGCGCCCTTCGCCGCCTCCGCCAGAAGCTTCTCCGCGTCCGCGAAGCCGTCGAGGCAACCGGGCTGACCGGAGTCGCCGCCCGTCGGGAGCTTCAGGCCCAGCGCCATCTCCTGCATCTTCTTGGGCGGCTTGTTCTGCTCCACGAACGGGGGCTTGTCCCTGCGGTTGACGCCGACGCGGGAGAGCATGACGGCGCGCTCGCACGCGGCGCCGACGTGCGGCAGGAGCGCCGACGCGAGCTCCGTCTGCGTCGCGCCCCACTCGGCGCAGAAGATCACCCGGGCGCACTCGGCGACGTGCGGGGCGGCGTCGCGGGGATCCACCAGCGTGGCCTTGACGAGGTCCGCCGCGGGGGCGTACATGCGCTTCTCCACGATGTCCTCCGGCATGTCCTCCGGCCAGTACCCGGCCTGCGCATCCTTGTTCACGACGAGGACGACGTTCTCGCCCCCGAACGCCGTCACCGCCAGGCCGGCGACGAGGCGGCCCGTGGACGTCGTCGCGCCCGCGACGACGATCTTACCCTCGGCGGCGGCGCGCGCCACGGGAGCGGCGCGAACCGCGCGGGCTGCGGAGGCGAAGAATGGGGAGGGAAGGGGGGTCGTCGTCAGGGGACGCGGATTTCGATCGTTCGCGCCTCTCGGCACGTGTCGTCAAATGTTTTATCCCGCCCGCCCCGACGCCTGCGCGCGTCGACGCACCTCGTCGGGGGCGGCGGGAGCCGAGCCCGGCGGCGGAGCCGACGCGGGCGACCGCAGAGAGGGAAGCGGCGCTGGCGTGAGCGGACATGGTGGGCGTGCACGGCGCGCGACGGGAGTGACCCCGAAACGTTACGATCGAGGCCACTGCTGACAGTTGGCGAAAGGAGAGAGGATCTTGACGACCCGGCCGCGGGGGGCGGTCCCGAATGCGCGCAAATCGCGATCCATTCCAGGAGGACTGGTGCCGGCACTGGAGACTGCAAACCTTAGGCGGACAGGAAAAAGAAAACGGCTCGTCCCCTACTCGTCGTCCCCCTCCCCTCCCCCCGTTTCCTTCTTCGCGCCCACCCGCGCCGCCTCGAGCGTCTCTTCGTGCTCTCGCCTCCTCGCCGCCATCGCCTCCTCGACCGCCTTCCCCACGAACGCCGCCTCGCGCGCATCCCTCCCCGCCCTCGCCGAGGCTTCCTCCGCGCCCAACTTCTTCTCCAGAGCCCTCCGTTCCCTCGCGTGCCGCTTCGCCATCCGCGACCGCGCCACCCCAGGGTACGCGTCCGCGTCCTCCATCTCGGGGAGCCATCCCAGCCGCCGGCCCCCCCTGAGCTTCGCCGCCGCCGCGGGGCCCCTCGCCGGCGCGGGCCCGAACCCGCCGCCCTCCGCTGCGGTGTTGAACGCGGCGAGCGCCTCCTCCGGCCGCAGCCCGTCGCCGCCGCCGGAGAAGACGTGCTCGCGGTATCCCCGCATGAGCGTCGCCACGTACCGACCCGGGGCGTGCCTCGCCTTCTGGCGCGGCCTCGACCCGCCGCCGCGCTTGTGCCACTCCGCCAGGGTGATCTCTTCCTTAGCGACCCTGGATGCGTGCGAGGCGAGCGTGCGCTCGCGCGTCTCCCTCAGCGCGTCGAACAGAGACGACTCGGACATTTCGAACCGCGAGCGAATCGCCGCCGCGTCGGCGGAGGTCAACGCGAGCCGACTCGAGGCGGGACGCGTCGTTCGAGACGCGAACGAAGGACTCTTCCGCGTCCTCTCACGCGCGGCGTCGATCGACGACGGCGCGTCGCTTCGGTTCGTCCGCGCGCGCACGGTGCGCACGGTGTTCTCGGCGCGTCTCTTCGCCGCGCGAAGGCGGGCGGCGTCGACCTTCGCGTCCGCCTCCGCGGCCTTCTTCTCAGCCGCTTCGAGCGCCGCGCTCGCGTCGACGACCTTCGCGTCGGCGACGGTTTTTGCTTCGGCGCACAGGCGCGCGCGCTCTCGCACCGCCCGGACGCGCTCTTCGCGGCTCGCCGCGCGCCGTTCGGCCTCGGAGAGTCCCTCCCGCGCCGACCGCGCGGCTTCCGCGGCTTCCGCCGTCGCCGCCTCGAGCCCGGGCCCGCCCGCGCGGAGCGCCTCCGCCGTCTCCTCCGCCTCCGCCGCGCGGCGCGCCGCGGCGCCGACGTCCAGCCCCCGCGGGGGCGACGCCGCGGCGAGCGCCGCCTCCAAAGCCGAATCCGCCGCGGAACACTCGGCGGCGGCGGTTCGCGCGTCCGCCCGCGCGGCGGCGACGTCCTCCCTCGCGCGCGCGGCCTCCTCCCTCGCGCGCGCGGCCGCGTCCGCCGTGGAGGTCTCGCGCGACCCGTCGACTTCGCGGGAACGCGTCGGCACACACGTCGCAACGCGTCGCGCGTCGACGGCGGCTCGTTCGGCGAGGCGCGCCGCGCGCGATGCCTCGAGGCGGCGCGTTTCCGCGGCGTCGAGCGCCGCCGCCGCGTCCGCCTCTCTATCCCGCGCTGCCCGAAGCGTCGCGAAGACGCCGCTCGCCCCGGAGGCGGTCTCCGCCGCCTTCCGCGCCTCGTGCTTCTCGAGCGCGACGTCCGCGAGCGCCGCCTCCAGCGCGGCGGCGGCGGTTTCGGCGTCGCGCTCGGCGCGCTTCGCCTCCCGCGCCGCGCGGAGGGACTCCGCCTCTGCGGCGTCGGCGGCTGCGCCCGCCTCCTCCGCGACGGCGACGCGCGTCCGCTCGGCGGCGTCCTTCGCGGCGCGTTTCGTCTCCGCGGAGTCCTTCCCCTCAGACACGGCGCTCGAGGCGGCGCGCCTCGCCGCGGCGAAGACCCGCCGGCGCTCTTCGTCGATGGCGGCGAGCGCGTCCGCGGCGGACCGCCGCGCCGACGCCGACGCCGCGAGTTCGTTCGCGACCACCGCCGCGCGCGCCGCCGCGGCGCATCGCTCGGCGGCTTCGCGCTCGGCGCGCGCCGCGTCGCCTCGCGCCGCCTCCGCGGCGACCCTCGCGGCTTTCTCGCGACGCGCGGCGTCTTCCAGCCGCTCCTCGAGCGGCGCGGCGTCGGCGCGAAGCCCCGCGGCGACGTCGTCGATGGACGCGCCGAGCGCGACGGACGCGTCGATCGCCGGACGCGCCGCGACGGACGAGTTCCACAGCTTTGACACGTGCGCGGCGTTTGCACTCGCGACGCGCTCGAACGCGTCCAGGGCGCCACGCTCCGCGCTCAGAGCGGCGCAGAGCGCGTCGTCGGCATCGTCGGCGACGCGGCGCGTGGCGCGGAGGGCGGCGTTCGCCTCCGCGAGCGCCTTCGCGCGTTCCGACGACGACGTAATCGCCGCCGTCTCCGCCGCGGCGTACGCGGTGCGAAACGCCCCGGCGGAGGCGTCGTCCGACGAACCCTCCTCGCGCGCGCCTAAGCCCGCCCTGCACGCCCGCTCGACCAGCTCGACGCGCGCGCGCGC
>Ga0181571_10004482_pt1 | contig 10458 bp, 9 predicted proteins | sample 101ome_17_FD_132440 | JGI IMG/M metagenome (GOLD analysis project Ga0181571, IMG submission 132440) | Coastal salt marsh microbial communities from the Groves Creek Marsh, Skidaway Island, Georgia - 101407AT metaG (megahit assembly) | ecosystem: Environmental > Aquatic > Marine > Intertidal zone...
GCAGCATGTCAACCAGTCCATCAGGAATCAGGAACCCGACCACCTTTGCTACGGGAAGCCATTTCCACCACAGCAGCGTCGTCCCCTTATAGCCGCCGCCTCCGGCAATATCTGGGTTGGCGAGAGCCGAGAATGTTGCAACGACGTCACTCGGCTTTGGCAGCCAGCGGCCCGACCCCTGTTCGGTGCACTGGGTCCGCGACTTGACAATGCCTGGACCAGGAATAAACACCGCATCAATGAAGCTGAGACTTCCCTTCGCGCGGTTGACAGCGCCATAGAATGTGGCAACCGCCTGTTCGATTCCAGCCATCGAGGCAGCCGGGAAGATCGCCGCGTCATCGATCCGCCTGAAGATCCGTTCCAGCGCCTTGATATAATCGCGTCGCTGCTTTTCAGCAGCTTCGTCAAGGCGCTGTTGCGGCGGCGCGGCCTTGACGGTGGCAAGCAATTCAGCGGTAGAGGCAATCAGTAATTCCACCTCCGGCGACAGGTTGCGGATTTGCAGGAACTGACCGGCGATCGGTACCAGCTCGACGCTGATCCGGTCGAACAATACACCGCGCGGCGTCATTGGCAGCAGCGGGATCTCGACCTCAGAGGTTCCCCATTTCGGCTGCGCCAGTGCCTGCGTGCTCGGTACCAGTTCCGCATGACCAGCATTCAGCATGTCGGATAGGTCAAGAAGCCGGCCCTGCACCTCCGCAAGCTCGGCAAATGCGCCATCTGCAAGTGCGTCCGGGCTGGACATGATCACCATCAGCTGCCGGGTCTGCGCGATGATCGTCCGCATCTGGGCGATCTCGGCTCGTCCCAGAACATCAACCGGCATGCCAGCTTCCAGTGCCGCCAGCTGTTCGCTGTTGCGCACGACAAGCGTCGTTGATTTCAGGTGGCGCGACCGGATCGGCAATGCCGCGGTGATCGGGGCCAGTGATTCATCGATTTTCGCCACCTGACACAGCTCGTTGGCAGCCTTTGGGACGACGGCGCGGGCTACCCCCCACGAATAGTAGAACCAGACAAGCAACAGAGCCGAAACCCCGCACACCGCCCAGTACCAGCCACCCCGCGTTCGTTCCGGGTCGCCAAATACCTCGTCCTTGGCCCGAATTCGTGTCTGTTCGATGCCAACCTTGATCGACCACAGGAAGGCTACGATCAGACCAATGATGACAACAAGCGCGAGACTGGCGCGGTTGTCGGACAGCCATTCAAACATTGCCCATGATCTCCTCTTCCATGTCCCAGATCATCGTCAGGATTTCCTCACGAATTTTGGCGAATTCGGCTTCCTGCTTGATCTCGCGAAGCGAGCGGCTAAGCCCCGCCTCGGCAAAGGGCAGATTATATTCGCGGTGGATTCGCCCCGGCCGCGGCGCCATCACGAACAGCCTTTCCCCAAGAAGGAGCGCCTCCTCGACCGAATGCGTGATAACGATGATGGTCTTGCCGGTTTTCTTCCATAGTTCGAGAATCAGTGACTGCATCTTCTCGCGGGTCAGCGCGTCGAGGGCACCAAGCGGTTCATCCATCAGGATCAGCGACGGGTCATTGACCAGGCAACGGGCCAACGCCACACGTTGCTGCATACCGCCGGACAGCTGATAGGTCGGCGTGTCGCCAAACCCCTGCAGGCCGACCGTGTCGAGCCAGCTGTCAACCTTGTCGGCCGACATGGTGCCGTCCTCGCCGCGCATGCGAAGGCCGAAATCGACATTCCGCGCCACAGTCAGCCATTCAAACAGCGCCCCCTGTTGAAACACCATGCCGCGTTCGGCACCGGGGCCGTCTATATCGACCCCGCCAAGTGTTAGCTCGCCACCTGTCGGCATGAGAAACCCGGCAATCATGTTCAAAAGCGTTGTCTTGCCACAACCTGATGGACCGAGAACGGTAAGAATTTCACCCTGTTTGAGCCGGAAATTGATATCTTTCAGAGCTTCGACCTTTGTGCCGGCCGTTTCATCATGAAACGTCATGCAAAGGTCACGACAGATCAGATCGGCCATGGCACCCGCCTTTTTATGCAATGAAGGGAAGTGACAGGGCCCGCCGTGCGGACCCTGTTCTGAAGTTGAAGTCATCACCTGGTAAATGACCGTCTAGTGAGTGACTGTGGCACTGGCAGTGTCTGCCACCCTATTCCAGAAACTCGCCTGTAATGACCCGGTTGATCTTTTCATCAACGTTCCAGGCGCCGGGCTTTTTGAAGACAAGGCCAATGGATTCAGCGCCGGAAGCAGCCAGCCCATCCTTGTTGAAATAGCTGGCCAGCTGTTTAGCCTTACTGGGAAACACAAAATCCGCCATTTGATCCTTTGTCGTCTTGAAATCCATCCCGGCATCGGCGACAACCTTGCGAAGCTGCGCATCCGAGCCTGTCCAGGCGGCATTGGCCTCGTCAGTCACCTCAAGAAATGTGCGGAGCAGACCGGGGTTCTCGGTCGCGAACTTTTCTGTCACCGACACAACATCAAAGGAAAAGATACCAGCATCCTGCTTTTGCTGTGTGGTCATGATCGGCGTACCGACCTCACCAGCCACACTGGCTGAGGCACCTCCAAAGATACAGGCCATCGCAACAGTACCATCAACCAGCGAAACCGCTCCATCAGCCGGCACCTGATCGACAATCGTTAGCGTGTTGATATCAACATTGAGTGCCGACATGTATTTCTTGAACGCAAAATCGGCCATGGTGTTGAGTGGCACGGCAACTGTCTTGCCCTCAAGCTCGGAGGCGTTCGCCGAGGTGATGCCAAGATCATTACGGACGAAACAGTCATTGGCCTCATAGACAACGGCGATTCCCACCATTTTCAATGGTGCCCCCTGCTGGATTGCCGTCACGAACGGGGCAAGTCCCTGCGAATAGGCGATGTCGATGTCGCCAGCCAGCATCGCCTCGGTCATCTGCACGCCGGTCGAGAAATTGGTCCAGTTGACATCAACTCCCATCGCCTCGTCATAGACTTTGTCGACTTTTGCAATCTGGTTTGGCGTCGCCCATTCAAGGAAAAAGGCGACATTCACCGAATCTGCGGCCTTTACGGGTGTAGCCATGACTGCCAGAGCAAGCGATGCAGCAATGGCCTTTAATTTATGGGTGAGTTTGTTCATTCAATATCTCCCTTCAGAATTCTTCTTAGTGAGAATTCCATCTATTGAGATGCGTAATTTGACGAGCCCCCATCACGCCATGACCACGCATTGTTGCGTCATTTGTGCGACGGTTTCTGAAACATGCCGCCATCCGGCACCAAATGCCGAAAGACAGACCAGAAAGATGATGGAACCGTGAAACCGCTGTCATGATAACCCGGCACCAGTTACCAAAGCGTTAAGCAACACCAGACAAAGCATTATTTTCTTTTCTGTTTGGCTGGTGTAACTAACGAGACCGGTTCGGGCATGTGGAACCGACCGATTGTGACAATTTTGCAGATTTCAAGACTGGGGAAATGACTCCGATGAACAAGACCTATCGCTTTCTGACCGGACCCGATGACCCTGATTTCTGTCAGCGTGTCAGCGATGCGCTTGCCGATGGCTATGAGCTATATGGCAATCCAGTGATGGTTGTCAGCAGTGGCGAGCGCTTTTGCGGCCAGGCTGTGATCATCCCGGATGCCAAGCTTGGCGATGGAGATCGCGAGGATGACTGACAACTACCGCCGCGACACAAATCTTGTACGTGGCGGGCTTGCCCGCACAGAATTTCAGGAAACAAGCGAAGCGCTGTTTCTGAATTCCGGTTATGTCTATGACAATGCCGAGGAAGCCGCCGCCGCCTTTGCTGGCGAGGCTGACCGATATGTCTATTCGCGCTATGGCAACCCGACTGTAACCATGCTTCAGGACAGGCTGGCGATGCTTGAAGGCGCTGATGCCTGTCTTGCCACCGGCACCGGTATGGCAGGTGTCTTTGCGGCGTTAGCATGCCAATTGGATACAGGTGACCGGGTGGTTGCCAGTCGCGCCCTGTTCGGCGCCTGCTACGCCATTCTTCATGACATCCTGCCACGCTGGGGAATCGTGACCGAATTTGTCGATGGCACCGACCTCGATCAATGGCGCGCCGCCTTGTCGACACCAGCCAAGGTGGTATTTTTCGAATCGCCATCGAACCCGATGCTGGATCTTGTTGATATCGAGGCCGTCTCGCAGATGGCGCATGATGCCGGCGCAACGGTCATTATCGACAATGTGTTTGCGACCCCGATCGCCCAGCACCCGCTGAAGCTTGGCGCAGACATTGTTATATATTCTGCGACAAAACATATCGACGGTCAGGGACGGGTTCTTGGTGGCGCGGTGCTTGCCAGCGAAGAATTCATCAAAGAGCGGATGCTCAAATTCTACCGCCAGACTGGCCCTACAATCAGCCCCTTCAACGCCTGGGTCTTGCTGAAATCTCTGGAAACCCTGTCATTGCGGGTTGAAAGGCAGGCCGCGACGGCATTTGGCCTTGCAACCTGGCTGGAATCACAGGCGCGGATTGCAGGTCTGCGATATCCCGGCCTGGCAAGTCACCCACAGCATGCGCTGGCCCAACGCCAGATGTCGAATGGAGGCTCGCTTCTCGCCTTTACGCTGGATGGTGGCAGAGAGACAGCTTTCAGGCTCCTGAACAGCCTGCGAATGATCGATATTTCAAACAATCTTGGTGACTCCAAAACCCTTGCCTGTCATCCGGCCTCGACCACCCACAGCAGCGTCAGCGTAAACGACCGGGCCGAGATGGGGATAACCGATGGCAGCATCAGAGTGTCGGTCGGGCTGGAGGATCTTGAAGACCTGAAGGCGGATCTGGGTCAGGCGCTGGACGCCATCTGACCACCTTCTCCCAATTGCGTGGCGGTTCAGGCTTGCAGCAAGGCTGGTCAGGCTGAATAATGACGGGACAAGACTGGCAGGTGGGGCCAGCCGCCTCGCAAAGGCGCCATGCCCGACAGTACTGAATGGCCGATCGGGCGTGCCCGTGACGCAGGACGGAGACAGGCATGACGTCAATCGTGATCACCGGGGCCAACGGATTTATCGGGCGATTACTGGCTGCAAGACTGACCGTCGGAACGCCGGTGATGATTGGCGGGGTGTCGCGAACGATCAGCAGCCGCACCCTTATCGACCAGCACATCCCTGAGAAAAGCACCACCGACGGCGAGTGGATCAAAGCCGATCTTGGCGCGCTGATTGCCGAAAGGCCGCAGATTTTCAGCAGTGCAGATGTTGTTGTTCATCTTGCCAGCGCAGTCAGCGGTGAATGCGAGGCTGACCTTGATCTGGGGTTGAATGCCAATTTGTTCACTGGCATTGCCCTTGGGCGCTGTCTTGCCGCCGCGCCTGGCACACCCATGCTGGTTTTTTCAAGCTCGCTTGCGATTTATGGCGGCACTCCGGATATGCCGCTTGCCGATCTGATCACCGACACCACCCGGCCAACACCGCAGAACAGCTATGGCGCACAAAAGCTGATGCTCGAAGAATTCTACGCTGATCTCGCACGACGCGGAATGATTTCATCACGATCGGTGCGGCTAATGACAGTCAGCGTTCGCCCCGGCAAGCCAAACGCAGCGGCAAGCAGTTTTCTGTCCGGCATGATCCGGGAACCGTTACAAGGCAAGGTTGCCAATGTGCCTGTCGATATCGGATTGCGTGTGGTTCTGAATTCACCAACTGGCGCCGTTGACGGATTGATCCACGCCATGTCGATCGACGATGCGGACTGGGGTGCTCCGCTTGGCCTGAACCTGCCTGGCATTTCGGTAACCGTTGGCGAGATGGTCGATGCACTTCGTGAGGTTGGCGGCGATGATGCCGTGGCACGGCTGAGCTTTGAGCGTGACGAGGTGATCGAGCGCATCGTATCCGGATGGCCCACTGCGGCACGAAGTGATCGTGCCACACGACTTGGCTTTGCTGCTGACAAACCATTCATTGACGCGGTTCGCGACTTCGCTGCATCGCTATCAGGGAGTTGATATCATGAATCTTGCCCGTTTTCCCCGTATATCGCTGGCGCACCTGCCGACCCCGATTGAGCATCTGCCACGACTGTCGGCTGTGCTTGGCGGACCGGAGATCTGGATCAAGCGAGATGACTGCACCGGGCTTTCTACCGGCGGCAACAAGACCCGCAAGCTGGAATTTCTGATGGCCGAAGCCCTGGCCGAGGGCGCCGACATGGTGATGACGCAGGGTGCGACGCAATCAAACCACGCCCGCCAGACCGCCGCGGCCACGGCGCGGCTCGGAATTGGCTGTCATATCCTGCTAGAGGACAGAACCGGGTCAAAGGCGCATAACTATAATCACAACGGCAATGTGCTTCTTGACCATCTTCATGGCGCGACAACCGAACTTCATCCTGCTGGCGGCGACATGAACGCCGTGCTGGAAACGGCGGCCACGGAGCGGCGCAGGGATGGCGCCAAGGTCTATACCATTCCAGGCGGCGGATCGAACCCGACTGGCGCGCTTGGCTATGTCAACGCGGCGATGGAAATGCTAACCCAGATCAATGATGCCGGTCTTATCATTGACCATATCGTCCACGGCACGGGAAGCGCTGGCACACAGGCCGGACTTGTTGCCGGGCTTGCGGCGATGAACGCCAACATTCCGTTACTTGGCATTGGCGTGCGGGCACCACAGGCCAAACAGGAAGAAAATGTCTTTGCCCTCGCTACGGCGACAGCCGAAAAGCTTGGGTGCCCGGGCGTCGTGTCACGCGGTGATGTTGTCGCAAATTGCGACTATGTTGGCGATGGCTACGGCATTCCAACATCTGGTTGCCTTGAAGCTATCTCGCTGTTTGCCGAATGCGAGGGCATTCTGCTGGACCCAGTCTATTCGGCAAAGGCGGCTGCCGGCTTGATCGACCTGATCCGCAAAGGCAGATTCACCGTCGGCCAGCGGGTAATGTTCATCCATACTGGTGGGGCGGCGGCATTGTTTGGCTATGATGCTGCCTTTGACATGACGGCAAAGTGGACTGGCGGCGCACCTGCCGCCGGGTGAACGCCGCCCGGACCGCTGCTGACAGAAGGAACACCGCATGAAGATCGGATTTGTGGGGCTTGGCCAGATGGGACTTGTAATGGCCCCTCACCTTCTTCGTGATGACTGGCGGGTCACAGGGCACGACCTGGTGCGCCCGGACGGTCTGCCGCCAGCACTCGGGTTCACGACCGGACTGGCGGATCTTGCCACAAGTGATGTCATCATCACCATGCTGCCCGACGGTGTGATCGTGACCGGGGTCGTTGACCAGCTGGTGGATGCCGGATGTCAGGCGCTGTTTATCGACATGTCGTCGTCGCACCCGGATGACAGCCGCACGCTGGCACAGCGCCTGTCCAATGCCGGGCTTGAATTTGTCGATGCGCCGGTGTCAGGCGGCGTGGCGCGGGCCCGCACAGCCGCATTGACAATCATGGCCGGTGGCAGCGCCAGCGCCTTTACCGCGGCGCTTCCCATTCTGTCCTGCATGGGACAGCCCGTCCATCTTGGCCCGGCAGGATGCGGCCATGCCATGAAGGCACTGAACAATTACGTGTCTGCCGCGGGGTTGATCGCCAGCTTTCAGGCGCTGGCGACCGCCATCGACAGCGGCATCAGGCCGGACCGATTTCTTGAAGTGATCAACGGCTCGACGGGCCGCAACAACACCACCGAGGTGAAAATCGACAAATTCGTCCTGAACCGTAAATTCAATTCCGGGTTCGCGCTGGCGCTGATGGAAAAGGATGTTTCGATCGCCGCCTCGCTGCTGGCCGATGCAGACCATGATGGCCCCGTAACCGCGGCGGTGCTGGCCCAGCTTCGCGCCGGACTGGATGCACTTGGCGATGCGGCCGATCATACCGAGATCTACCGTGTCGTAACGGGTGATCTGCCCGACAGCTGAACCACACCATCTGGACAGGCCGGCCCGGAGCGGGCTTAATTCATGTCATGGAACAGATTTTCGCTGCCGCTTGACGGACAGCCATCTTCGTTGAGGAATTTTCCATGAAAAGCCGTCGCCGTCTTGCCATCATTCTGACCTATGCTGCCGCTGTGTTTCTGTGCGCCAAGGCCCAGGCCGGGTCCAGCACGCTGACCACGCAGATTACGCTGACGGCGCTGTATCTCGGACCGGCAGTCATGCTGCATTTCATCATCAACTGGATCTGGGGTGACGAAACGCCTGACAGCACCGAAGAATGACAACGCCACCAATCGCCATTCCAGCCGACGTTCCAATTCCAGTTTCAATTGCAATGACGACCCAATAGCGCGCAAGACCAATAGCGCTCACAGGGGGTGTTAATATCCGCCAGCCAGTAGTATATCACCCCCAACACATCCAAGAGATGCGCAATGAACAGGACACTGGACATGAACAACTGGCTTCTTCGTCTGCTTCTTTTAGCGTGCCTGATCAAGGGGGATATTGCCATGGCGGCTGATCTGCAAATTGAAATCATTACCCAAGGCGATGGCGAGGTGGCCGAGGCCGGCACCCGCGTCAGCGTGCATTACGAAGGTCGGCTGGAAAATGGCGAGGTGTTCGACACCTCGCGCAAGCGGGGCCAACCCTTTGACTTTACCATTGGCGCCGGCCAGGTGATTAGTGGCTGGGAACAGGGCGTCAACGGCATGAAGATTGGCGAGACACGCCGCCTGACAATTCCCCCTGAACTTGGATATGGAGAGGCAGGCGCTGGCGGCGTCATCCCTCCGAACGCCACGCTGATCTTTGAGATCGAGTTGCTTGATGTCACCACCGCGGTCACGCTTGGCCAGGCAACGCCAGATGCGCTGTTGAAGGCGCAGAAGGATGGCGTTGTAATCATTGATATCAGGCGCGAGGATGAATGGCGCGAGTCAGGCATTATTGAAGGTGCCGCGACAATTACGGCATTCCAGGCAAGCGGCCGCGTTGATCCTGATTTTCTTGATAATTTCAGGTCGGTTGCGCCTTCACCGGACACACCGATCATGCTGTATTGCCGGTCTGGCAGTAGAACCACCAACCTTGGAAATGCGCTGATTGAACAGCTTGGGTTCACTGATGTGACACATCTGTCTGGCGGCATCACCGGCTGGCTCGAGGGTGGCAATCCGACCGTTGACTACACACCGTAACCGCCAATCGACCTTCCTCAGCAAGTGATGAGCGATCACGCCTCCAAGGTGCGTGCAGATGACTGACAAGGACATCAACCGCGATTTCGATCTTTTCATCATCGGCGGCGGGGTGAATGGCTGTGGCATTGCCCGTGATGCGGCGGGGCGCGGGCTGAAAGTCGGACTTGCCGAGATGAATGATCTGGGATCGGCAACTTCGTCAGCTTCGACGAAGCTGTTTCATGGTGGTTTGCGTTATCTGGAATATCTCGAGTTCCGGCTGGTTAGGGAATCACTGAAAGAACGCGAGATCCTGCTTCGCGCGATGCCCCATATCTCGTGGCCAATGCGCTTTGTGCTTCCCTACAAACCCGGGATGCGGTTCGAAGGGGGAACACCGGTATCCCGAATCGTGTCAACCATCATGCCGTGGCTGAAAGGGCGCCGGCCAGCCTGGCTGATCCGACTGGGTCTGATGCTTTATGACACGCTTGGTGGGCGCGAACTGCTGCCTGGCACGTCAACGCTGGATCTTCGTACCGACAGCGCTGGTGCCGCGCTCAAGCCAGAATTCATCAAGGCATTCGAATATTCCGATTGCTGGATTGAGGATTCGCGCCTTGTTGTGCTGAACGCGCGTGATGCGAAGCGCTATGGCGCCGCCATCATGCCGCGGACACATGTTGTTGGCGCCCATCGCGAAGCTGGCAGGTGGGTGATCACGCTTCGCAACCAGACAGCACAATGGCAGGTTCGCGCTCGCATGCTCGTCAACGCGTCCGGGCCATGGGCCGAAACAGTCATCAAGGGTATTATTGGACAGAATTCCCCTGATCACGTAAGGCTTGTCCGCGGCAGCCATATCGTCACAAAGCGGTTATTTACACATGATCGAAGCTACTTTCTGCAAGGCACCGATGGCCGGATCATCTTTGCCATTCCCTATGAAACGAATTTCACCCTGATTGGCACGACCGACAAGGATCATCCGGATTCGGATACGCCACCAGTCTGCACCGAGGAAGAGAGCGATTATCTGCTGGCCTTCGCCTCGCAATATTTCAGGACACCTGTAACCCGGGACGACATTGTCTGGCGGTTTTCCGGCGTGCGACCACTCTATGATGATGGCATCACTTCCGCGACGGCTGCGACCCGCGACTATGTTCTGAAAACCGACGACACCGATGACATTCCGCTGCTGAATGTCTTTGGTGGCAAGATCACGACCTATCGCAAGCTTGCCGAGGCCGCGATGGCGGAAATCGGACCACGCCTGAACAACAATCACAGCCCGTGGACAGCCGGCGCGCCACTTCCCGGCGGAGATTTCGC
>Ga0181571_10004484_pt1 | contig 10457 bp, 4 predicted proteins | sample 101ome_17_FD_132440 | JGI IMG/M metagenome (GOLD analysis project Ga0181571, IMG submission 132440) | Coastal salt marsh microbial communities from the Groves Creek Marsh, Skidaway Island, Georgia - 101407AT metaG (megahit assembly) | ecosystem: Environmental > Aquatic > Marine > Intertidal zone...
TAGAAATGGTGACAAGAAAGCGTGACGATGAAACTATTATATTCGGCGTAAAGTCTGCATGGGATCACAAGCGCGAAGCGCGATGGATGACTAGCGCCGAAACAGTCCCTCATTATCCCGCTGAGACTGAGGAGAGACTCATGAGCGCGGCGGCAGACAACCCATGGGAACGAGCCGCGCTCTTCACGGAGATGGCTGCGAATCGATCAACGAGAGAGCAAAGTGCCGCCCTGTTGGAGCGCGCGGCGGCGTGTCTTCGACAAGGGGAAAAGGACGAGCGTGATATGCTCACTCAGGCGCCGGCTGCGCCGGAGGACTTCACGACCCGTCGAGCAGGCTCGCCAAGGTCTACTCTCGTGCCAGAGGCATCTGAAAGGACGAAAGAACTGCATTCGCTTGTGCCTGCTCCGCCGACGGTTTTGAGCCGCGATTCCACATCTGTAACAGTTGTCCCACCTGAGCTTTCATACTTTCGAAGCGCAGTTAAAGGACGACGGTGTCCAATGGCGGTGGCATATGCAGTTCTTTGCAAAGAGTTTGGAGTGGGCCTTTCCCCTGGGATGCACAACGTTGAGTATCCAAACTCGGGAGTGCGTTATCCCATTGGAACTCCCTTTGTGACCATCTCGGGTCTCACTCCAAATCGGGCGTATGCCTTTGCGGTTGTTGCATACGACGAATTTGGTGAAGTGATCGGCGGACCTGGTCTCGGCACTGGCGCTGTTGTCGCGATGCAGTCCCTTCCCACTACACCGCTGTGGTCAGCGATAGCTGTCTTGGCGTGGCGTCTGGGGTGTGCTGCCGTCGCACGACGCTCTGCAGGAACCGTATATCGTCGATTCGTCGAGATAATTCGCTGCGGAGAGTCGTGCAAGACACAACCGATGACCAATCTTCGCCTGCGCCGCTCTGTAGTGTCCAACTGTTCCCCGGCGGTGCTTCGCGCGGCGTCGCGCACAATTTTGGTGTATGCCGATGTGTCGCTCGCGTCTACGCAGGCAGAACGTCCGGTGGGAGATCCACCGATTGAATTGAGCGTGCCCGATACTCACAAACAGATGAACCGACTTCGCGTTGCGAAAAAGATTCTGCTTGCGATGGAGCTTGCAACGTATTTCGATGATGCGTCACTGATGCAGGAGGCGGCACTGCGGCTTGGGAACTGTCTCGCGCCTCTTCTCGATGCTGCGTTTAGGCCCCGCGCACTCTTCACCCCGATAGCGCAGTGCATCGCGCTCCTAGGGGTCTCTGGCGGCGCACGCTGGCCGTCCGTTGCTCGTCTGGTCGCTTCACTTGCTTTTGAGCTCATCGTCCTCTCCCACGCAGTCGGTGAGTGGGATGTCATCGCCGCTGTCGCTGCACTCGACCTTGACGTGCTTCGCCCACCACTTGGAGCACCGAGTCCGGAACTCGTGCGCCTTGAACAGTTCTTGATCTCACTTCCGGAGTGGCCAAGCCTCATGTCTGCAGCACTCGCTAGCAGAGCTGAGGCTGCTGGCACAGCGCAGGCGGACGATCCTGTCAGCGCTGTTGCGCCGAAACTCGCGTCAGAGGGTGCAAGCGCCGGCTATGACGCGCTAGTAGCGCTCGGCGATGAAGCACGGAAGAACCCTGATTTTCTTCGCGCTTTTGCGCGTATCGTGGAGATGGCTGTCACACGCGATGGCGGGGCACATCTCCCTGCCTGGTGCGAGATGGTGATCAACGGGTACAAGGCTGTGAGCACGATTGCACCTACAGCGTACCCGGAGCTAATGGAACAGGAGGCTGCAGTGGTGCTAGAGCCGGAGGATGAGGATCGCGTCGCTGCACTCGAGGCTGCTGCTACAGAAGCTCAGGACGTGACCAAACCCGAACCGCTCCCTGCTGACCCATCGAATGAAGATAGCGCGGCGTATGAGGAGACGATGCGAGCATGGACGGAGGCACAGCATGTAATGGAAGCAGCAGAAGGAGCAAGAGAGGCGGCGATGGAAAGAGCGGAACGGCGAGAACGCGCTGCACGAACTCTGACGCGATATCTTCCCCCATTATTTGCGCGTCGGAACGCCGTCATCGCAGCGCGACCAATTATTGACGCGGGGACTCAGTGGCACTCGGCGATTTGCGTATCAATGGGGCTCGCCGCACGGGCGGCAAAGGAAGCGGAAGGTCGTCCACTACAGCTAGATCCAGGGCAAGAACCCGTCGCGCTCGAACCAATGCGTCACTTCACGCGAGCTGTCGAGCTCGCAGCTCGAGTGAAAGCACACGGCCGTCTTGTAAACGCGACTAGTGCGCTATACAATCTGATGCGATCACCTATGATTGGGCTTCGTGCTGATAAGCGTCTTGCTCAGGACGGCGGAGCAAGATGTTTGCATGTTGCTGCAGCGCGTGCGCTAGAGCACCTCAAGCGTCTGCAAGTTCGTGGCGCCGATTATAGAGCTATAGTGTCAGTCGATGGCGGCGAGATGGAATCGCCCATGATCGTTACCGCGTCGCAAGACATGGCAAAGTCGCAAGTCCGGCATGAGGTTGGAAGTCTGCATGGGGTCACACCGTCAACGCTGCCGTGGTTTGCTGAAAAATCGGGGGCTTCAGTAGAACGCGTCGTGCGATTTGTTGCCGCCGCTGCAGATGCATGTGCATCTGCAGGATACCATCATCGCGCGTCTGAACTCATGATAGGGCTCGTCGATCTGATTGGTACCGATGATATTGTGCTTGATGTGTTTCCTCGAGCAATGACGTCCATACGGGAGGCGGAGACGACCTTTGCGCCTGCAGAGGCTGCGGCGGCGGAAGCACGTTTGATGCGCGCAATCACAGCGCGACCAGCACAGCTTCTCGCGCTCGATGCTGCACGCAATGCCGCTGCTGCAATGGTTTCTCCTCCAATTTGTACCAGTTCTATCGATACTGTTTTGCACGACATCTCAGAGAAATACCAACGTGCTGTTTCCCTCGGAAAGATAGCGGATGATGATGTGACCATAACGCAGGCTCTTCTCGAGCTCGGCGATGTCTGTGCGCGGGGGGGCGATTTCGCTGGGGCTATCTCGGGGTGGGCTGCGTGTCTCGATCACGTAACGGGGACTTTCGACATTGTCAAGACTTCCGGCGTCTGTAGCCTTCCATGCGGCGGCCCAGAGGCATGCCTTCGGGCGTACGGGTTCTGGGGCTGTGCACGAGGCGCTGCTGCCGCTGCAAGACTTCATGCACACGGCAATGTCGACGATTTGTCCCCGTCGCATCGAACGTCTGCAGCACTCATCGCGTCTGCATTGAGCGCGGCGCTCTTCGCATCGTCGCTCGTGCACGAGTCACGTGCGTTAGATTTCGACCCAAGGACATCGACACCGGCTGAGATTTGGGAGGGAGTTGAAACTGCCACCGGGTGGGACTTGTACCGATTCGATGCGGAGACGATGTGTCACTTGATGCTCCGAGTCGGGGAAGCAATTCAAGCCTCCGGCCGCCCGCTCGAGGCGTTCCCAGCACTCAAGATGACTGAGATGCTGGCCGTTCGTGAGACACGCGATGTCAAGGCGGCAGTGCGCGCTAGGATTGCACAGGCGGCAGCGCTGGCGGATGCTGGGTCCCTTGCTGCCTCCGCTGATATTCTCACCGCCCTCATTGCAGGCGATGCTATTCCTTCTGTCGCCGCTGCTGCAGATGGGAACCTTGTCTTGCACCGCCCTAAGTCTATCCTTGAGAGAGTCGATTTCCACTCGAACCTACCCCTCAACACACCGGAGAATCATGCCGCTGTAACGCGCATCGCGACGAGTGTGACGTCCGAAGCTGTCGCTACGATGTACGGCGCCGATGTGACTGCACGCTTGGCGTTGGCACGAGCGAGATGGCTTGTCGCCGCCGCATCGACGTCGGCGGAATGGAAAAGCGGTTTCGTGGATCCCATCACCGGCGCTGCGCTTGAGAAAGTCCCGGGCGAAAGCACGTATCCAATCGATTCGGACAAAGAAGGAGCTGGAAGGGATGACACCCGTGCATCTGCGCTGACCGCCGCTGAGATGATACTTCGCGATGTCTTGACCGCCGTCGAGGGTGACGTCATTGCACTTGCAGAAGCAGAGCATGCAAGAATTGCGGAGGCAAACGCGAAACTTGAGGCCATGTTGGCCGAACATGACACGGCGGTGGCTGCTGCGACTGAGGCAAAGCTTGTGGCGGAAGAAGCTGCAGCGACAGCGGCAGCTACAGCGAAGTTCTCAGGAATTGATGATACTGACACAACAGAAGAAGGGGACTGCACGATAGAAGCTGGAGTTGATGCTGTGGAAGCTCACACTCGCGAGCCAGCGCCTAAAACCATCGATTATGTATTCGAGAGGGACGAAGAGGAAGAAGGGAAAGACGCCGTGAAAGAAGAGATGGAAGAAGACTGCTTGGGCGGGGATATCCCACGATGGCTCATGGCATCACCCGCACAGCTCTCCATTTTGGTCGACGCGACACGGTGCCTTTCTGAGACTCTTAGGCTGTCGCGTCGACCGAAAGAGGCGTTTGACGCGTCATCGGCCGCCGCCAAACAGCTGCAGGCACTCGCCCATGGTACCCCCCCCGGATGTGTCGCTGGCGGCTTGCGTGCGAGTGCCGCAGCGGAGAGCATCAGCAATGCAGGCGGTGTTTCACTCTGGGCTGCGCTCCACGTCGAGGCGGCGCTCTCGGCATTCGAACTCGGCGTGCCGACTCTGTGTCGCTCCATCGCAGCTACATCGCGACTCGAGATGGAGCGACTTGGAGATACCGATGCGGCGAGACGGCTTCGGCGCATTGAACTTGGCGCTGACCTTGCAGCGGGTGATTTTCAGACGGCAGTGCGAGGCTTCGATGCACTTCTCGATGAGTTAACGAGGAGCAAAAGCGGAGAATCTGCCAACGGATCCCCTCCCGCGCCTGCGAGGGATATCGTTGAAGCCGCTGGCGCGGCAGGTGAGCTCTCACTTCGGCGGCGAGCGCTCGATGAGGCCCAAGAATTTGCGGCATTCGCATCAGCATCGGCGCGTGCTGAGGCGAATGCGCTCGGGCTCATCGATGGGTTGAAGTACCCCGCACTCATGAACGTCCACATACCTATCGTCCCGCAGCTGGCAGATGCGCTGACACTTTTGGGCGAGACCGCCCTTGCGCGCGGCGGCATCGCTGAAGCTTCGGACGCGCTTGATGAGGCAGCGAAACTTTGCGGTTTTGCGACGGCCGGAACAAACGCGCGGCTTCATGCGCGTATTGCTTTGCTCCGCGGCCACATTGCGAATCACATTACTGCAGTTTCGACCGATGCAGATCGTCGCGCCGCTGCCGTCGTGCAAGCAGAGACGACGCTCGCCGCTGCCGCGCGATGGGCAGGAAGCCCGGAGGCCGGGCATGACCGCGATATGCTCCGCTCCATTTTCGCTGAACTCGCGGTGGCGGCAATTCCAGCCGCTGTCGCTGAGATCGAGTCGACAGGCTCTGCTGGCGCGAATTTTGCGCGTCTTGTTACGCGACTCGGCGCGGCTGCGTCAGCGGTGAATAAGCGTGACGTCCTCACGGCAGCGTTCGGGTGTTCAGCCCTCACGGAGTCTGTCGAAAGCCTTGAATGGCCTCGATTTGCGATCGACTCAGCGAACGAGGCTGAAGCTGCAAGGGATATGACGCGTCATGGTGGCAAAGTAGAGGGTGCGAATGCGTCCGAGGCGCGACGCGCGTTCGCGACACACGCCAAGCTTTCAGCGGAAATGGTGACGCGAAATTTTTTCGTCCTTGGCACAAAAGAGGTGCTCAGTCGCATCGCCGACACGCACACCGCCCTGATCGCCGGCTCAGAGGCGTACGCCACGGAGTACTGCGTCGAGTCACATTGCTTTACGCGAGACACCCTTGGGAGTCGCAGCGCCCCAGGCGAGGCGGAGACTCACGGCCCTGACCCTGCTCCCGGGACGGTGGCAGCGCATTGGCACTCACCCGCCTCGGTGCCGTCGGCATTTCGCACATCATGGCAGGAAGAGGACGCGATACCCGTCGCTTTGTCGTGGGCGATCATCGCAGAGGATGGGCGGGCGTTCGCCGGGGAGGCCTGCATGAACCTCGCTGAGGTTCGCGCGGCAAAAACACTCGTCATGGCAGCTCGAGCAAAGGTCGAGGCAGCACAGGCTCGCACGAAGACGGAGGCGGAGGAATCGGACGCCGATGCACCTATCTTGGACACGATTGCGTTTGAGACTATTCTCATTGCAGCTCGTGCTGTCGCGGCGCTACTGGAGCCTCCGACACCTATTGATCGACGCACGGGGAAGCCGAGAGTGACGAATGCGGGCGCATTCAACCTGCCTTCGACACTTGACGCGTCGTTCCTCGTCGATTTGTGCATGTTTGTCTCGTCTGACGGTGGATTTGTCAGGGAAAATTGCGGTGCACTCGCGAACTTTCTCGCATATGTCATCGAGAGGCGCGCGTTGATGATGGAAGAAAGCCATCATACGATGCGGTGTGAGTGACATTTTTATTAGTCTAGTCTACTTTCGAAAGTATAAAAAAGTAATCATGATCTCCTTATCATGATCTCAGGAATTCTCTAAAAAAGAGAATTCCTGAGATCGAGGTTACAAGTTTATTAGACTAGTCTACTGTAGTGAAACCCCACCTTGCTTGCTTGGGATCAAAACACTACTTCCTCCTCAATTCTCATTTATTCGTTCGTACCTTCGAAGATACGAAAGTAGTCTACTACTTTCGAAAGTAAATAGATATGCATGCGCTGTCCTCACGCCGTAGGTAGTGTTCGACTTTGCCTCGCCACCTCTGCACATAACGATACACACATCATCAATCCACATTCTGTTCTCATAGTATTCGCGCAAGAAGCTCATAAACACATACAAAGTATAGGCAGGCGATGAACGTCTTTCGTTTCCTGGGGGACATGACCCATCTTCTGAGCATCATCGTGCGTCTCTCCAAGTTCACACAGCGTCCGCATTTCAACTACTTCCTCGACGTCGTCATGCATGATGATTCACTTCTCATTATCATCCATTACAGGTCTTGCTGCTCAAGATCAACGCGACTAAGTCTTGTGCGGGTGAGTGTTGGCGTTCGTGCGTCCGTCCCAGTGATCTGTGGCGAGGGTCGCACGTGGTTCTCGTTCCGGTTCGCGAGAGATCTCACAAGCACCGCTTCCCTCCCTCTGCCGCAAAATCTTCTGTCATCTTCTATTCGCACAGGTGTGTCTCTCAAGACGCAAGAACTATACCTGCTTGTCTTCGTGACGCGGTACTTGGATCTCCTTTACAGTTTTATCTCCCCGTGAGTAATACCACTCAGTTTTCTTTCTGTGCCTCTTGTTCTGCGGTGACTGAACTGAACCTCTCCCTGCTACCTCACAGGTACAACACGTGCATGAAATTGATCTTCATCGGATCGTCCGGCAGCGTCATATGGTACATGCGTAGACACAAGGTTGTGAGTCAGACATACGACGCTGAACAGGACACTTTTCGCGTGTTTTTTCTGATAGGACCATGCATGTTGCTGGCGCTGCTGATCAATCATGAGTTCTCTGTGACAGAGGTGCTCTGGACTTTTTCAATATATCTTGAAGCGGTCGCAATTCTTCCTCAGCTAGTCCTATTGCAGCGCACCAAAAATGTTGATACGCTAACGGGAAACTACGTGTTTTTGCTGGGTGGTTATCGGGCCTTGTACCTCTTGAACTGGATTTACCGCTTTTTTACAGAACCCGGGTACAGCCAGTGGATCGTATGGGTGTCAGGAGCTATACAGACAGCTGTCTACTGCGATTTTTTTTATTATTATCTGAAATCTTGGCACAACAACGAGCGTTTGTCGCTTCCTTCTTGAGGAATAGAGAGCGGGTATGGGCTGGAATACTCTAATGCATGTATTTAAGCCCGATGAGCATCACCATCCGCATCGCTCCCCAACCCGTAAAGGATACCCCTGAATTTTCCCATATCATTTCCAGCGAAGTGCGTCTGCTGGAGTTTGAAAAATGTGCAAGCCGTCAGAAGGCTGTCGCTGCCAGCCTGGTGCTGCGGTCCAATCCGCACGACGTTGAGCTGCTCAGCGAGTTTGCTGAGTCCTCCATGCAAATTATCAGTGAACTTCATTAGGTACTTCATATCAAAAATGCAAGGAAAGTAAAGGCTGAGAACTCGGAAAAAGTCCGCCTCTGTCTGAGGTAGCGCCTGGCAAGTTAAAAGTTTAACTAAGTATCCAAAATCATATCCACTGTGGAACGTTAACCACTTGACCTGCGAGCGGGTGGGGATTATGATGTGAGAAACCTTCAGCGCGAGGTACGCGGAAAGGATCGAGAAGAAGCATTCTATTGTGGCGAACCTTTTCGCTCAGAACTACCCCGCTGACCATCAGTAGCTCACCAAACCGTTGTACGTTGATGCCCCTCTCCTCATTTGCTCTGAAATCGATTCCGGATTGCTTCAACAACTCTATAGAATCATGTGCAAACATGTCCTCCTTGAGATCGAACTCTCTGAAGTTGAACTGCCATATACAGTAATGGTTGCCTATCATCGGCAAGTTACCATCTTTATCGGTCAGTGTCAACCCTAGCTGGATTAGCTTTAGCATGTCGACGTTGCACCTGAGAGAGAAAGTCAGTGTCAGGGTGACTTGATTATGGCGGGAAGTTCAATTTTGTCCGCCTGGTCCATCTGGTGGGAACAAAGAAGACGCGCACGCGATCGCGTACCGAAGGGTCTGGTACTGGAACTCCGATTGTAACTTATAGTTACCCACCGGGCGAGCCACCTGCGTAAGAAGAGGAACGTTCAAGTGTCAGTCCTGGTCCAGTGTTCGGTTATCGCTATCTGCGCTCGCACCACTCCAGGAAACTCGGTATCCATGGCGACATAGGGAAATTGATCGATGATCCCGCGTATCATCGCGAGTTCTTCGTCGAGATTCCCTTCCCATACTTCTCTAGTGAAGAGGTTGTCATCCCTCAAGAAACGCATGGCTCACCGTAGGTGCAGAGCACAGTGTGACTCCGAGGGTTTTCTAAGTCATTTTTTCTTTTTTCTTTTACGTATAATATTCTTATTATAGGACATGTCAGAATATCAGTTTCACCTATATCAGTAAATCCGGAAATAGAAGAAATATCTACCTGTAAACCTGTAATATCACTCTTTTCTGCACGAGAACACGCTTACTGCACCCTAAATCCCGAAAAACTCGGCACTATCCATGATGTATGTCTCAAGCTCTCCGCAAAAGGAATGGACACTTGCGTGGGACCAAGCTGTTTATGTCTACAACAGACTTCCACATAAATTTTTCCAACAAGAATATTGTCCACTGGAAAAGTATTTAGACAAAAAGCCTAATTACTCCCGTATCCGTGTTTTTGGATGTTCAGCTTACGCATTTATTGAACGTTCTCGGGTACCAGGCGAAGTTAATATCAACCAGTCAACTCTTCGAACGTTTGCTGGTAACACGACAAATGCCACGTACAAACTACTCAACCGTAAAACCGGAGAAATTACCACAAAGGACACTCTCATCAAATTTGAGCAAAATGTTAACAAGTACGCACAGCTCATCAACACACCTGATGTCAAAACTACATTAACTGTGTTTGAACAAGAAGCATTAACTGAATTGCCAAAGCCGTACAAACACGGTATACCTGAACTCCAAATTCTCAAAATCAATGATTCGTGTATCTATTATGATGCAAAGGAGAAAGTATACTACGGTATGTTAAACGTTCAAACGTCATTACCAGGTGAAGAAGAAATTTGGATAAAAGCCACTCATCTCATCACCACAAAAACGCCACAAACGGCGCAAGGCAGTCAAGATACTGTCCCACTCAATCAAAAACTCGAACATATTCGACTTCTCAAAAGTTACTTAAGGCTCAACACCCATGAGGTGGACAAATATTCAAGAATCTTCCATTACAGAACCCGCAAATCAAAAATCAATAACCAAAGCGTTACACAAACCGTTATAATTCTTACCCTCAAACAAGGGATACGCGGGGAATTTACACATCAAGTATTAATTACTGATCAAGACAAACAGATGAACGAAAACCAACCAAGGTTAATCTTAACCACGCGTGATAAACAATTAGAAGAGTTTACTCAACCTTCAGTCCATAATATAACCCTACAAGGGTTAACCGACCATGCCGTCAACATCATTGAGGGGGGGGACGCCTCAACTCACATCAACAATGTCGACTACATTGGCGGACAATTCATTTTCGGTAATCTTTTCAATACCATGGACATCAACCTTGAAGATCATATATCATCTGAAAACCGCAAAAGCGGTGCTCCAAAGAGCAGCGTATTAACGCAACCATCAGCAGATGGATCCAACATGCATGCAACAAATAATAACAATCAAAATACTGTACAGAACATAAACAATGAGCCACAAAATAATATTAACACCAAATATCTCACATATAA
>Ga0181571_10004486_pt1 | contig 10457 bp, 5 predicted proteins | sample 101ome_17_FD_132440 | JGI IMG/M metagenome (GOLD analysis project Ga0181571, IMG submission 132440) | Coastal salt marsh microbial communities from the Groves Creek Marsh, Skidaway Island, Georgia - 101407AT metaG (megahit assembly) | ecosystem: Environmental > Aquatic > Marine > Intertidal zone...
CAAGCCCTCTGATCTTAATTTACTGGGCCTCAATACCCAGATTCGCATAAATGGCGATATTGATGAAGATCTAGTCGTTTTCCTGACAGGTAACGGTAAGAGCCAATTAGAGGCAAGTGTTACTGCGTCTGATAAAAATGTGGTCGATCAATTGCGGTCCCGTCAATTAGAGTTTTTCTTTGATTCAGAGACGTCCTTTAAAATTAAAGATTTGGTCTCGGATACTTTTGTTGCTGAGAGGAGCTATACGGGCGAACTAACGGTTGATTATCAAGGTATACGAGTCAGTCTGGGAAAGCCTCCGGTGGTCGGTGATCGGTTTATCATCGATGGGAACAACCTTGGATTGGGTGGCGGCTTTGATGGGCAAGGCAATAATTCTAATGCGTTGCGCTTTGTCGATCTGGAGTCTAAAAAAGTATTAGACGGAGGTCAGACTCTTTCAGAGGGCTACCTAAAATTTGTTGGTGATGTGGGCAATGTGACCACTCAGTCTGAAATCGCCAGAGACGCGCTCGAAATTGTTAAGCAACAGGCAATTGAGGCGAAAGATAGAGTCTCAGGAGTCAGTCTGGATAAAGAAGCAGCAGATCTGATCCGTTTTCAGCAGGCTTATCAAGCCTCTGCCCAGGTGATGCAAGTCGCATCGAAGCTTTTTGACGTCGTATTACAGGTTAGGTAACGGTTATGACCATTTCCACAACACAACTTTTCAGTCGCGGCGTGCAGTTAATGAATAAGCAGCAAACTGATCTAGCTAGTATCCAAGAAAAAGTTGCCACGGGAAAAGAGCTCGTAAGACCCTCTGATTCACCTGATTTGGCTGTCAATATTGCTCGCATCAAATCGACCATCGGACAGTTAGATTCCTATAAGGATTCCTTGAATTCTGTTAATGATCGACTACGCATTGAGGAGAGTTATGTCGAGGGCGCAAAAGATGTTTTGATCAAGCTCAAGCAGTTGACTATCCAGGGTGCAAATGCAGCGATGTCGGGTAGGGACCGAGAAGTGCTAGCAGTTGAGGTCGACGAGCTGGTTGCCGAGATGAGAAATCTTGCCAACGGGACCGATGCTAATGGTAACTTCTTGTTTGCCGGGTCGCGTGTTTCTGATCCCCCTTACGCTGAAGATGATGACGGTGTGATTCGGTATCAAGGTGACAATTTCAGGCCTAGCATCGACTTCACAGCTAACCGGCGGGCTGTTTTGGGGCGTAATGGCTTAGATTTGTTTCGACCCATTGTCTCCAGCGAGTTCGAACCTCCAACGCCTGGAATTTATGAGATTAGCTCGTCTGGGACGTTTGAAAGCGGTGACGTCTATGGGTTGACGATTAATGACCGAACATTCGAGCATACGATTGGTCCGGGTGAGTCTATTTCAGACTCGCTGGGTGCACTCGCCCAACAGATTAACGATGCGGCTTCTTTGTCCGCCAAGCACAGGGACGTTGTAGCATCAGTCGTCGACGGAAAGTTAGTTATAGAATCTGGCGACGGGGTAGGCCTCAATATTACCACGTACACGGGTAATACCTCAGATAGTGTCGATGATCTTACCGCTTCATTGATCGAAAATACCGGGTCGGAAGGCTACATCGCTTCGATTTCAGGAACGATGGAGCCGGGCGATTCCTTTGTCCTTACAGTGGGTTCACGAAGCCTCACGCATGTCATCACTGATGATGATCTGGCACTAGCGGATGACCCGGAGGAATCGGTATTACAAGCAATTAAAGCATCAGTAAATGAGAGTGGGTTATTCGGGGAATCAGTTTTTGTTGACGTTAATCCAGCGACACCGGGCCAGATAACAATCACTCCTACTCGTGAAGAGATTGGCGCGGTGAGCTTCGTTGCAGTCGATCGGACGGCCATAGATAACCAAGTGCTCACTATTGATAAAACACAGGATCCTGTTCCGGTAATTCGGAAGCGGGTTGAGTTTTTTGAGTCGCTTCAGCAGGTCAGTGTTGCGCTCCGCAATGGAACGCAGGATGAGCTTCAGCTAAAGCTAGGTGATCTTGACCAGATGCTCGACGTCGTGACACTAGGGCTCGCAGACATTGGTTCTGAAATGAATTCGATTGACGATGAAATCTCAGTCAACGAAAGCCTGAAGCTTCAGCTTCAGGCAACGTTGTCGCGAGAGGAAGACCTCGACTTCACCAGTGCTATTACGGAATTACAGGCTAAGCTGATGGCGCTTGAGGCCGCTCAGTCTAGTTTCGCGAAGATTTCACAATTATCTCTGTTTGATTATATCCGATAACGATCGGTGAGAAATTGCCGGAAAATCGACAGCCGTAAATTATTTGCTGTCTAATAAAAAAATATGCGTTAGCATATAAATAACTCACTGAATTTCCTAATTATTTTACCCTCAATAAATTTTGGCATGATTCTCGCTTAATCTCAGGTGGGAAAGAATTTTGCCGGTTTTAAGACATGTGACTGCCGGCGATTAGGAGAAAATTTATGGCACTTACGGTCAACACCAACGTTGCAGCTTTAAATGCACAGCGTCATACAGCCGAATCACAACTGGAAATGGCCAGCGCAATGGAGCGCTTGGCGTCCGGTAAACGAATTAACAGCGCACGCGACGATGCGGCCGGGCTTGCGATTACTGCCCGCATGGAGTCTCAGATTAGTGGCCTGGCCCAAGCGGTAAGGAACTCTAACGATGCAATTTCGCTAGTGCAGACAGCTGAAGGTGCTCTTCAAGAAACTACCGGTATTTTGCAAAGGATACGCGAGTTAGCTATCCAATCTGCAGGCGGAGCGCCGTCGAACGCGGACCGTGTCAACCTGCATAAAGAAGTTGAGCAGCTCCAGGAAGAGCTCGACCGTATTGCCAACACTACCCGCTTCAATGGCGAAATTCTTCTCAATGGCACTTTCCACGACAAAGATTTCCAAATCGGCCAAACCAATAATGAGGAGATTTCTGTCTCAATCGGAGACCTTCGCCCCGAGAAGATCGGCGCGTTTACCCAGGAGACGGTGGCAAACGTTGGCCTCATCGGAATTGGTAGGCATGTCGACGATGTACACAACGGCGTCAACCAACAGACACTTGTAATTGCTGTCGGCGACGAGGTCCCTCGAACTGTTTCGATTAATCAGGGCGCAGACGCCCGATCCATTTCAGATGCATTAAACCAGGCAGGTGCACAGTTTAATTCTAGAGCAAGCACTACTTTAGATCTCTACATTGATGGGACCGGCGCTTTTAGTTTTGAGCTGTCGTCAAGTTCTTCGGCTGATTTGTCAGATATCATTACCGTGGGTGCAACCGCAGCCTCGCAGGCATCAACGTTTGCTGCCGAGGTTAATGCAGGGTATGCGCAGCACAATATTTCTGCTGAGATGCTGATCGACGAAGATGGTGAAGAATTTGTTCGACTGTATCAGGACCAAGGCTACGACATCCGCATGAACGACTATGTTACTACCGGAACGTCGACCCTCGATCTAACCGGTGATGGAACGATTGAGTTGACAGGGTCTTATGGTTCAACCGCGGCGGTTATCGGCGGTTCTTTGACGATGGACGCACCGGCAAGTTTTCTTTTGTCATCGGACGACGAGTACAACACCATTTTACAAGGGACTCGAGCTACTTTGAGTTTTGAGGGTGTCAGCAATAATGCGGCTGACTACCAAAATACGACCTTTGACGTGACTGTCTCTGGGGTCACCCGGACTATTGATCTTGGCTCTGCCGAGCTCGGGGTAACAGTTCCGGCGGTTGCTCCATCGCTGTCTATGGAGTTTGTCGCTGATGTGCAGACTCAGGGTCCATCGGGCGCTCAGATTGGTGCAATGCGCCCGGCCGGCTTGGCTATTGTGGCCTTGGATACAACCGATACCAGCGCCGTAACCGGTGACGAAAGCACACAGTTTTCTTTGAATATCAATGGCGGTGGTGCACAAGATTTAGATTTGGCCCAGGCCCTGTACGATTTAGGGTATGACGATGGCGATACGGTCACGGCCGCTGATTTTGTGACAGCCATGCAGACCACGATCGACGAGAATGTGTATTTCTCTGGTGATAACGCTGTGACCGTGTCACTCACAGATTACGGCCAGATACAGTTAGACGTCGCAGGCGGAACAGGCTCCATCGTGTTTGCTGAGCACTCTGCCGTGGTAACGGCGGGTACGGCAGACGGTCTTGCAGATACACTGACAGGGACAGTCCGACTCGAGGATGACACCACGGTAGACCTTGACCTAGGTACATCTGGTGCCACCGAGTCGGTGACGACCGGAGGCACACTGGTCCTCGGCTCTACTGTTAACACGCTGTACGAAAATGACTACGGACCCGTGAACCCGTTTGGTCTCGACTCTACGGGGACTTCGCCGAATAACTTAATGACCATCAGCAGCGGTAACACGAACCAAACCTTCACTATTGGCATCAATGGTTCGTCGACTACCACCACAATCACGGTAGCGGATGGGGCTTACTACGCTATGGAAGAGCTTGCCACGGCAGTGCAGGCTGGTCTCGATGACAGTGTCTTCGCTCAAACTGGGGAGTACCCGATTACGGTATCAGCGACCCAGGACTCAAACGGGGATTGGGGTCTGACCTTTGCCAGCGTAGATGGACACTCCATCGAGTTTGGACCTACAGACAGCAATGGAAACATTAACGGTGGGTTTTTTGATACCAACGGAATTGGTATCAGCGACGTGTCGTCAGCACCGAACACTGCAGATGGGACAAGTGCTTCTGGCGCCTCAGCATTTGACGAGAACGTCATAACACTTGGGACCTTCACAAGCAGTGGTGGAGACCAAACCACGCGGTTCGCCCTAAATGTCAACGGTGGTGGGTACGAAGATTTAGATCTCGCTGAGGCGCTTGCTGATCTTGGTTATGTCAGTTCTGGGACAGTTGCGTCAGGTGACTTTGTGGCTGCGATGCAGACCACAATCGATAATAATGTCTACTTCCAGGGTGACAATGCAATCACGGTGTCACTGACCACGGAAGGTTTGATTAACCTAACAGTGGCTGGGGGGACTGGATCTATTGGGGTTCGAGAGCATTCATCTTACTACGCAACCGACGGCACAGGAACTAACGGTCTTGCCGATACACTAACAGGCACTGTGTCTAGTGAGGATGATTCCGCGGTTGACCTTGATTATGGTACGGGCGGAGCAATTGAGGCGGTCACGAGTGGTGGTAGTTTGACTCTTGGTCAAACCGTCAACGATTTGGAGATTGCGGCAGGTAACGACGCCAGCGCGACAGGGTATGTGAAACCGTTTGGTATTGATCCGCTGGTCATTACCTCGGGCACGAATGATACGATCGTATTCGCCATCAATGGGCAGGCCTCTTCTACAGAGATAACGATCGATGCAGGCACCTACTACAACATGTCAGAGATCGCTGCGGCAATACAGGACTCTCTGGACAATGATGCCCCATCATTAAATCTGACCGTTGAGGCGGTACAGGACTCATCGAGTTTGAGATGGGGACTAACGTTCGCGAGTAACGATGGCTATCAAATCGAGGCTTGGGGAGACTTCCTTGCAACTACTCTCGGTGTCTTAGATGACGCAGCTGGCGCATTAGACGCGTCTACAGTGACGAGCAGCTGGACAAATGTGTTAACCATTGCCGCGACTAGCGGTAATGCAATGGGCCCTGCAGGCTATCGCCTATCTGTAGAACAGGGCGCGTACTCCAACGGCATTGATCTTTCGGCGGATAATACCGTCACCGTAGAGGTTTTGGACAACACGACAGGAGGCATCCTCTCGCTAGATATTGCGATTGGCTCCGAGAGTTCGTCAGTTTCTTTTGCGGATTACATGACCTATCTTGAAGACGCTATCAATGCCGATGCAGACTTCGTCGCAGCTGGGTATGGTGTCACGGCAACTGGGTCTGACGGCAGTTATTCGATGAGTTTCGAGCCCGCGGGCGACTACACATTAACCCTTTCTGGTACATCGATTTCTGAGGCATTTGGGGGTCCCGTGACCGCAACCGGTGAGGCTGCAACAGATGGTGTGACCTTTAGCTCTATGGATGAGGTTGTCGCCGCAATGAATACAGCGTTCGATAACGAGGGACTTGATCTCGCGGTCGCATACAGCCGAGGCGGAGATACGTTCATGTTCACGGTGACCGATGGAGCCAGTGACCAGACGTCGACACTCTCATTATCTGGCGCTGATCTTCTTGACCTCGGGATAACTGGCACACTTGATGCGATTGGCGGGGGCACGGAGAGCACAGAGACCGTCAGATACGTATCTCAGATCGATATATCGACACGTGATCAGGCTTTGTTAGCGATGACTGTAGTTGACGCTGCATTGGAGTCGATCGCGGCTAATCGGGCCGGCCTTGGTGCCGTCGCAAACCGGTTGGAGGCGACGATTTCGAACCTTTTGAATATCTCAGAGAATACGGCGGCGTCTTTGTCACGTGTAATGGACGCAGACTTCGCCGCAGAATCGACTCGGCTTGCGAGAGCTCAGATCTTGCAAGAGGCGTCGGTGGCGATGCTGGCTCAGGCCAATACTGCATCTCAGAGTGTTCTCAAGTTATTGCAGTAAGTTCCGATTACTTAAATCAGTTTGAGGGTTTGATGGTATGGCTGTTGATTTCCTTGGCGCGTTTGGCGTCGGATCGGGTGTCGACTCGAAGAGTTTGGTCGAGTCGCTCGTTGCCGCCGAAAGAGCGCCAACTGAATCAAGGCTCAATACTAAAATCTCGCAGTCCGAGACCCAAATTTCGGCATATGGAACCGTTTTGTCTGCATTGGAGTTGCTTGAGACTGCATTTGATGACTTGAACGACGCTTCCGATTTTGAGAGCTTCACGTCTACGGTGTCGGGAGGGTTAACCGCCGCCGGTACTTCAAGCTTCTCTGCTACGACGACGTCTGATGCCGCATCGGGAAGTTACGAAGTTTCAGTGACCTCGCTAGCAGAGCGTGACCGATGGTTCTCTTCGGGGTACGATGCGACCACCTCGATCCTCAACGACGGAAATGATTTTACGTTGACCTTCTCGATGGCAGACGGCTCAACCCAGACAGTATCGATTACCGGATCAACGCCCTCAGGAGTTGTCAGCGCAATTAATGCCGCTGATATCGGTATATCTGCGTCTCTTATCGATACCGGTGCAGATACTAGTCGGTACAAAATCTCGATGGTGGGAAGCTTAGGTGAGGATAACGCCTTTACCATGACCGACGACATCGCCGGCGGAACCACGGGCATCACGCTTGCCCAGTCAACGACCGCTGCCGATTCATCTTTTACGGTTGATGGCGTGGCGGTGACTCGTAGCACCAACACAGTCGATGACCTCCTCGACGGCGTGACTTTAAACCTCCTGAGTGCACCAAGCGCATCAACCGGCTCACTAAGCATCGAGGTTTCGACTGATGATGTCGAGGCGAAAATACGGATGCTTGTAGAAACTTACAATACGATACACACAGCGTTTGACGCCCTCACAGACCTTGATTCTTCCGAGGAGTTAGGTGGATCCTTGAACGGCGACAACACCTTCCGCACTATAAAAAATCAGGTCCGGGACATGTTTACCAATATGTCGTCAACACCGGGGTCGAACCTGAGCTACTTGAGCGATATTGGGATTGAGATGACGCGCTACGGTACCCTCGAGATTGACGAAGAGGAGTTGGCTGATGCCCTCGCATCGAACTATTCAGACGTTAAAACAATGCTCTCAGCAGATACTGAGAATCAGACGCAGTCAGGCGATGCAAGCCGAGGGATTGCCGGTGACGCGTTGTTTACCCTCAGATATTTGATGGATACCGATGGCCCAATCAGAACGCGCACAGACATGGCCACGACACGTATCGCTGACTATGAGGCTGACCTCGCGGATCTCGAGCTGCGAATGGAGCAGGTCTATCAGCGCTACCTAAAGCAGTTTACCGCCATGGAGACCATCGTCGACCAGATGAATTCGACACGGGATTTCTTGGAGCAGCAAATCGACGCGCTACCGTTTAACAATAAGAATAATTAATCCTACAGTTTCTCGTTAATTTTTTTTTTGACTATTCGGCTCAAGTTCTGAGACTCTCAACCGATCCTGCTATGGCAAGCAGAAAGCTTTTGGGAGATAGTTATGGTGGAAAAAGTTGAATCGTTAGTGGGAGCTGAGCTAGCGCTGGCTGCGGCCCGAGCGACGACGGTCTCGGCTCGGGCACCAGAGGCACCAAAACAGACAGCAGCGCTCGAGATTGACGAAGCCGTTTCCGAGGTATCTCGTGAGGCCGCGAGAGACGTCAAGCATTTTCTGTCAATGGACGGTATGAAAGAGGTGATAAAGTTTGCGAATCAGGCGCTGGAAAGCGCGAACAACTCTCTTAGATTTCAGCTGAAGAGCGACTTAGTTGATAACCCCGTGATAACGGTAGTCGACCAGGACAGTGGACAGGTAATTCGACAATTACCTAGCGAAGAGATTGTTCACATAGCCAACCGAATCGATGAGATGCGAGGAATTCTGTTCGACTCTAGCCGGAGTTAAAGGTCTCGTCTCCAGATTTACCAGATTATTTAGGTCCTTTTCGGGCAACCGAAAGGGACCTTTTGCTTTTGGCTTGGCCTCTCCAATTTAAATTGCAACTGACTATCTGATCGCTTAACAGGAACTCGTAGTCTCACACTTTATCTGCTTCGTCTATTGATAAATGGGACTCTTTAACAAAAGAATTACGATCCCACAGGTGGTCTAGATTGCTGAGCTCAATCGTCATTAATTCCTATGACGCGAGTTTCCCGTCCGATTTACAAATCATTTGTGACACCGTCAAAGGGCATCTTCAGGCTCAGTTTTAATGATCCTGTAGATCCATTTACAGGTAGTTTAGTTATTGTCGACAGCTAAGAACCTATTTAGAAAGCCTGATTAAAACAAGCCAAGATATCCTGTTTGTTAGCAGGAAAGAGGATCTCGTTTGACTTGTGCAATCGATGGGTATTCAGCTCCTATTGTTTGAGTTTTTGAGCCCATCTAGATTGTCATATCCATAACATTCGCCTTAGTCCCCCAAGAGACAATTTTCCGGAAGGGGCAGGATACTGCCGATAATTGCCGTGTACGGTAATCTCTTGTCTGATTTTGTTAAAGTTTGCCGTAACGCGGCCGATTATTTCCTCAACGCCGGCAAAGTGTTGCTCGGTAAAAACTGTAAAAGTCAGAGGATTAAGATCATGGCACTTGTAGTAAACACAAATATTCCTTCGATCGTTGCCCAAGGCCACGCGTCTGCAAGTCGGAAGGAAATGGAGCTGGCGATGGAGCGGTTGTCTTCTGGTCAGAGAGTTAACAGCGCGTCTGATGATGCTGCTGGTTTGGCTATTTCAACACGACTGGACGCACAGGTTCGTGGCATGTCGATGGCGGTGAACAACGCTAACAACGCGATCTCGCTAACGCAAACCGCGGAAGGTGCCCAGAAAGAAATTACCGAGATGCTTCAGCGGATCCGCGAGTTGGCAGTGCAGTCCACGAGCTCGACTAACAGTAGTGATGACCGCGCCTCGTTGGACGCAGAAGTTCAAGAATTAATCGAGGAAATTAATGCGATCGCAACTACTACATCTTTCAACGGACAAAACCTACTCGATGGTACTTTCGGAGCTTCCGTGCAGATTGGGGCGGAAGTGGGCCGGACCATGGAATTCAGCTTTGCTTCCGTCAAAACCTCAGACTTAGGATTTACTGGGGCAGCTGGTGGGTCATCCTCTTCCGTTATTTCAGGTCGCGTAACTCTGGGCACAGCCATTGCAAATGGTGACATTAAGATTAATGGTGAGTCTATCGGAGCTATTACCACTAATATGGACATTACTGATGTTGTTCAGTCGATCAACGATAATGTCTCAACGGTTACTGCAAGCGCGTTTAACACAGTAGTTATGGATGACGTTGGTACTGGTGTGACCACTGATGGCCAGGTCGTGGTGGCAGTAGAGTTAGTAGATACAGCGTCAACCTCGATGCCGAGTTACCAATACTTTGCAATCGACGCATCGACTGATCTCGCAGATCTCGCGTCTAATATCAATGATGCAACAGAAGGGTTGGTGACAGCTTCTGTGAACGCTGATGGAAAGTTAGTTTTCTCTAACGACACTGGTGCGGGTATTCACATAGTCGACCAAACGTCCGGATCTAAGGCGACAGGGCTTGGAGATCAGGCGAATGTCACTGCGACCACCACAGCAGACAATGACGGTGCAACTCCTTCCACAACAGATACCGCGGCAACAAACAACGCTCGGACTTTTGAAGGTTTTATCAACATTACGTCAAATGATGACGCGGCGTTAACTATTGACTATGGTTCTGGATCGGATGGGGGATATGGTTCAGCTGCTGATCTTGCTCTACTCGGATTGACCCAAGTGGGAGTC